>Ga0163226_1000053_pt1 | contig 23507 bp, 28 predicted proteins | sample MSEWel2016_07_13_2_FD_113144 | JGI IMG/M metagenome (GOLD analysis project Ga0163226, IMG submission 113144) | Subsurface microbial communities from deep shales in West Virginia, USA - MSEEL Well Study Marcellus 5H_2016_07_13 ...
ACCAGGAGAGGGGAACAAAAATGTGTTTTAGTTCTCTCTCCTAAGGTAGGAGAGAGTTAGAGTGAGGTATGAAAATGATTTTAAGTTTTTTATAAAATTACATTTTAGACTTGGACATCTATACTTAATCTTAAACTTATAATTAAATTTATTAACTATTATTCTCTATAAAATCATCAATCAGTCTTCTCGCAATACTGACCTTCTCTGGAATTTTAGGAAGGTTGTTAACATTAAACCACTGAGCATCTGCAATCTCTTTATCATCAATCACTATCTCACCACTAGCATATTCGGCTGTATAGGCTACCATCAAAGAATCTGGAAAGGGCCAAGGCTGACTACCGAAATATTCAATATTCTTAACCTCTAACCCGACCTCCTCTTTGACCTCTCTTCTAACACACTCCTCTAAGGTTTCAGCAGGCTCTACAAAACCAGCAAGCACACTATAAAATTCATTTGAAAGGCGGTGTGAGTTTGCCAATAAAATTTGATTTCCCTTAGTAATAGCTACTATAATAGCTGGTGATATCCGAGGAAAGATTATCTGATTACATTCAGTACAGATTTTAGCCCTCTCCCTCTTCAAATTCTCTGTTGGGCTTCCACACCTGCCACAATAGCGAGTATCATTAGACCACTGGATAAATTGATGGGCATAGCCGATTAATTTAAATGAATCTTCATCTATTATTCCATAAAGTTCTCTAATTTTATAAAAAGATAAACAATTGAGTACCTTATCTGGTGAGTCAAGTAACCCCACATAGCAAGGCACTCCATCTAAAGTACCAAAAAACTCTGTCACAATCGGCTCTAGATTATCTACAAATCTATTATTGATACTTGGAACAACAGGATTATTATCATTAAATTTAAGTAAAATTTGATTCTCACTAAATAAGAGCCAATAAGCTGAGTCTGATTTATTAGATATAGGTTTGATCAAAGGTTTAAATTCCATATAATATCTTCCTTCCTTTAAATATAATTATAATATTATTAAGCTATCTTATAACTTCTCCACTTCTTGATAATCACCTTGCTACCTCTTTAATTAAAATAAAGTAGATAATTTGTCGAATTAAATTTTAATGTATTAAGAGTTAATGGGGATATTGCGTCATTTTAGTAATATCCCCCACCTAACCTCCCCTACGAGTTTTTAAAAGACCAAAAACTCTTCGTGGAATCCCAATTTTTAAATGTCCCCCTTAAAAGGGGAGGAACAAAAAGAAGTTAAAGTCCTCTCCTTATCAGGGAGAGGATTTAGGAGAGGGTGGTTTACTCACACTCATAGCTCACACTCGACACAAAGTGTCACACTATCTCTCAATTGTATCATTTCTTAAAAATAAAATAGCACCTTAACAGGAGCTATTTTAACTTGTTATCTAATATCCAAATTTAAAATAATTAATTTTGCTAATCACTCGTCACTAATTACTTTGTAACTGTCAGACAATTTCGTTATGAAATTGTCTGACTATATACTCTTGCTTCCCAAGGCCTAAATCGGTTATTTTCTGATAATGATTTTGGTTGCTTAGTATAATTACCTGTGAGCAACTTCCAATCTTGATTAGTATCATCTATTCTATACTCTACACTATCACCTGAAATATTTAATAAGATTAGAAATTCCCTTTCTTCATCTGATCTAGTATAAGCCAATATATGAGAATCTTCTTCTCCATAAAGCTTAAAGTCTCCACGCTTTAAGGCATTATTAGCTTTGCGTAAGGCTATCAGCTCTTTATAATAATTTAAGATAGAATCATCCTCTTGAGACTCTTTTTCTACATTAATATTCTTATAATTAGGATTGACCTTAATCCAAGGCTTGCCAGTAGTAAATCCTCCATGACCTTGACTATTCCATTGCATTGGGGTTCTAGAATTATCTCTATTATGATTAAAGAAGTATTCTAAGGCTTCCTCTTCACTCTTGCCAGATTTTAGTGCCCACTCATACCTCTTCTTACTTGCTTGGTCTTGATAATCATCGATATTGTCAAATTTAACATTGGTCATCCCAAGCTCTTCTCCTTGATAAATATAAGGTGTCCCCCACATAGTTAATTCTAATGTAGCAAATAGCTTAGCTGACTCTTTCCAGTACTCTTTATCATCACCAAAAATTGATAGATGGCGAGGTAAATCATGGTTACTAAAAAAGATTGTATCCCATCCCTTAGGACTTAAAGAATCATACCACTTCTTAAAATAATCCCTTAGCATTGCTGAATCAAGCTTCTCTGCAAGTACATGACCAAAATGGAATACCATATCAAGCTCATTTCTGTCTTCATCTACATAAAGACTTGAAGATTCTGGGGTAGTACCACCAGTCTCACCAACGGTCATTACATCATGATTAATTAATACCTTCTCATACAGCTCTTGTAGATACTGATGAGTCTCTTCAAGATTACGATAATTCTTCTTTTCCCATTCATGTTCTGCTTCAGGAGCATCTGGTAGCCCCTCTGGCTTTCCAATATGATGGATAGCATCTAGGCGAAAGGCATCTATCCCTTTTTCTATCCACCACTCAACAATTTCATATATCTCTTTTCTAAGCTCTGGATTACTCCAATTCAAATCAGGCTGTTTATGATAGAAATGATGTAAGTAATATTCACCACTCTCTTCATCAAAGGTCCAGGCTGAATCTTCAAAGTAAGACTCCCAATTATTAGGTTCTTTAGACCAGATATAATAATCTCTTTTAGGACTATCCTTGGAAGAACGAGCTTCAATAAACCATGGATGCTCATCAGAGCTATGATTTAAAACCAAATCCATCATCACTTTAATATTACGTTTATGGCACTCATCAATCAAGAGTTCAATATCAGCCATAGACCCAAATTCCTTCATAACATCTCTATAATCAGAGACATCATAACCATTATCATAATTTGGAGAGGAGCAAAAAGGACTTATCCAAATAACATCCACCCCAAGTTCATTTATGTAATCAAGCTTAGCAGTTACCCCTGCTATATCTCCCACTCCATCACCATTAGAATCGAAAAAACTTCTAGTATATATTTGATAAACAACTACATCCTTAAACCAATCTGATTTTGTCATATTTATACCTCCAATATTATATAGTCATCCAATTTTAGAATGAAACAATAGAAAGATAGTGTGACACTTTAGTGTCAGTGTGAGTGTGGGTGTGAGTGGTTTAGTGTTATGGTTTACTCACACTCACACTAATCACTCACACTTAAATAAAGTGTCGCTATATATCCATTAACTACTTTCATCCTGCTAACTCCTTATTATTTCTAAACCTAGCAGTCCATACTTTAAATGGATTTTCCTCATAATAGAATCTCATCAAATTGATTCCCCCTCTAATCCCTTCATCTAAGATTAAAGTCAAATACATCCCCATTAGACCTAAGGAGAAACTAAAGATCATTACTGGCGATAAGGAGACTACAAAGATAGTACCAAATATCTGCGAATAGAGCATCCATTTGGTATCACCAGTACCTCTAATTGCATGACCCATCACTACATTAAATACCTGTAGATTGATATGTAACCCTGATAATCGAAGTAATGGCACTGCTCTAGCCATTACACTAGGATCTGAAGTAAAGATACCTGCCAGAAATTTAGGAAATACCAAGAATACCAATCCAAAAACTAAAGTAACTACTACAGATAATCTCTGACAATAAAAACCTATATCTCTTGCTTGCTCAAAGTCTTCATTGCCCCAATATTGCCCAACCTTCGTCATCGCTGCTTTGGCAAAACCAAGATAAATATAGAGTGCCAAAGATTGAATCCCTGCTACCAGTGAATAGATACCTATAGTCATCCCATCAATCTGATTTAATAAACGTACAATTACTAATTGTCCTAAATTCCACAGTAAAGATTCAATTCCACTAGGAATACCAATATTTAAGGTCTCCTTATATAGCTTCCAATTTGGTTTTAACAAAGCTCTTTTAGAGAACTTAAAAGGTAAATCCCGATAAAGTATAACAGCTATAAAGATTCCAATAGCTGCTATAATATTAGATATCATAGTAGCTAAGGCTGCACCCTCTAAACCTAGAGCAGGAAGACCAAACTTACCATAAATCATTACCCAATCTAAAAAGATATTACTTAAGCTTTTGGTAATTCCAAAGATCATAATCGGACGGGTAACTCCTACACCTTGGAAGATAGATCCTGCTGAAATCTCAATCCCTAAAAAGATTAATGAGACTGCTAAAATTTTTACATAAGTAACTGAGTCTTGAAGTATCTGCCCTTCTGCTCCAAAAAGTGAAAATATCCACCTCCCACCTAAAATCCATACTAAAAACAGCCCTATTGAAAATAATGTGGAGTAGAAGAATGAAGACTCTCCTAAACGCTGAACTTTATTATAATCCCTTCTTCCATAATTCTGAGCCACCAATACTGTTAATCCTGTTGCTGCAGAAAAGAAGAAGAAGTTGAGAGCATTATAAGGAATCAAGACATTACCAATTGCAGCCAAATAACGAGATTCCAGATTTCCTAGAAAAGCTCTATCGATCATAATCTGAAAATGCATTACTATATTCTGGATTATAATCGGTAAAGCTATAGTCAAAATCACCTTTAATCTACTTATTTTCTTATTTTCTTTCATCATAACCCTCCAGTCATACCTACCAGTCGGTATGTTTTTGAGATAAAAAAATTACACTTTCAATCTTATCCAATAATTATCAAACAATCTCTTGAACATATTCTGATCTTTTTTGATACTAGGATTGACAAAATTCAAATATGATAAATGCTGTAATAGAGCATCTAACTCAAAGGATAAGACCTCTGGATCTAAATCTTGGCGAATCTCCCCTCTTTTTTGTGATTTCTTAAAAACATCTGTTAAGATTCCTATCTTCAGCTTATCACACTCATCTACCGCCTTTTGGAACTCTGGATACTTTCGAGTAGCTTCATATAAGAAATTATAATAATGTAAAATCGCATCATCATTATCAGAACCTACCAAGTCCTGAATGTATTTTTTCTTCTCTTTAAGAGATTCAAAACCTTTCCAAATTATATCCTTTATATCTAATTCTATATTCTGCAGCCATTCAGGTATTCCATTTGGAGTAAAATAATCTTCTAAAACCTGATAATATAAGTTCTCTTTACTATCAAAGTAATGATAGATGCCACCCTTAGTCAACCCTGATTTTTTAGCAATAGCATTTAGGGAGGTCCCTTGATATCCTTTACGAATGAATAACTTAGACGCAGTTTTAATTATCTTCTCTTTACTATCGATTCCAATCTCCCTCCTTTAAATTAATAAATTAAGTTCAGTATTTTATACAATTATCTATATAATTATAACTAAATTAGTATAAAAATCAAGAAAATCTACAAAAATTTTAATAAATTATCTCTTTAAGTGGATTATAATTCTAATTGAAATATTTCTGTCAATCTATCATTTAATAAATTATTATTCAATCTTTTGTAAAAGTCATTAAAATCAGGTACCTCTCTAAAGTAAAATAAATGTGATTCACAATCACAATCACTTGACCCAAAGCCTGCAAAAGGAATAGAGCTACTCTCTAAACTTTTTAGTAGCTGTGCCCACTTATGTTCATACCTTTCTCTACCATAAATATACCAAATTTCAATAAGCTCTGTCACCTTTCTTAAATAATCGATATGCCAATAGAGCTTCTTATACTTTTTATTATGCCTTCTAACTCTTGAATGTACCCCTCCTGACCCAAAAGCACTCCCTACATAAGCATAGTAGCCTTTTTGAATCTTAAAATATCCTAATTTACCAACTTTAATCTCCTTATCCTCTTTAGCTTCTAAAATCAAGATATATGTTCCAGGCTCTGCTGTGATTGTCTGCTTAATCTTGCGCCATGACATTATCTTCCTCTCCTTTATAATATATAATCTATTTCTTAACCTTAGCACGATACTTTAAAAATACAACTAATATAATTAACATATTTAAAATTTTATCATACTCTGCTGGCAAATAAATAAGTAACAGCACCAATAAGGCAACTACTAAAATATTCAGTAGAACTTTAAAGATTATAATCTTCTTATTTTGCCCCTTCTCTTCTAACCTTATATATTCAGCTATAGCTATAAAGGGTAATAAGGGAATTAAGATTAATAATGGTACAAAATCCTCCATAACATATCAAACTCCTCTTTAAAAATCATCTTAAATAATTATTAAAAAAGTCTATTACCTGCTTGTACACATCCTGATGAAACTCTTGATTAATAATATCAAAGCCATGACCTTCTCCTTCTAAGATATATAGCTCCACTTGATTAGTAAATTTCTTTAAAGCATTATATAATAGCTCACTTTGCAAAAGAGGAACCTCAATATCTGCCTCACCATGAACAATCAAAAAAGGAGGTACTTCTAGACTGATATAATTAATTGGATTCGCTCCTTTTATATCTAATAAATCTGTCATACCATAGAAATTACAGACTGCTTGTACTCTGCTTGAATGTTCTAGATGCTCACCTACATCAAAACCTCTAACATCTCCTGCTGTCCCTAGTAAAGATGCCAAATGCCCCCCGATTGAACGTCCCCAAACTCCAATCTTCTCAGGGTTAAAACCATAATTCTCTCCATTAGCTCTCAGCCACCTAACAGCAGTTTTACAGTCTTCTATCTGAGCTGGAAACTCTGCTTCATTATATAATCGATAGTCTATTATCGCAACAGCATATCCATTCTCAATCAGTGGTCTAGACACACTATAAACCTCTTTATAGCCATTATTAGTACCTATCTCCCACTCTCCACCATGGAGATAAATTACCAACGGAGGCTTTTCACCAGTTAACTGAGGTACATAGATATCTAACACTAAAGACCTCCCCTCCACATTACAATATTCAAGGTTAGTAAATTTATTGACTTCCATATAAAATCCCTCCAGATAATAGCTATCACAAATAATTACCACATCTTAACATATTCTACAAAATAAAGAGGATTACCTTCTTTATTTAGCCAGAAATTAAAATATTATTATAATAGAAAAAGGACGCAATCTCTGCGCCCTAACTTAATCTTTTAATTAAACTATTTTCCTTAATCTTACTTATTCACTCTCTCCATATACTCGCCAGTACTTGTATCAATCTTTAGAATATCACCTTTGTTAACGAATAATGGAACAGTAACTACTACTCCAGTCTCTACAGTTACATCCTTAGTACCACCAGAGACAGTATTTCCTTTGACAGCAGGTGGCGATTGAATTACCTCTAGCTCTACTGCATCTGGTACAGCTATACCAATTGGATTGTTCTGATACATTTGAACTTGGATATCACTATTCTCTTTGATGTATTTATAAGAGTCACCGATCTGGTCTTTAGTCAAAGTAAGCTGTACATAACTCTCTTTATCCATAAAGATAAAGTCATCACCACTTCTATATAGGTATTGATACTCTCTTGTATCAACATAAGCTTGGTTAACTTTTTCTCCAGCTCTAAAACGTTTATTGATGATTCTTCCAGACTCTATCTCTCTAAGCTTAGTCTGTAAAAAAGCTCCACCTTTACCTGGTTTAACATGGTCATAGCCCATAATAGAGTACAGCTTGCCGTCCATTTCAATAGTCATTCCTGGCTTAAATTCACTTGTAGAAATCATTATGTATCCCCCTCGTTTTCAGTTTACAGTTTTCAGTTTACAGTTTACAGTTACTTTAAAAGATGAAATTATAAAATCACTATAGTTACTATCCTCTAATCTTAACTGTCAACTATCAACTGTCAACCGTCAACTCATTTATCTTTCTAATTGTACATTCTCCATTCTCAATTGTCAATTTTCAATTACTAGTAGCTCTTTAGGTGATTTAGTTAGAATCTCACAACCATCCTCTGTTACTACAACTATATCCTCTATTCTAACTCCACCCCAGTTAGGCAGATAGATGCCTGGTTCTACTGTTACTACCATTCCAGCTTCTAAGATTGTATCCCCCTTTGGCGATAGTCTTGGGCCTTCATGGATCTCTAAGCCTACAGCATGACCCAGTCCATGACCAAAATAATCACCAAAACCTGCTTCAGTGATAATGTCACGTGCAATCTGATCTACTTCCTTGCCAGTCATTCCGGCTTTAATTACTTTGATTGACTCCAATTGAGCCTTGAGAACTGTCTCATAAATTTCCTTATGTTTATCGCTAGGTTCAGCACCTACTACTACGGTTCTAGTCATATCAGAATGATAGCCATCATAGACACAACCAAAGTCCATAGTTACAAAGTCTCCTGCTGCTATTCTTTTACCACTGGCTACTCCATGGGGTAAGGCTGAACGCTCTCCAGATGCAACGATAAAATCAAAGGCATTATCACTAGCCCCTGCTCTTTTCATAAAGAACTCTAACTCTAAAGCAACATCGCGCTCAATAACACCCACCTTGAGAAAATCTCTAATCATAGTAAAGGCATCATCAGTAATCTCTACCGCCTTCTTAATCTTTTCGATCTCCTTAACACTTTTGACCATCCTTAATTTCTTGACTATACTCTCAGTAGGCTTTAACTCTACATCTAGCTTCTCTTTAAAATTCAAATATGTATTGTAATTCTCATAAGTAGCTTCAAATCCCAGAGTCTCTACCTGTAGTTCTTTAAGCAGTTCATTGATCTTCTCAAACTTAGAATCCTTAAACTCAACAACTCTATAATCTGGAGATTGCTTTTTGGCCTGTTGAGTATAACGAAAATCAGTAATTAAAATTGCTTCCTCTTGACTGACTAGCACAGTCCCAGCAGTTCCAGTAAATCCAGTCATATATCTGCGATTTTCAGGTGTATTAATTAATAATGCATCCAATTTTGCTTGTTTTAATTCTGTTTGTAATTTAGAGATTCTTTCTTTCATTCTATCACCTCCATATTTATTAATAATGTGTGAGTGTGAGTTGTGAGTGTGAGTAGTCAGTGTGAGTAAATTCAAAATCAATTAACCTCTTTAAAAATCTATGTATCAATTAGCTCTTTACTCACACCCACACTGTCACTAATCACTATTTCAATAATCTTATCACTTGCTCTAAAGCCAAGATATAACTACTAGCCCCAAAGCCTGCAATCTGCCCTGTAACTACAGGAGAGATAACAGATTTATGCCTAAATTCCTCTCTTTTATAGATATTACTTAAGTGTACCTCAATAATAGGAATCTCCAACATTGCTAAAGCATCACGAATAGCTATACTATAATGAGTATAAGCAGCAGGATTGATAATGATGGCTTCTACATCATGGTGAAAGGCTTTATGAATTACATCAATAATCTCACCTTCACTATTTGACTGAATAATCTTCAGCTCTACACCTTTCTTAGATGCAATATCTCGTAAACTACTATTTATATCACTTAGAGTCTTCAAGCCATAGACATCAGGCTCTCTTACCCCTAATAAATTTAAATTAGGTCCATGAATTACTAAAACCATCGCTACCCTCTCAACTCCTCTAATACTTCTCTAATTATATTATGTGGTAAATCAGACTTAATTACTACTTGACCTATCTCTTCTGCCAAAATAAATCTGATCATACCATCCTTGACCTTCTTATCCTTAGACAATGCTTTAATAATACTATCGATATTTAAATCATCAAAAAAGACTGCTAACCCAAAGTCTTCGATTATCTCCTCTTGTTTTTTTAGGTCAGCTGAATCTAAAAGATCTAACTTATTAGCCAATTTAGCTGCCCCTATCATACCGATTGCTACACCTTCACCATGAACAAATCTCTGATAGTTAGTCACAGCTTCTAGGGCATGACCGATAGTATGACCATAATTTAAGATAGCTCTAATTCCCATCTCTCGCTCATCTTGAGCAACTACCTCAGCCTTAATCTCACAACATCTCTTAATCAGATACTCCATCGTCTTAGTATCTAACTCTAAAATCTTAATTCTATTCTCTGTCAAGAAGTCAAAAAATTCTTTATCCCAGATAACACCATACTTAATTACCTCAGCTAAACCTGCTTTTAACTGTCGCTCTTCTAAAGTCTTTAAGACCTTAACATCAGCTACTACTAGCTTAGGCTGATAGAAAGCACCGATTAAATTCTTGCCTTGAGGATGATTAACAGCAACCTTTCCTCCTACACTACTATCTACCTGAGATAAGACTGTAGTAGGAATCTGTACAAAGTTAACCCCTCGCATATAGGTAGAGGCGATAAATCCTGCTATATCACCAACTACACCTCCACCTAAGGCCACTATTGTAGAGCTTCTATCTAAATTAGCCTCTACTGCTTGGTCATAAAGCTCTCTAGCAGTATTCAAGGACTTATACTTCTCACCATCACCAATTTTAGCAATGTGGACCTCAAATCCTGCCTCCTTAATAGCCCTTTCAACCTCTCTACCATATAGACTATCTACCAACTCATTAGTAATAATCATAACCTTAGAACCCAGGTTAAGTTCTTTAAGATATTCCCCAACTTGGGATAATATATCATAACCTATCTTGATATCATAACTTCTCTCTCCTAAATCTACTCTAAGCTGCTCCATACTGCCCTCCCCTTTAATGTACAATTGACAATTTACAATGTACAATCTTAAAAGAACTAATCAATTTAATATTATTTTAATTGTTAATTGTACATTGTCCATTGTCCATTATCTTCTCTATCTGCTCAACTACTTCTTCTGCTGATAATTGATCTGTATTGATCTGATACTCTGTACAATCATACTTATCTTCTCGTTCAACCAGCATACTCTTAATCTTAGCTAAAGGGTCTGCCACTTCTAAAAGCGGACGACCTCCTTCATCTTTAACCCTCTCAAATATAGTTTCAGCAGTAGCTTTCAATAAAACTACTACTCCATTACTCTTTAGATTATCAATATTCTCTTCTCGTAATACAACTCCACCACCAGTTGAGATAACCTGCTTATCACCTTGAGAGATATTTAAGGTAACCTTGCTCTCAACATCTCTAAAGTACTCTTCACCCTCTTCAGCAAAAATTTCTGGTATAGACCTTCCCTCAACTTTGACTATCTCTTCATCAATATCTACAAGTCTATAATCCAATCTTTCAGCCAAAAGCTTAGCCACTGTAGTCTTTCCCGTTCCCATAAATCCAATCAATGCTATATTCATGACTCTATCTCTCCCTTACCATAGCGAGATAATTTTCATAATTTGCTTTAATCTCTTCCATACTATCTCCACCAAACTTATCCAAGAAGGCTTGAGCCAATTCAAAAGCAACTACTGCCTCTCCGACTACACTAGCTGCTGGTACAGCAGTTACATCAGAACGTTCCACACTAGCTTTAAACTTCTCCTTTGTCTCTAAATCTACCGATGATAATGGTTGATATAAGGTAGGAATTGGCTTCATAGCAGCTCTTAAGATGATCGGCTCACCATTGCTCATTCCTCCTTCAATTCCTCCTGCATTATTGCTAGTACGATAAAATTTATCATCATAAAAGATTTCATCATGGACCTTAGACCCCCAGCGCTTACCTGCTTCCATACCTAAGCCAACCTCTACCCCCTTGATTGCTTGAATACTCATCAATGCCATAGTCAAGCGGGCATCTAACTTTCGATCCCATTGTACATGACTTCCTAAACCAACTGGTAGATTATTAGTTCTAATCTCAAAGATTCCTCCCAAAGAGTCTCCTGCCTCTTTACAATGATCAATCTCCTTAATCATCTCTTGAGTAGTCTCTTCATCTACACACCTTAATGGAGAGCCTTCACTTTTGGTCTTAAGCTCCTCTAATTCCATATCTAACTTCTTATCTAAAGCTACAGTACCAACCTGTAAGACATGACCTGCCACTTCAATTCCAAAGTTTTTAAGAAAAGTCTTAGCAATAGCACCAACAGCTACTCTCATAGCAGTCTCTCTAGCACTAGCTCTTTCTAGAATATTGCGAATATCCTCATGATTATACTTTAAACTTCCAGCCAAATCGGCATGACCTGGACGGGGCTTAGTAACCTTTGGTTTAACATGCTTAATCTTAGTCTCTTTTTTTATCACTAGCTCTTCTTGACTATAGCCACTATCACCAAAAGGATCCATAACCTCTTCCCAATTGACCCAATCTCTATTCTCTATCTGTAAAGTAATTGGACTTCCTAAAGTCTTTCCACCTCTAATCCCTGACAAGACATTGGCCTGATCAGTCTCAATCTTCATCCGACCACCGCGACCATAACCACCTTGTCTTCTAGCCAACTCTCTATCAATATTCCCTTTGCTTATCTCCAAATTTGCTGGAATACCTTCCAATATTGCTGTAATCGCTTTACCATGGGACTCTCCTGCTGTTAAATAACGCATCTTCATCTACTCCTCCTTCTCTACTGCTCATATCTAGTAATTTGTTCTTTAACATTCTTGATTATCATCTACAATTCCTGTTTTATTATAGATATTTTTTATATTATCTTAACTAATGGATAAATTAATACTATTTTCAATAAAACATTTTACAGTTATGGTTAAATCAGTAATCTGATAATATTTTCTGATGTAAGTAGGATTACGACAATATAGAGATAGTGCGACAGTTTTTATAATGATAAATTTACTAGCCACAGGTTTCAACCTGTGGTGATGGTGACATGTTACACTACGGGTTAAAACCCGTAGCTAAAACTTAAACTGTCGCAATATACCCATTAACCCCCAGATCAAATCAAGAAAGTATATAGTTTATATAAATTAGGGTTAGAGATTAATCTCTAACCCTAATACTGACTAAATTCTATATTTGATCATATCTAATTTATATTCAATATTCCCCTTCAATAATATAATCTCCTTACTATCTATCTTCTCTACAACAAAATCTTCTAGTTTTTCACCTTGCTTAAGCAGGTAAACTCTATCTTCTACTTTAACTACAGCCAAAGAAACTTTACCCTTCTTTGTAACTCCTAGTAAAGTGAATAAAGAGTTATTTGAATTTAATCTATGTATACTCTTCTTATCACCTTTTACTTGATTATTATAGCTAAACTCTAATTTATTATCATCTGACTCAGTAAATGGTGACTTTCTTTTTGTGTTTTGAAACTTAAACAATTTGCTTCTTTTCGAGCTTTTAATCTGATCAACCTCTAATCTCTGATTATCTGTTTTTTTACTAATATTACCACTAGTCTCAGTCTTAGTTACAGTAACTGACTGATTACTATCATCCATTAATAATATTTTTGTCCATAAGAAGATAGCTACTACAACTAAAATTATTAACAAACTCAGCTTTACCTTCTGCTTAATAATCCACTCTCTTCTCTTTCTTCTAAGTATATTCACCTTTATTTAATTCACTCCCTTGCAGAATAGATATATAAGATAGTCTTAACCTTTAAACTTCTACCTTTATCCTTGCTAATAGATAGCTTCTCTATTGTAACTAGCCTGTCCATCTCTTCTAATTGGGATAAAAAAGTTATTAGTTGTGGATAGTCTGCTGAAAATAATAAGTTGATTGGAGCTTTAACATAATCGTCTTCTATTATAGAATCTTGAGGTGAGAGATTAGCAAGATTAATCTGATCATCATCTATCACCACTTCCAAATCTCTCAAGAATTTAGTCAGCTTCATATCAGCTGGTATAATATTATCTAATCCTAGCTTCTCTTTAAATAATCTATTTTCTATACTTTCCTCTACCTGGGGCTTAGAAGCTAACTGACTTACTGTTTTAATATCATCTTCTTTATTCTTGATAGACATCTTTAACTTTCTAATCTTAACCTCACTTGTCCTAATATTAAAGTAGTAGATTAAGCAAGCCAATAATATAGCTAAAATTAATGGAGTTAATGAGTTTAATCTCTTATCTTTTATATTATAAATCATAGGTCTAACCTCCCTGCCACCCTAAAGCTAATCTTCTCTGCTGTAGACTCTGTATAATCAAGACTAACTTCAGCAAAGTAAGGATACTCTTCTATTTGCTTGACCGTCTCAATTACCTCTCTATTATTAATGCTTCTGGCATTAACCTGAAATTGTTGATTCTGATTAATTATAAAACCTGTCAATACTACACCTTCTGGAATCAAGTGATTGAGATCTATAAGAATCTGCTGATAACTTAACTGTTGTGCCAATCTACCAATTAAGTTCTCTTTATTTCTAAGCTTTGCCTTCTCTTGTTCTAACAGCCGATTCTCTGCTATTACAGGCTTTAAAGAGTCCAATCTCTTATCAAGAACTATTATCTTCTCTTGATAACTTAAGATATTATTATAATTATAAAGGCTAAAACCAACCATAATAAGCAATATAAGCAAAGAGATGATAATATTTCTCTCTTTATTCCTTTTAGCTTTTACCTTTAGGCGATATTCTAATGGAATTAAATTCATCTTTGATCTCTCCTTTCAAACTCACTGCACCTTTATAAACCTTATTACCCTCCTCTTAATATTCTTATCTTTAATACTAACTTCTAATATCACTTTAAAGTTATGTGAAGTTACCTTAATTTTATCCTTTAGCCTAGAGTAGATAGCATCTCCAATTCCATCAACCCCCTTGATCTCATCCTTATTAGCAAAAGGCCTTCTAGCTTTGATATTTGTAGCCAAAATATCACCGATACCACTTAAAGATTTTAAGACCGAACTAGAAGCAGTATTTATATTTATTCTCCCATCTGATTTGACAGTTATATCATTTTTGATAGCTTGATAGGTCTTACTCTCATAATTATCCTCATTATCAATATCTCCTATTCTATTGACTTGAGATAACTCTTCAATGGCACTAAACTCTCTTTTTGTGATGATATTCTCTGCTATAATATCCCCTACTCCTTCTAAAGATGCTAACATCTCTTTACTAGCTTTATTAATATTAACCTTACTACTTTCATCTACTATCTTAAGCATATTATATTTAATTTTTAGCTTATGATTATCACTATCTATTACCTCTAGGGAACCGTTATTTTTGTTATATAAAGACCGCAGATTTGACTTACTAATATATCCTTTATCTACAAGTAACTTACCTAAACTATCACAGGCCTTACTCACTTCTAGATTAGTTATTCCATCTATTAAATAATAATCTCTTATACTATCTTGATAGTTCTTAGCTATCATAAACTCTGTTATAGTCAATCTCAACACCGCTGGAAAGAGCAGAGCAAATATAGTTAAAATTACTAAGACAAGAAACAAAGCATACCCATCTTCTTTAAATACCATGCTTACCACCCAGTCAAATATTATAATTGTTCAGCTCTAATCTTAATTGCTGTTTTTAGTAACTCTTCTCTACCATTTTCTTGAATACTTAGTGTAATATACAAGAGGTCATTTGACCTTTTTAAGTTAAAGGATTTAATCTTATTGCTAATAATATTATAATCAGCATTTAAGCAGAGATGACCTTCTGCTCTATAATAGATTACCTTCTCCTCTCCATTGGGATCTATATAAATAACTCTAGAATCTGATCCCTCCTTGATCTTCTTTATAGATTTAGCCTGTTGGAGATTAGTAATTATCATATTCATACTTATCCTCAGCTCTTGCTCTAAAGTAGACTCTAACTTACTAACCTTCCAAGTATCATAAATATTCTTCTTAACTATATATAAAGAAGAGATTACTATCCCTAAAATAGCAGTTACTACCATTATCTCTATAAGTGTATAACTACTCTCATCTTTTAATCTTATCTTCTTCACCTCCTACATATCCCTTACAAAAGTAAGTAACTCAGCTCTAGGAGTCTCCTTAAAATAAACCTCTACTATAACTTTTTTAACTTTTGTTCTTACATTATTAACCTTAATCAAATATTCATAATTAGTAAAGTTATCATCTTCTATCTTAGTTAAAGGTCTACTACTAATATCTCCAAAATCTTTGCTTCTTTCCTCTTCTAGCTTCAATCTAGCTAAATTAGTAGCTATAGTTAACTGCTTAGCCTCTACTATTTTAGTACTATTATCAATCAACATATCTGTTAAAGGAAGTAGTACCATCGCTAAAATTGAAATGGCTATCAGTAGTTCAACCATTGTAAATCCAGCTTCATTGTTGAAAATATAATTCATCACCCTTCACCCACTTACTCTACATTCAACTCTCCTGCATTAGAAGAATAGGTTATCTTTTTGCTACCATATCCTTCTTTGATTAGCTCTATACTGCCATTACCACCATCAATATTACCAAGAGTCTTAAAAAACACTTCTTTTTCTCCTGCACTAGATGAAAATGTTATCTCACCGAACTTAACCTTACTCCCCTTTAAATCTACCTCCTTAATTATCTCTTTACTAACTTTATCTTTCACAATCTGATATTTATTAGTAGCTTGATAGAAGATAACTCCATATTTAACCTTCTTAATAATAGATTGCTGTCTTGCCCATTGTAAATCCAGAACTAAATGATTAGTGGCAGTAATTAATTCTAAGTAGTCAAAATAGCCCTTAAACTTCGGAAAAGATAGTGAGGCTAAGATACCAATAATGGCAATCACTATCATCACTTCTACTAAGGTAAAGCCTTTTTCTTTGAACATATTATAGTTACCTTACTTTCTTTTTGACTTAATACTAGTATTTCCAGATTATAATTCCCACTAATAGTAAAATTATACTTTAGAGCTTTGATTTTTCTTAACGATTATCTTAGAAGAAGAATGAGCAAAATGATAAAAATAGAGTCTATAAGTTACTCTATGAAAGCCAATTTGAGCTAGTATCATAAAAAATCCCTAGTAGATTTTTCCACTAGGGATTTTTTATGATACTTCTATATCTTTCTAAATGTATATTATTCATCTTAGCTTTTCCATAACTTTTATGAAACTTAAATTAATAACTGATAATGAAGTACAAGGAGTCGGTTATCAGGAATCTAGAATCAGTATTAAATAAATTTAACCTATTCCAGATTCCTGATTCCTAATTACTAAACTATTGTAATATCTATTATAAGTAGTGTTAATCACAAAGTTCGTTGCTGAACCTTTATCCTTCACTTTCATAAAAATAGTAATTAATGGGTATAAATATTCTGGTAGAAAAAATAATCTAAAATAAATTTAAAAAAATACCTTCTATTCTAAAAAACCCTCACATAATAATATAAGCAGACATATACATAAGAAGCTTTAAATAAAAGTTTTACTAATTATTATTTAAATTTAATTCTCAAATTGAATGACCATAATTAATAGAGGAGGATATAATAAATGCATGCTTGTCCTTTACTCTTTATAGCAAATAAGAGCTTAATTAAAAAAAAGTCTAATTTAGATGAGATCTTATATAATAGCCCTTGCTTAACAGAAGAATGTATCTGGTTTGATAATCATAATAACTGTTGTACTATCACTAAGAACCCACAAAAGTCATATATAAAAAAGACCTTGGGTTGTATCTAACTCAAGATATAAATAGTCAACTATCTCCATCCAAACAAAATATTTGGAATAGAGCTTTCTTGAAAATTTAGGATAGATAAAATTTAGCTAATCAAGCACCAATATCAATTATCCTTATGGGTTTGTGATTTTAGAATGAAATTAAGGTTAATTGAAATAACTTATAGAGGTGATCTCATTGTCTATTCAATTATCTTCTAGAGTACCCTATTTTCAGATTTTAGAAAATAAGAGGGATTACACAGTGATAATCGATAATAAAGCTTATAAGATGAATGCTATTGGAAGTTGTGATTATCTAGGAGAATACTATAATTTGCCTCCTTCACCAGAAAAGATCTCTTTTAATAATGCTCCTACTGCTATTAAAAATAAGATTTTTGGAATCTTAGAAAAATATTATGGATACTAAAAGCTCAGGCAAGTTGCCTGAGCTTTTAATTATAACCCCAATTTCTCTTCCAATGCATTTCTCATAACTTTAATTGGTGCATCTGTACCAGTCCAAATCTCAAAGGCTATTGCTCCCTGATAAAGTAACATGCCTAAACCACTTACAGCTTTATCTCCAGCCTCTTTAGCAGCCTTTAATAATACTGTCTCAACAGGATTATAGACCAAATCATAGACAAGCAAATCTTTATGTAATGCCTTAGCACTTACCACTGGTTTAGCATCTACCTTAGGATACATTCCGACTGGAGTAGCATTTACTACTAAATCTACTTTAGCTACAACCTCATCTACTTTATTAGAATCAATGACTACTATCTTAACTGAATCTATTTTATCATTAACATCATCCACTAAAACTTGGGCAAGATCTTGATTCAAATCAGAGATATAAATTTCATCAATCTCTTCTAGAGCCAATTGGAAAGCAACAGCTCTCGAAGCACCTCCTGCTCCTATGATTAATGCCTTCTTATCTTTAGCTTCAAAATCTCCTTCTTCCTGTAATGATCTGATAAAACCTCTACCATCAGTATTATAGCCTATCAGCCGACCAGCTCTATTCTCAATAGTATTGACTGCTCCAATCAACTCTGCCTCTTCTGATAGTTCATCTAGATAAGGTATCACTGCCTGCTTATGGGGGATAGTCACATTGACACCTCTTAGGTTTAAAGCCTTAATTGCTTGAACTGCTTCTTCTACATTTTCTGGATTAACAGCAAAAGGTAGATACATATAATTCAAGCCTATCTCTTTAAAAGCACTATTGTGCATTGCTGGGGAAAAAGAATGCTCTACTGGATAACCAAACAACCCCGTTAACTTGACCTCTGCTAAATTGCCCTCTAATATAACCTTCTCCATACTAACTCCTCCTATGTTTACATTTATATCTGTTAAATTTATATTTCAAAACTCTTCACAGCTAGTCCTAATCTGTTAAATTCAAGATTAAATTTTAATTTCCTTGTTTGAAGATAAAATAAACAGCTTATTATAGAGACTTAAAGTGGGGCTTAATGGGGATATTGCGACACTTTAAGTTTTAGCTACGGGTTTTAACCCGTAGTGTAAAATGTCATCATCACCACAGGTTGAAACCTGTGGCTAGTAAATTTATCATTATAAAAAAGTGTCGTAATATCTCTATATAGCGTCATAGTTAAATTTGATTCTAGATCTACAGAACTATAAAAGAAGAACCCTACAGCATTTAGCTATAGGGTTCAGTCTCAATTATTGGTAATTTTTGAGAGTTGCGATTTCTTCCTTCAAGTCATATACTAAGCCTGTTAATTCATTTAACTGCTCTCTATCTGCTTCTAATTCATCATACAGCATAGTAAGCTCGTCATTCTCTGAATAAATACTTGAGTATTCATCCTCCATATCCTCAAAAATATCAGCCATCTTCTCCTTGCCAGTATCAATAGTTTCAGAAGCTACATCACCAGCCATCATAGCCCTCTCCATTCCCTTTTCTGCAAAGGATTTAACATTACGTTTAATCTTTGGTCCTAATAAATAGGTTAAAGTAGCTATACCAACACCAATTAGAATATTCTCTGAATTGACCGGTTTTAGAAGCTTCATTTTTATCCCCCTATCTAGTTAATGATTCTACATAGATAATTTCTTCTAATAATTATCTTAAGTGAATAGATAGACCTTAAAGCTCTCCATCAACTCTTAAACTCCAACTCTGCTATAATAGTCCTTTGTCACTTTCTTTAATTTCTCAATATAGCTGTAAAGTAAAGTGACAACCACTCTGCCCTTACATAATATTATGTATCTACCAAGTGAAAAGAATACAGAAAATTTTAAGATTTTAATATTCTCTTATCTTTAAAAATTTAACATAATAGTTACTTTTATCAGTCAATATATTAACTACAATATCTATATCTGTCAAATTAAAAAGCCTCTCCAATATTTACATAAACTTTAGTATCATCTTGCCCAAAGGCTATATCAAATCTTAGGTTAATACCCTCTTCTTCATCCAAATTATATCTAACACCTAACCCATAGCTTTCTTTTAATTCATCTATCTCAAAATCTTGATTGTATACCTCTCCTATTGAAACAAACACGATACCATCAAATTTCTTATAAACTGGATATCTATATTCAAGCTGAGCAGCAAATTTATTCTTATCTATATACCTTCCATCTAAAATCCCTCTCATAATATCACCATTACCAAGAGAAGATAATTTTTGAAAGGGCACATTCCCTCGATTAAGTTCTAACATAGTTTGAAAACCTATCACATGATGATTATATAACTCTGTAAAAACTCTATAATCAAGCTTATGCTTAATAAATTTATAAGCTGTCAAGCCATGATGATAGGTTTCTGCTTCATAATTAAAATACTGGCCATTTCTTGTATTTGTTTGCCTATCCCGAGAATCATAAGCATATTTAAGACCTAAACCAAATAAATCTATGCCTTCAGTTCCTTCAATTCCTTCTACCCTCTTATCCAAGCCCAAGTTATAATCTTCATAACTTGTGATAATTCCTAAATAATTGTTCTGCGTGACCTCCTTACTAAAACTTCCTCTAACCTTAAATCCTTTACGATTATATTCTTCTTCACTATCAGAGTCTGTATTATTTCCTAGACCATAGAACTTTGAGAACCAATCTTGATAACTAATCGATAATCTTATTTTTTTACCACTATATTTTTTATTACTCACTACAAATATATTGGTCTGCTTCTCTTGAGTATACATCGCTCCTAAATCTATCTTGAGTTTCTCTTGCTCTTCTTTCTTTAAATAGATAGCCATCCCACCTAACATCACTCCTGTTTCGGGGCTACTAGCTATTATTGGGACTGAGATTGTCTTAATCTCTGGCTCTTTTGCCCACACAAGGCTTGTACTCAAAATAATTAAGGTAATTGATAACAAGACTTTTTTCATTATTTCCTCCTCCTTTAATTTTCTTAAATTGTTCAAACTTCTTCTAATTCATATTTAGTTCTTATGAGGATATTGCTACAGTTTCGGTATGAGGTGGACGAGTATCTAGTTATCTATACATTTAATAATCGGAGCAATTGCCTCTTTATCAGTCCAATCTACTGGCTTATCATAGATATCTAGTAAGTCTTTATCATCTTCATCTAACTCTCTTTTTTGCATCTTTATCTTAAATTTTAGAGCAAGCATCATCAGCTTATCAATCAAGTTCAACTCTTGATAGTTAAAAGCACCTCTTAGATAGAAAAAATCTATTTCTTCCTTCATCTCTGCTCTAAAATTATGATTAATAATATGATTAATAGTCTCTTCTTTGGCAGGTGAGCATCCAACTGCAAAGACTATAAGCTGCTTGTCCTGTAATTGCTCAAAGTTCTCGGTAAGTAGCTTAACTCCTTTTATCCCTACTGCATGTAAAGATCCTCCTAAAACTATAGTATCATAGTCCTTTAAATCATTAAGCTTAATTTCAGAGTTATTCACCAAATCTCCATCTAACCTTTCAGCTATCCATTGTGCATACCTCTTTGTACTTCCATACTTAGATTTATAGATGACAATAGTTTTATTGTTCTGCTCTCCCATTATTAATTCCTCCTTTTTAAATATAATTGTGTGACTTCAAAAATATCTTTATAGGTAGATAAAAGAACGCTTTGGTTGTTAGAAAAATGGGTTGGTAGAAACTGCCTAACCAACTAAATCTCTAACTCCTAACTATCAAAGAAAATAGGTATGAATTTTTTATAAAAAAAGCAAGAAACTTTAAAGTCTCCTGCTTTTAATTAAATTCCTTTATTTTCTTATTACTTATCAAGATCTTTTTAATATTTTCAAACTTTAACTCAGCCAATAACATTCCTAATACAATTAAAACACCGCCCCAATATCCTCTTACACTGATTAGCTCACCAAGGTAGAGATAGGCAAATAAGGCACCAAAGACTGGTTCCATTACAAAGATAATTGCCGTTCTCGTTGCAGTAGTAAACTGTTGAGCCTTATTCTGAATAATGAAGGCTAAAGCTGTGGCAAATAAGCCCATGTAGATTACATTCATCCAAACATTAGTAGCTATTACTAAGAAATAATCACCTTGAACTAAAGTGATTATTCCACTTAATAAAGCTACTGTTCCAATTTGAACAACAGCAAATAAAATTGCATCTTTACTTTTAACATATCTGTCGACTAATAGTATATGTATTGCCAAAGAAAAGGCTGACAGAAAGACTAGAAAATCTCCTAAATTGAATATTAGATTTCCATTAAAGCTTAATAATCCCAATCCTATAGTAGCTAAGAGGACCCCTAAAGATGTAGTTAACTCTGGCATCTTCTTAAAAATAATTGCTGATAAAATTGGTACTAATACTACTGCCAATCCTGTAATAAATCCAGCCTTAGAAGCATCGGTCAACTCCAACCCTGTAACCTGTAAAGCATAACCTCCAAAGAGAAATACTCCAGCAAACATCCCATACTTTAATGTATCTCTATCTAATTGCATAACCTTTTTATAGAAGATTAATCCTAAAAACAGTGTTGCAAAAGTAAATCTTAAGGTTAAAAAGTAAAATGGAGTAACCGTATTAAAGATATTCTTCATAAAAGCAAAGGTACTTCCCCAAATTACAACTACAAATAGTAATGATAAATCAGCTTTGACACGTCTTGATAGAAATTTTTTCATAGACTTCTCCTTTCTATATATAGTTTAAGGAAGAGTTGCAACTCTTCCTTAAACTATATATATTCTTAATTCTTCACTCATTATTGACCTTAACAGCAATCAGCTTTTTCTAATTCTTCTATATCTACTTCTACATCTGTCACAAAATATCTTGTATATAGATAGGTAAGCATTACTGCTAAAATCACTCTAGAACCTAGCATAATTAACCCATTACCACCAATAGCTACAAATAAGAGTGTATCTTCAACTACAGCATGGCAGACCATTAGAAATACAGCCATGGTCATTAACTCTCTAGGAGATAATTTATCCTCCTCTACACTTCTGATAATCAGTCCAGCACCATAGGTAATCCCAAAGAATTGGGCTACAATCAATGGTAAACTAGCATCTTTAGGTAGTTTAAATACTCTTAAGATTGGTATAAATAAGCTAGAGAATTTATCTAATAGACCAATTTCATCTACTACTTCAATACCGATAAGTAATGGAAATAAGATTACTGCTACTGTCTTTAACATCCCTATACTTCCATTAAAAACTTCAGAAAAAAATCCTACCCAATCCATCTATATAAGTCAACTCCTTTACAAAAGTATATTCAAGATAATTCCAGAAACTATAGATAATATTATCCTTAAACTTATTAAGGGTAACAACTTTACCTTTATCCTTTTGATGATAGCTCCTTCAATGATTAAACTATGGGATAATCCTAGCATAGTCCCTAAGATAGTAATCTCCCTTGCACCCAAATCTAAACCAGCAATTACTCCCAAAGCTCCATAGATATTCATTAGATACCCTGTTAATAATGCTAAAGCAGCCTCACCTGGTAACCCTACAATCTTCATC
>Ga0163226_1000054_pt1 | contig 23393 bp, 18 predicted proteins | sample MSEWel2016_07_13_2_FD_113144 | JGI IMG/M metagenome (GOLD analysis project Ga0163226, IMG submission 113144) | Subsurface microbial communities from deep shales in West Virginia, USA - MSEEL Well Study Marcellus 5H_2016_07_13 ...
CGTGAGTGGGTGTGTGAGTGTGAGTAAACCCCAATAAAAAGAAGTTTTACACACACTCATGGCTCACACTCGACACAAAGTGTCCCACTATCTATTGTTTCATTCTAAAGTTGGATGACTATAGCTAAACTTCATATAAATAATATTATCAATTGTTAAAAGACTTTTAAATCCAACTGGATATTTCAATGTCAAGGTACAAGATATTAGTGTCTCCACTCTATTTTTACTTTTTTTTTATTTTTAGTAATTTTTTTCCTAATTTGAGTCTATTAAAGAAGACTCTCAGCTCTATATTCTAAGAATTTACTTCTACATTAATAATTAAATTTGTTGGACAAGTTATTTCTTTTTTAAACTTTTGGAAAAATAAAGGGTGTATGATGTTAAATCAAGGTTATAATAAAAATCAATAACACTAGCTTTTTGCTTGGATTTAACAGATTAATCTTTTCATTCAAAAATTCATAGGTAATAATTTTTGATTAATTTGCGCCCTGAGGGAGGTGTCACTGGAGAAATACTCTTAGTGTGCATCAAGGACGCCGTATTAGGGGGTTTCTGTATAAGTAAATTAATATAGTACCTATAAATACAATTAAAATTGTATTTATAGAGAATAAAACAAACTATTATTAACTTATACCATTCCCTAATAATATCATAGGTCATGTTCTTAAAAGGTTATAACTATCTCTAATCATAGGTCAATAAACCTCTCTTGATAAATAAAATCTATTTATGGATATTATAACAAAATTTATTACCCCTTTCAAGTCTTTTCCTTTTTATTGAGGAAAAAAATGCATTTATTAGTTAAAATAATTATGATATAATAATAAATTACCTTACTCATTTTAAAACTAAACAATCATTAACACCTAACCCTGTTATTTAGCTAAAATTTAAAGTAGAAACAATAAAGAAAAATTATATAAATTTAATATTTAGGAAGTAATAACAGGATATTTATATTCCAATAATTATTGTTCATTTTTATAGAAAAAAAGATTCAGAGGATTTTTATAAAATAAATCAAAATAATAGAGATAATAAAAATCGTCAAATAACTCCAAATATCAGTAAGAAAACCCCTTTATTAACTACAAAAGAATCATATTGCCTATTATACTAGCTAACTATTAAAAAAATGTTAAATTTAAATTAATATATTGTAAAAATCCATCCAATTAATAAACATAAGACAGCTAATTGGATATATAGATAAAAAACTCTAGAATGAAACAATAGAAAGATAGTGTGACACTTTTTGGAATCTGGAATCAGTAGTCAGGAATCAGTTATAAACACTGATTCCAGATTCCCGATTCCTGACACGAAAGTATCACTTTTTCTCTATAATGATATATTTAAATTTTATTCTAAAGTTAAATGACTCTAGATTATAGTCACTATACTAACTTAATCATACTTGCCATCCTTCCAGTCTTACCTTGATCTCGGCGATAAGAGAAGAATAAGTCTGAATTACAACAAGTACATAATTCACTTTGAATAATATTTTCAGTCTTTACTCCTATCTCCTCTAACTGGACTTGATTGGCTAAAGCCATATTTAATCTCCACCGATCTTTTCCATCTTCTTTAATCAATTCTTGCCAATTATTAAAATTTTCTTTTAATGGCTCAATAACTCTAGAATCTACTTGATAGCAACACTGACCAATGGCAGGAGCAATTCCAACTAAAATATCCTCTGGAATTGTTTGATATACCTCTTTCATCTTTAAAACAGTCTTCTGTGCTATCTTTAATACTGTACCTTTCCATCCAGCATGAGCCAAACCGATAGCTTTTTTAACTGGATCTAAGATTAAGATTGGCGTACAATCTGCATAATAAGAGGTTAATAAGATTCCAGGCTCATTAGTAATCAATGCATCAGTGTCTTCAATAGCAGTCTGATAATCTAAAGCACCTTTTCCTTTATCATTACTGCTAATAACCTTAATCTGATCACTATGTATCTGCTTTGCTGCTACCAATTCTTTAGAGTCATAATTTAATATATTAGAAATCAACCTCCTATTCTCTAATATATCATCTTCTTTATCAGCCACATGAAGCCCCAAATTCAATTCAGCATAATCCTCTTGACTGACTCCACCTAGCTTGCTAGTAAAAGCATGCTCTACTAAAGCTGTCTTTTCAAACTCCTCAATAATATAATACTTCACTCCAGAACTATCTCTTAATTTAAAGATTTTAATCTCCTCCTCTTTTAAATTCAGTAAATGGTAATAAGTGACAAGTGACGAGTAAAACAATGATTATTATCAAACTTCTTCATTCTTCTTTAATTCATCTAAAATCCCCAATATCTCAGGAACTCTCTCTTTAATCTTATCAGAAGAATAATTATCTACAAGAGGTAATAGTGAAACTTGTTTATCTTGATTGATTATAATTAAAGCCTTGGGATTTAAATATGCCCCACATCCACCACTCTTACTATTTCCTATTCCAAAACCTAACATAGTATCGATTACTGGAATAAAAGTCATATCCTCTATCTGATAAGGTGCACCAATTATCTCATGGCTCTTTATCATATTCTCTAGCTTATCTAAAGTTTTTCTCTGCTTTGACAATATCTTTTCCTCCTTCAGGATTTATAAATTTCCACCTTTCAACATGATCAATAGTTAAAGATATCTAAAACTATTCTACTCTAGTTTACTTAATTTATGATAAGTAGCTATAAAAAAAAGAGCAACATCTGCCGCTCTTTACTCTAAGGATCTAACTTGACCCTTCCAGCTATCAAATAATTCTTCTTTACTCATTTTATCATTTAAATATTCTATATAATCATTAGAAAAGAAATTATACAAAATATAATCACTATCTTTACCTAACTTAACAGCACCATCATACAATTGCTCAGCTAATATATTATTATCTAAATTATTTAGAACAGACTCCTTTGGCATTATTGTATCGTTATATTTATATAGCTCAAATGCTACCTTATCAGATGCCAAGTAGTTCATTACCTTCTTTACTACCTCTTTATCACTTAACATAACCCATTGCTGGCCTCCCATAGGAGAAAAACGCCCTTCACTACCTCTAGGAATTAGAGCTATCCTAAATTCCTGACCCAATTCCTTTAAAGCAGGTATTACCCAAGGACCATTGAGCATCATAGCTACCTCCCCTTCACGGAACCTTCTTATCATCTGCTCATAAAAAGTATCCTTAAAATCAGGTAGCAATCCAGACTGATATAACTCTTTAAATGAATTAGCAACCTTTATAAATGAATCATGCTCTAAATTTTGACTTAAAAAGTCTCTATCTTCCCCACCAAAAAAAGGGCTCATCCACCATCCTGAGTTCAGTGGAACAAATGCAGCATACCTCTTTATTCTATTGGAAGAAAATCCTTCCTCCCCATATCTCTTTCCTTGATTATCAATTGTATAAGTCCTTATATAAGTAATAAATTCATCAATAGTCCTTGGTGGACTTGCTATAATCTCTGGATTATAAAATAGTAATAGACAGTCAACAGCTTGAATAACCACCCGATCATGAATAACATAGTCTTTAAACCAATTTGGCATCTTGATATCAACTCTAGCTATATCTACCTCTTTGCCAGATTTTAAAAACTCTTCTATCCTAGTAAAATGGTTAGAAAATGGTATGTTTAATATATTAAATTTTACAAAATGAAATCTTTCATATTTAGTCAATACTTTCATCAACCCCGAAACCTCTTCTTCTTCCATCTGAACAATTATATTGATCTCTTCTCTTGGGAGAAATATATATAACAAAAGCAAGATAATAATTAATATAAGAGCTATACTTCTCAGCTTCAAGCAACTCCCTCCCCTTGACTTTTATAAACTTCTATAATCTTATCACTATTCTCTATAAAGGTATCAACTATCTTGGGGTCAAAATGTTTACCACTCTCTGAGCTTATAATCTCAAAAGCCCGCTGAAAAGTAAAAGCCTCTTTATATGGTCTTTGGGACTTTAACGCATCAAAGACATCACAAATAGCTACTATCCTACTTTCATAAGGAATCTCTTCACCCTTTAGCCCTTGAGGATAACCACTTCCATCCCACCACTCATGGTGAGTTAATGAGATATTTGCAGCAACTTGGAAGAAGGTATGATTAATTTCAGATAAAATATTATATCCTGCACGGCAATGCTCCTTCATCTTTTCAAACTCTGTACTAGTTAGTTTGCCTGCTTTAAGTAGAATACTATCAGGAATTGCTATCTTCCCTAAGTCATGTAATTTAGCAGCATTCTCTAGTATAAGTAGATCCTCTTCTTCTATTTTAAGTGCTTGTCCTATTATTTTAGCTACTTCACTAACCCGATTAATATGAGCCCCAGTGACATCATCACGATATTCAGACATCTCTCCTAATAGGAACAATACTTTATTGATTAAATTTTGATTCTGTTCTAAATACTCTTCCTTCTCTTCATTAACTAAAGAGATATCCCTACATAGGTTATTGAGCAAATCTTCAGTATTATCTTCTAAACTATCAGTTCTTTTTTCAACCAATGATAAGAATTCAAACTTATTTATCTTGCATGCAATTAACTTCTCTGTTAAGGTAAGTACCTCCCACAAAGAGTTATTTGTACTCTTAATCATCTGGTTATTATGCTTAAGCTCATTAGCATATTTATAATTACTCTTAAATAAATCTTCTAAAGTATAAGCAATCTTATCAATCTCTGTTATTCCAGTAGAAGGCAATTTACTTTCCTTTTTAACTCCTTTAATAGCCCTCTTTCCTATAAAATAAGCAGTCTCAGAAAACCTAGTAATATTTTCAGAAATCCCCCTACTAAAACGTTCCACAAAATAAAGTGTTAACAATATAGTTATGCTTAAGACCATTATAAGCTTTAATAGACTAACCTTTAGTATATTTAATAAATTTAATTCTAAATCTATAGCTAAATAGAAGGGATAAATAACATAAGGACTATCGTTCTTTCCAATAAAGTAATAATCAAAGCCCTCTCTAATTACCTTATCTCTACTATAGAAATCTAGGTCTTTAAAATCTTTATCACTTGTAAATATCTCTTCATACAATACTGAATAAAGCCTATAAGGTACCTGAAGACTGATTACATCATTTACCTTTTTAACCATATTTGTTAGATTTATTGTATATAATGCTGGTCTACCATCTTCTAGCTTATAAACATATAAGTCATCATCTACAACCTTTGAATATCTATCCATCCCTCCTGTTTCTCTTAGCTTTACAAGTATATTTTTAGGAAATTTGTCAAAATACTTAGGAGTGGTCGAAATGATAACTTGATTCAATTCCCTTTCTAAATATTCAAAAAATAATGAACTTAATGTCCCATATAAATTTGATTTTATTGTAATTGCTTGATTCCATTCATAATAAACCAGACCAGGAATCAAGAGCAAAGACATAATCAACAGAGCAGATAATATCTTTTTAGTCAAAATAAATTTAAAACTATTAATAGTCAGTATAACCACCTCAAGTAACCAAAGATATGGTTAATATTTAATAAAAACAATCTATTCTAATAATTAACCTTTTAACATTATTAAACAAAAAAACAAAAATCCCTTTTTTATTTACTTAATCTCACCATAATCTCGGTTAATTTTAATCTAATAGCAAAAAATTAAAATTATAGTAAAGTTGAATGACAGTAGATAGGAAAAATTCGTTTGGGTATTTTTCCATCACAAAGAGTTCAAATAACTCGTAGGACGAGTGATAAGTAATGAGCTAAAATCAAAAACAAAAAATACTATAAATTTCTTTTTAGAGTTGTTTGTCTATATAGGTTCGTGAATCTAGAATAAAATTTAACCATAACGCTATATGGAGATAATAGTACACTTTCGTATCAGGAATCGGGAATCTGGAATCAGTCTGTTTTACTGATAACTGCTTCCTGACTCCTGATTCCTAAAACAGTCCCAATATATCCATTAAGTTTCATTTTGAATTCACATACCTATATACATTAAAGCTCTTCATTGATTTTATATTGAATACATTAATTTAGAAAGAAAAGAATTGAAAATTGAAGAATTGGATAAATTATTAACAGGAGGGGATTTAATGGATAAAAAGCTGGACTTTAAGAAAAATAAGATGGAAGTTGCTAAAGAGATGGCAGAAATCCAATCAAAGAGAGTTCTAGAAAAAGTTGATGCCTTCGCAATGAATGAGCATCGTAAAGATCCTAAAGGTGTTCCTCCTGTTCAAAGAAATGATTTAGGAATTGGCACTAAATAAAGAAAGTCAGGCTCTATAGGGTACATTTTAAAAAGAGCCTGACTTTCTTTATAGATCTATGAATTTAAAAATTAGACTTAATGGGATATAGCGACACTTTTTATAAGTGTAAGTTGGTGTGGGAGTGTGAGTGAAATTCAATAGAAAGGCACTTCACACACACTCAAACTACTCACTCACACCGACACGAAAGTGTCGCACTATCTTTATATAACATCATATTTAAACTTTATCAATAGGAATAGAAATCTTAAGCCAAAAGTCTATCATATAGTTACAATAAACTCACTTCCTACACCTTCTGTACTATTAACAGCAACCTCTCCTTCCAAGCCTTCAACTATCTCTTTAACAATTGCTAGCCCTAAACCAGTTCCTTCTTCTTCAGGAGTTCTAGCTCTATCAACTTGATGGAACCTCTCCCAGATATAAGATAATTCAGATTTGGGAATACCGATGCCATTATCACTTACCCTAATCTTGACCTTCCCTTGACACTCCTCTAAGCTAACTCTAATCTCTCCAGTTTTAGCTGTAAATTTAATAGCATTACTCAACAAGTTAACTAATACCTCTTCTAATCTATCCCGGTCACTTTCTATTATTAAATCTTGATTTCCTTCTACAATGACAGTTCTATCATCTAGTTTACTCTCTAAATTCCTGACTACTTTATTGATTAAATCCAATAATCCAAACTCCATTAAATTAAATTCAATTTGACCTGATTGTAATCTGGATAAATTCAAAATTTCTTGAACAAGTCTAGTCATCCGATTGGTCTCTGCTAATACTCTAGTTAAATATTCACCCTGTAGCTTAGTATCATCAACAATCCCATCCAAAATAGCCTCTAAATAACCACGGATTGCTGTTAATGGAGTCTTCAATTCATGGGATACATTTGCTACAAATAGTTTTCTCATCTCATCTAACCTTCTAACTTCAGTAACATCCCTAATTAAGATTATAATTCCCCGTAGCTTGTCACTTTTCTCTCTAATTGGAGCTGCATGGGCCACAATAATTTGATCATTCCAAGAGAACTCTTCTTTTAATTCCTGTTCTGTTATTAAGACCCTATCTATTAATTTAATCAAATTTTCTCCAACTATTCCTACAAATTCTTTACTAATAATCTCCTCCTCAACTTGAAAAATCTCTTTAAATCTAGGATTAGCTAATAAAATTTTCTTATCAGTACCGACCCCTAAAACCCCTTCTCCCATACTTGTCAACATCTCATGCATCCTCTGCTTTTCTCGACTCAATTCTTCTATATTCTCTTCTAACTTATTTGATAGGTAATTAAAGCTCTCCCCTAGCTCACCAATCTCATCCTTTGGAAGATTAACTATTTTAACCTGATAATCCCCTTTAGCCATCTTCTGGGCCTGATGTTTCATCTCTAGTACAGGGCGAGTAATCCCTTTAGAGATAAAATATCCCAAGCTCAATGCCAATAAAACAGCTATTAGAGTTACTCGTAAGGTTAAGTTTCTAACTTTAATTACTGTCTCTTCTAAGCCACTTAGCGGAGAGATTAAAAACAGAGCCAGCTTCTCGTTAGAGTTGTATAAAGGAAGCCCCACACCAATAATTGGTTGTTTCAACATCTCTACCTTTCCACGAAAGCTTGTCTGCTCTCCAGCTAAAACCTTGTCCAATTCTTTTTGAAAGTTCATAATCTTTTTAGACATATCTTTACTTAATCCTTGATGCATCCTATTATGCATCATTGCACCATGCATTCTATTCATCCCAGGTCTTCTCATCATCCCTCTCATTCTCATGCCTTGATTAATTATCTCACCTTCTTGATTAATTACTATCAAGCTACTGTCAAGCAGCTTCTCTAAAGTACCTAAAAAGTTATTAACTTCATCATAGTGATTGTAATCACCTTGTCTGATCAGCCTAACAGCCATCCTTCCTTTCCTTAATAATTCTACCTTTTTTGCCTTAAAGAAATAATTCTCCAAATAATCTGGAAGTATAATAAGCAGAGATAATAAGATTAACAATGGAATTAGCAGATAACTTCCCATAATCTTACTAAAAAGGTTATTGAACATCTGCTTGCACCTCAAATTTATAACCAACTCCCCAAACTGTCTTAAGATAACCTAAATCTAATTTATCTCTTAACCAGTTGATATGGACATCTACAGTTCTCATATCACCATAATAATCTAGCCCCCAGATCTTATCACAAAGTTGCTCCCGTTCAAATACCTGCTTAGGGTGTTGGGCTAAAAGCAACAATAACTGATACTCCTTAGGTGATAACTCTATTACTTTTCCATCTACCTCAACTCTTCTTTCTTTAGGATCTATAGTCAATCTAGGATAAGAGATTAAATAACTTGCCTCTTTTATCTTTTTAGATTTTGATACCCTCTTTAAAATAACTTTAACCCTAGCCAATACTTCTCTTGGGCTAAAAGGTTTAGTCACATAATCATCAGCCCCAATCTCTAAACCCAAAATTCGATCAAACTCTTCACCTTTAGCTGATAACAAGATAATAGGAATTTCATTATCCTTTCTTAAAGTCTTCACCACTTCAAGACCATCTAGCTTCGGCATCATGATATCTAAAATAACTAAATCAGGATTAGATTCTTCTACTTTAGCAATTGCCTCTTGACCATCTTTGGCAGTCAATACATTAAATTTTTCCTTCTTTAGATATAAACTTAGAATTTCAACAACATTCTTATCATCATCAACTATTAAAACCTTCTTTTCTTCCATCTGTATTCACCTCACATTGAATTTCAGTTTAAAATAAAACTTATTACCAGTATATCATATATATATTAAGAAAATATTAAGAATAAAGGTAAGTATAAAAAGCTTAGCATAACTTTTATCTTTAGTCTAATCAAAGTATTTACAAATATCATGTTAGTCCAATTCTAGCATAAATAATGGCTCTTAATGAGTATATAGCGACACTTTTAAACCAGTGTACAGTTTACAGTTGACGGTTGACAGTTAAGTTCAAAAGCACTAAATCTCTTTAAGATATAAGCCTTTAGTCTTTTTACTGTAAACTGTACACTGTAAACTGTCAACTCAAAAGAAATGTCGCACTATCTCTATATTATATCAATTTTTATTAGAAGAAGTAATTATTCAATTAAATTATCTAATTTATTATTCATAGTAAAAGAGAAAAAGAACTAAAATATTATATAAGAAAGAAAAAAGGAGTGATAATATTGACTAAAGCTGTTTTTTTAGACCGTGATGGCGTTATCAACCGTTATGATTCACCTGTCAATAAACCTGAAGATTTAAAATTATACCCTTGGACTGCTAAGGCAATCAAAATGTTAAATGAAAAAGGATATAAGGTCTTTGTAGTTACAAATCAAGGTGGTATCGAATGTGGTTACTTTAGTGAATCAGATTTAGATGAGATTCATCAACACTTAGTGGCTACTTTAAAAAAGAAGGATGCCCATATCGATGATATAGAATATTGTCCTCACTTCGATTCAGAATGTGAGTGTCGTAAACCTGAAGCAGGGATGATAATTAAATTGGCCAAAAAATATGATATCAATCTAGAAAATTCCTTCATGGTAGGTGACCGCAACTCCGATATAGAAGCTGGTAATAAAGCAGGTTGTAGGACTATCAAGCTAGGTAGTAAGTACCCTGCTGCCGATTACTCTGTTGAGAATCTTGAAGATGCAGTAGAAATTATAGTAGATGCTCAAGAGTTGATTTATATTTAATCATTAAAATAGGTTTAAGTTGGGTAAATTATTTACCCAACTTAAACCTCTACTTGAAGCAATGGTATTATATTAATGCCTAGTGCTAGTATAAAAACTGATACAATATAATGATAGTGCGACACTTTTGAGTTGATAGTTGATAGTGGATAGTTAAGGGACTAAAAACCTATATTTAAATGGTTTTGAACTTAACTATCAACTGTCAATTATCAACTATACACTGAAGTAAAAAAGTGTCGTAATATATCAATAAAAGGACATGTAGTAATTCTCTTAATCTAACTCTATTTGTATGAACTTAACTAACTTTTTAAGGATTAAATGTCCATAATTTATTACAAAGTTATCTTATATCTTTATTTCTTAAATACTTTTCTACAGCATCCACCCTCCAAACTTCATAATTAATAACATCTTCACTTGCTTTATCAAGCATTCTTATAGATAATCTTTTGTATTTATTTTTATTTAAAATACTAGCTTCTTTAAATAAATTTGCATAAACTCTAGCAAGCTTACAATATGTATAAGTATCACCTGCTGATAATTCTAATCTTTGATTTAATTCATAGACTGCCTTTCTATATTCACCAATTTGATAATATAGATAACCCAAAAATTTATAGCCAAATTCATCATTAGGCTCTAATTCAATATATTTTTTCATATATTTAATGGCTGTTTGATACTGAAAAGACATTTCAACATTAGCTATGGCTAAATACTTATAGATTGGAGCATACTCAGCATCCAATCTGATAGCTTTTTTAAGCATAGAAATAGCCTTAATATTCATTGAAATCAAAGAGTATGACTTACCTAATTCAAATAAAGTATTGACATCAGTTGCACCTTGTTTAACCTCTTTCTCTAATCTTTTAATTTTACTAGCAATAATTTTATCCTGACTAATTCTATAAATTTCTCTCCCCTCTGTTGGAATATCTTTATTATCATAATAAAAGAGAGGTTTCATAGAAAGCACCCTCATATAAGGATTGCCCCCTCGCTCTACTCCCCAGTAAGCATTAGAACCCATTACTACATATCTAGCTTGATTAGATACATCAAATTTCCAACCTTCTTCAGTTTTACAGAAGAAAAAAGGTGCATTATCCCACCCCTTCTTTTTACCAAAATATATCACAGCATAATTTCCCTTCTCTAAAACTTCATACTCCTTATCACCGTACTCTCTAATATATTCTTCAAATTGAGAGTCAGAAGCATTTCTTATCCGAGGTTGATTATATACTATCTTAGTTGCTTCAGTATATATACCTAGATTAGGATTCCTGATTTTATTTCGCCAACTTTTAACCATCCTTTTCCATGCCTCTTCCGGAGTCAAAGCCGCACTATAATCTTCTTCTCCTATATTATTGATTTCTTCTACTTTATAATTTGCTAGTTCCCTTTTAATGCCTGCTCCTCCTGATAAGAATTCTTGATCTAACTTCTTTATTTTATCCCTAACCAACTCATTATTCTTATTAACACTAGCCCTTTTTTCTAATTCCTCCAACACTGCTATCAAGCCTAGACTATTATTTGAAATAAAATAGCGCTTCAATTGTAAGTCAGAAGCATAACTACAGAAAGCATCAGTAAAAATTCTTTCCAATTCATAGCCTACTTCTATCTTAATCTGTTTTTCTTGCTCAGAGAATAGTATTAATACCCCTTGTCCATTATTATTTCTCCCAACTTCCCAATCATTAAAAAGATCTACAGCTTGAGTTTCAATATCAAAACCTTCATTCAATTGTGGCAAAGTTACTATTAGTACCTCTATATTATATTCCCTTTCTAACATCTCCAAGTATCTTTCTGTAAATTCTTTTACATCTTGAAATTTATTAGCATAATCAAATAAATGTTTATTTCTTTCAGGTCTCTTCTCTAGTTTTAAAACAGTTTCATCTAGCCTATTACTACATCCAATATTTAAAGCCATAAGTAAGACTAAACTAAAAACCAATAAAAACTTTAATTTCATAACTTTTGACTCCTTATTTAAATTAGTCTATATTAACACCCTGTGCTAGATAAAAACTTCTATAATAGATAGATAGTGCGACACTTTATGTCGAGTGTGAGCTATGAGTGTGAGTGTGTGTAAAACTTCTTTTTATTAGGGTTTACTCACACTCACACACCCACTCACGCTAATTTTAAAAGTGTCGCAATATACCCATAAAAAACCATTAACATTTAAATTCAACTAGCACAACGGGTTATATTAATAAACTTAAAATACTTAATTAAATCTAAAACAACTTGTATTTTTAGAATTCTACTTCTACATTCTTCTCAACCTTTTTAGAAAAATTAAGATATTCTTTCTTTTCAAAATTGAAGATAACAGCCATAATATTTAATGGAAAAAAATCTATCATAGAATTATACTTTCTAACTATAGAATTATATCTTTGCCTTGCCACAGAAATTCTATTCTCTGTACCTTCTAACTGGTCTTGTAATATAACAAAATTTTGCTTTGCCTTTAAATCAGGATACCTTTCTACTAAAACCCACATACTCTTTAAACTTTTATTTAATCTGTGGTTAGCTTGAGATAACTTAAGCACCTCTTCTTTAGTTAGGCTCTCCTGCTTTGTAACAGTTTTCAATGTATTGACAGCTTCATTTCTAGCCTTGATTACCTCTGTTAATGTACTCTTTTCATGCTCAGCATAACCCTTAACAGTATTTACTAGATTAGGAATCAAATCAAACCGCCTTTTTAAAGCTACCTCAATTTGTGATTTAGACTCTTGAACTCGATTATCTAGATCAACTATTTTATTGTAGCTAACTCCCGCAATCATTCCTCCTATTAGTAAAATAGCACTAAATAACCATAATTTATTCAATTTACTTTCTCTAGGCGCAGATTTGACTCTTCTTTTCTCTTTAGTCTCATCTTCTCCATCTATAGAGTTTAATAGATCTTTAGCCTCTTCTACACTCACCTTTCCTTCATCTAACATTCTAAGAATTTTCTCTTTTTCCCCCAATTTTTGCCCTCCTAATTATACTGTTTAAAGATTTTATTTCTATATAATCTTTTTTTTACCTTTATTTGCTCTTAAATTTATATTCCTTACTATTAAGAACAAAATTTTTTGGAGAGTAATCTTTAGAATAAAAAAAGAGAGTATATTCAATTATATCAAATTAATAGAAAATATTGCTTTAACTCATATAGTAAATATTCCAGAAAGTCTAGTCTTTAAACTAAAGGCATTATACTGTTATCCCAACTATAACTCTCTTCATCCAACTCTGCCTGTATCAGCTCAGCTAAACACTTTATTCCTTGATCTATCTCTTCAGTAGTAACTGCTGCAATACTTAACCTAACCCTATTCTCCTGCTTCTGACTATAGTAAAAGACCTCTCCAGGTGCAATATTGACCCCCATCTTTAAAGCCCTTTCGTGTAACTTTTTACCTGAAATATTCTCAGGTAGCTCTAACCAGAGATTGAGACCACCTGCTGGAGTAGTGTATTTAACCCTTTTAGGTAAGTATTTATGTAGAGCTTTTATCATAACCTCATATCTTTGTTGATAAGTCTTTTTCAATTTACTTATTTGGTCTTCCCATATCTCTTCTCTAAAATACAAATCTAATACTCTTTGTACCAGACCATCAGTGAAGATATCTGACATATACTTCGATAGAAGGATATCATTGAAATAACGTTCAGGTATAATCAAGAAGGCCAACCTCAATCCTGGCATAAAGATTTTAGAGAAACTCTTAATATAGATTACCCTGCCATCACCAGATAACGACTTCAATGACAGATTATTCTTCTCACCATAACTTAAATCACTCAAACAGTCATCCTCAATAATTAGAAGATCATACTCCTTGGCCAGCTCCAATATCCTCTCCTTCTTTTCTTTAGAATAACTATACCCAGTTGGATTCTGATAGTTTGGCATCAAATAAAGAAACTTAGGCTTCTCTTTATCCAATTCAGCTTCCAAAATCTCAATATCAATCCCATCACTTGTTATAGGGATATCAACGATATTGGCACGTCTAGATTTAAAGACAGAGATTGCCCCAGGATAGGTCGGTCTCTCTACAAAGACAGTATCACCATAATCTAAAAAGGTCTTAGCTAAAATATCAATCCCTTGTTGAGCTCCAGAAACAATCTGAATCTCATCAATATTACTCTTTATATCATATCTTTTGATATATTTACAGATTGATTCACGCAAGGGTAAATAGCCTTGACTCTTCTGATAACCAAAGGCATAGCCTTTATCTCTATCTAAAACTTTATTCAATAATCTCTTAAAAGGTGTAATAGGAAATAAATCGGGAGTAGGAGCTGCTGTAGCAAAGTTAATCACTCTATCTTGCTCTTCTCCCCCTCTTCTACCTTCAACAAACTTCGTATCCTCATCGATATATACCTCTTCATCTAAATAGATATCCTCTCTATCCTCAACAAGATTCTGTGCTGCAACAAAGGTTCCACTCCCGACCTTTTTGTAGACTAAATCCTCTTCTTCTAATAAATTATAGGCGTTGACAATAGTTACATTATTGACTCCCAAACTCTTTGATAACTTTCTAATAGGTGGTAACTTACTATGCTCCTTCAATTTACCAGCTTCAATCAATCCTCTTAATTGAATATATAACTGGATATAAAGATGTTTAGAAGAAGATTTATCTAATTGTATCGATTCAATCATAACAATCCCCCCAACTTCAGTTGATAGTGTATAGTGTAAAGCTAATAGTTGAAAAAATAATAGATAGAGTATAAACCTCTATTGAACAAGCATTGAATACCTTTTATCTGTCTTTAACTATGCATTTTTAACTATCAACTATTAACTTTTTATTGTACCCCTCTTGACAATACAATTTAATTAGTTATATAATAATTCATGGGTACAATACCATTTTTTATAGAATTGAACCCATACAATTATTATAACTTAAAACCAGTCAATAGTAAACAGTAAGAAGTGAGAAGTAACTAGTATTATAATTTGGCTACTCAATTAAGAAGCAATTATTTAAGATAAATAAACAATACTTAAGATAACCTTGATATTATTTTAGTATCTTGAATTTTTACTGATTACTACTTACTTATCACTAATTACTGAATTTAAAAAGGAGATGATAAATATGAATGAAAGATATGGATTGAACAAAAACTTAGCACAGATGTTAAAAGGTGGAGTAATCATGGATGTAACTACTCCTAAAGAAGCAAAGATTGCAGAGGAAGCTGGAGCGGTAGCAGTTATGGCTTTAGAGAGAGTTCCTGCTGATATTCGTAAGGAAGGTGGGGTATCAAGAGCATCTGATCCTGCAATGATTAAGGGGATTCTTGAAGCAGTCTCTATCCCAGTTATGGCTAAAGCAAGAATTGGACACTTTGTAGAAGCACAGGTTTTAGAGGCTTTAGGTGTAGATTACATAGATGAAAGCGAAGTATTAACACCTGCAGATGAAGAGAATCACATCAATAAGACGTTATTTGAAGTACCTTTTGTCTGTGGTGCTACTAACTTAGGTGAGGCATTACGTCGGATTGGTGAAGGTGCTAGTATGATTAGAACTAAAGGTGAAGCTGGTACAGGTAATGTTGTAGAGGCTGTTCGACACATGAGAACGATGAACTCTCAAATGAGAAGATTAACTACTATGGATAGCCATGAATTGATGGCTGCTGCTAAAGAGTTAAGAGCTCCTTTTGAATTAGTTAAGTATGTAGCTGAGCATGGTAAACTTCCTGTAGTTAACTTTGCTGCTGGTGGAGTAGCTACCCCTGCTGATGCAGCATTAATGATGCAATTAGGTTGTGATGGAGTATTTGTAGGTTCAGGAATCTTCAAATCAGGAGACCCTGCTAAAAGAGCTAGAGCAATTGTGAAGGCTACTGCTCACTATGACGATCCTAAGATTATTGCTGAAGTATCAGAGAATATCGGTGAAGCAATGGTAGGAATCAATATCAGTACTTTAGCTGATAATGAAAAACTAGCTCATCGAGGTTGGTAACCAATAAATTTACAATGTAAAATGTACAATTGACAATTAAAACCTTTAAAATTGTACATTGCCCATTATAAATTGTAAATTATTAATTACAAAGGATGGTATAACTATGCTTAAAATTGGTGTCTTGTCTTTACAAGGTGGAGTAGCTGAACATCTTAATATGTTAAGCCAAATTGCTGATGTCTCTCCCTTAAGTGTTAAGAAGAAGGATGATTTTGCAGATTTAGATGGTTTAATCTTACCTGGTGGTGAAAGCACTACCTTAGGAAAACTACTTAATATCTTTGATTTAAAGGATACAATTATAGATTTAGCAAAAAGAGGTCTTCCAATCTGGGGAACCTGTGCTGGAATGATATTACTAGCTAAAGAGGTTGATGGTGAGGATAGTCATTTAAACCTGATGGATATTAGCGTAAAACGGAATGGATATGGAAATCAACTAGCTAGCTTTAAAACTATGGAGCTAATACCTAAGATTTCTAAGCAAGAGATTCCTCTAATATTCATTAGAGCACCTTATATCAATAGAGTTACTAATAATGTTGATATACTACTAGAATTGGATAACAAGATTGTAGCTGTAGAACAAAACAACCTACTAGCTACCTCCTTTCATCCAGAATTAGCTGAAGATTTAAGAGTACATGAATACTTTGTAAATAAGGTTAGAGCCTCTGTAAAATCGAGATTAAAGATAGCTAAATAATTTAAGATTAATCAAAAAATTTGAGCCGCGAAGCTACACAAATATCCACGAGTAAAAAAACTTCATTAAAAGCAATTATAATTCGTGTTTGATTTGTGATAATTCGTGGCTCATTATTTATTAATGCTATTATTTATTTCAAAAACTGCTATAACTCTATAATTTATTTAACCTCTACAACCTCTACATCAATCCCCTGCTCTTTAAATTTGGGTAAAATCTTCTCTTTATTGCCTACAATTACTGTTAAGAATCTTTGAGGATAACTATACTCAGTAAAAACCTTTTGAGCCTTAGTAGCACTCAATTGATTATACTCTTTTATTACTTTGTTGATATAATCAACATCCCTACCTTCTAGTTCAACATTATAGATAATCCTATTAATTACACTCAATTTAGATTTATATGACTTAGGGAAGAAGGCATTGTATAGATTGATAATTTTAAATAACTCATCTTCCTTTATCTTCTTTTCACCATTTTTAATAGAGATCATCTCTTCTTTAATCTCCTGTATGGCTTGATAAGTATCTGCAGGCTTAACCTCTGTACTGATATAATACGCTCCACCTAATTGATTATACTGATCAGTTGCACTAATTCCATAAACAAAACCTTTTTTAGTACGGAGATTATCCATTAATCTACTCTCAAAATCTCCTCCACCATAGACACTGTTAGCCATTGTAAAGGCCACTTTATCCTTAAAATTATTATCAAAGAAATTGTATCCCATCTTAATTTTAGCTTGGGTAGCATCAGGCTTATTAACCAAGATTACTCTACCATAATTTTCTGTATCAATCTCCACTGCTGGAGTTTTAATTTCAACTTCAAGCTCCTGATACTTACTCTTCTCTGTACTTTGCTTTTCATCCTTTTCTATCATGCCCCATTGGTTAAAATATTTGTTGAGCATCTTCTCCATCCTCTTAGTATCTATATCACCTACAATAGCAAAGATAGTATTACTAGGAGATATATTCTGATCATAAAACCTTTGCAAGCTATCAGGAGTAATATTAGAGAGAGCAGCTATATTCAAATCAATATCATCATCAAAGGAATAAGGATGATTCTTATATATATTCTTATAAAAATACATATCTAGCAAATTACTTTCCTGAGTTTTAGCTTGGGCTAGGCCTCTATACAGCTCCTGTTTTACTCTAGTAAAATAGTTAGCATTGAACTTAGGCTCCTGCAATATTTCTGACATCAAAGAGATTATCTCCTCTGTGTCTGTACTTAAAGCACTACCAGCAAAGCTAAGATAATCATTCTCTACCCCAAAACCAAAATCGATTCCATTGATATCTTTGTAATTGGCTAGCTCTTTTTCATTAAAATGCTTAGTCCCTGTATTCATCATCTCAACCATAAAGGAGCTAATTCCTGCCAAAGATTTGACTTCTTGCCTTCTCCCCCCATTGATATATCCTTTAATCTCAACAGTAGGTAACTGGTGATCTTCTACTAGATATACAATCAGACCATTCTCAAACTCTATCCTCTTATAATCTGGAATATCTATATGGGGAATTTTATTCTTATTAACTGCCAAATTCTCAAATAATTCTTTATTATATTCAACCTTTGCAAGAACAGTTTCACTATAAGTTACTTGAAAGAAAGCTAATAATAACATTATACTTATAATCAATTTTTTCAATGAATTTACCTCCTTTTAATTCACTTTATTACTTAATCCTTAGGTAAAATATATCCAATAGTTCTATTATCTCTTACAAAGTATTTTTTGGCTACTCTGATAATATCCTTGGTAGTTAAGTTCTTTAACCTCTGAATATTTTTCTGATATAAAGTTGGATCATTATAACGAACAACACTTGTTGCCACTGTATCTGCTGCAGAAGAGATATCCTTTTGGCTAAAGATTAAGTCTTTTAATACTCTCTTTTTAACTATCTCTAGCTCATTTTTTTGAACACCTTGCTCTATTAACTTCTTTAGCTCTTGGTCAAATTCATATCGTACATCATAGACCATACCCTCTGAAATCGGTACAGTATATAATAGAGCATAACCTGGTTTACGCAAGCCTACTGTAAAACCTCCAGCCTCTAATATCATCCTTTTTTTCTTCTGAAGCTCTGTCTTAACTCTAGAAGTAGAATTATTTACTAAAATATCAAGTAAAGCATTAATTGCCACTATATCAGGATGATCTCCTTTAGGTATCTTATATAGCATAGCAATAATTGGTACTCGAGTTACCTTCTCTAATTTAATAACTCGCTCTAATTTCTGTTCAGGCTCAATAGTCTCTAGCCTCTTAACCTCCTGTGGCTGATAGCTACCATAATATTTTTTAGCCAAATTATGTACTTCTTCTGGATTAACATCACCTGATACTACCATTACAGCATTATTTGGAGCATAATATCTGGTATAATAATCTCGAATATCATCTGATGTTATATTATCAAGATCTTTCATCCAACCAATAACTTGATGATGCAAGGAAGATTCTTGAAAAGCCTTTGCCTGTATCTCTTCTAAAGAGGAGCTGAATACATTATTCTCCACTCTCATTCTTCTCTCTTGTTTAACTACTTCCTTTTCCCGATTAAACTCCTTAGGATCAATCTTTAAATTTCTCATTCTATCAGCTTCAATTGCCATGGCTAATTCCAACTTTGCTGACGGAACTTCTTCATAATAAGTAGTATAATCATAATAAGTACCAGCATTATTACTTCCACCCACAGCTTTAACCAATTGATGAACCTGGTTCTTACCAAGACTGTCAGTTCCTAAGAACATAGTATGTTCCAATAAATGAGAAATCCCCGATATCCCTTCTGGTTCATCAACTGAACCAACTTTATACCAGATAGAGAATTTAGCTAAAGGAATCTTGTGATCTTCAAATACATAAATCTCTAATCCATTATCTAGTTTAAAATGGGAATAATCTAATTTTGGAATAAAAATCTCTTTTTTCATTGATTGATTAGCATATATAGAATTTACTCCAAAAAGAATTAATAATAGTGATAATACTAGAACTTTAAAAATCTTTCTCATCTAAAATTTCCTCCTTTATAATTCATTTTTTAATATTATTGCTATTATAACAAAATAAAACTAAAAATACAATTAAAGTAAGTGTCTTTAAGCTGATTTATCTCTAATAAAACCTAGATAAAAAGGTTACAATAATAAGAAGCTCAATTTGAGACTCTTCACCCTCTAACTGTAATATATAAATAGATATTCTGTAGAATATCTATTTGTCCTCTAAATCTATTAAAAAGCTATTATAATCTCATAGCTCAAACTTAATATCTGAGCAAGACTATCGATGATATTAGAGTTATTAAACCACTTTAAAGCTAAGTCTGAGGTTAAATTTAAGATTAAATAAATTTACTCCCTTTAAAATAGCAAGAAAAATAGCAAGAAGCAAGGAGGTAAACCTCCTTGCTTCTATCAAGATCTTAATATCCAAAGTCTCCTCCTAATAATAATAAAATTAAAATCAAGAAGATTACAAATGCTCCATTATCATCATATCCATAGTCACCCATGAGGATAATACACCTCCTCAAACTTATTATAGAGATAGAAATAGACTAAAAGTTATTCATAGGTACCTAACAATAACAAAATTAAGATTAAGAAGATTACAAATACATAGTTGTCATCATCAGTCATCTTCTATCTACCTCCTTCTTGCTAATTACATTTTATACTATGCTTTAAGATTCATTTTCGTTAATTAAAATCAAAACAAGGGTCAATCCCCCTGTTTACTATTAATATCCAAAATCTCCACCTAATAATAGTAAGATTAAAATTAAGAAGATTACAAACACTCCATTATCATCATATCCATAGTCACCCATTAGGATAAAACCTCCTTATATTATTTATTAGAAAAATAAATCAAATTAAAAGAAACTTTTAATAAGTACCTAGCAATAATAAAATTAAGATCAAGAAGATTATAAATACATAGTTGTCATCATAAGCCATCTTCTCTTCCTCCCTTCTTGCTAATTTCAATTTATATTATGTACTTATCTTCAAAATCGTTACAAAAATACCTTAGCAGATTATGAGGTTATATAGAGAAAAAGCGACACTTCGTGTCAGGAATCTGGAATATGGAATCAGTCTATTTTACTGATAACTGGTTCCTGACTCCTGATTCTTAAAAGTGTCGCATTATCCCCATTAAGCCTCATTCCACTACTGTTTATAAAAAAAGAAGCCCCTGACGCTTGTTAACTCGTCTGAGGCTTCAACCCATCTATTAAAATTTAGACTAATTCAATTACCTTCTTTGATTCTAATTTAGTTCCTACAGGTATTGGAGCTGCTGTTGGGATATCTATTAATACAGTTTCTGTTATATCTTGATTCTGCTTTAAGATATAATCTAACTCTTCAAGATTCTCTGCTCTCATCCCTTTAATCCCAGATGCTTCTGCTAGTTTTATGAAATCAGGATTGCTTAAGTCAACCTCTTCTACCTCTAAATTAGCTGAAAGCATCTTATTTCTTTCCATCGCTAATACTCCATTGTTCAACACTATTATTCTAATAGCCAAATTATACCTTCTGGCTGTCAACAGTTCAGCTAAGACCATTGCTATCCCTCCATCACCAATGATACAGGTAACTGGCTTTTCAGGGTAATTTATCTTAGCAGAGAGTGCTGCTGGTAGGGCAAAGCCCATAGTTCTCCACTTACCTGAAATTAGAACCTCTTCACACCTTTGACTGAAGTATTTACCAAACCAAACTACACTATCACCAGAATCTAAGGTGATAATCTCATCTTCATAAAGATTGTTAGAGATTATCTTCATAACCTCTTTAGGACACAGTCCTTTTTGATTATTCTCATATCTCCTTGATAAATCATCTAGTAATAACTGTCTACTACCTTCTATCTTAACTCTCCACTCTTGATTAGTCTTAGAAGAGACCCTCTCTAATAACAATTGTAATGAACTTCTTAACTCACCTAAAACTCCTAATTCTACTGGATGGGTCATCCCAACATTCTCTTTAATAGCATCAAATTGAAGAACTTTGGGTTCTCTTGGCACACTATCCATTGGCCACCAAGTAGCCCCAAAGATAACAATTAAATCCGCCTCCTGCAATAGATTATCAGCTTTCTCATTTCCTACATGTCCTAAACCACCTAAACATAATGGTTGATTGTATTCAATCATCCCTTTAGCTGCTAAGGTACTGATTAACCCACCATTAATCCTATTGGCAAACTCTAATAGCTCTTCCCTACAACCTTTAGCACCTCGACCATATAATATCACTGGCTTTTGAGCTTGGTTTATCACCTCTACTGATTGATTAATTAGCTCATCATCAGGTAATCTAGCCTCATCTAAATGAGGTAAATAATCACGAGCTTGAGCATTAACTTCCTTATCCCACATATCCATAGGAATCACTAAATGGCTGACTCCGCCTTCGACTATTGCCTTAGTCATTGCTTTAACCATCAAATCCACTATTGATTCAGGGTTAGTGACCAGAGCTGAATAAACAGTTAGAGAATCGGTCATATTCATCTGCTTAATAAATTGTTCATAGTTTGTCCCCATATTCCAGCTCTCTACCTGACCTGTAATTAACAGCATTGGTGTTTTATCACTATAAGCATCGGCAACACCATTGAGAATATTGGTTGTACCTGGTCCACCATCTGCTAGACAGACTGATAGTTGCCCCTTTAATTTCGACTCAGCTGATGCCATCAGTCCTGCTGCACTCTCATGCTTAGTAGTATACAGCTTAATTGGAGAATCATTTAGTTCTGCAAAGAATTTTAAAATAGTATCTCCTGCAAATCCGTAAATATGTTCAACTCCCCATCGGTTTAGTTGTTCTATCATTACTTTGCTTAGTTTCTGCTTAGACATATTAACACTCCTTTTTATTAAAGATATCAATTTTATGATTTCCTTAATGGGGAGGAATTATGATTTAAATTTAGTTTCGCCTGTCGGGAGTTACCTTTTTCCTTGATGAAAAAGTAACCAAAAAATCAAGAAAACTTTTAAAATCAGGAAAAACGCTAGTACTATTTATTGAAATACTTATTATTAATTAAATTTTTGGCTTGATATAATAATTTTTAGATTAAATTGATATACCGCTTACTTTTCAAAAAGCTTTAAAAGAAAAAATCATATTAAATTCAGTTGATAATTTCTTTTAGTTCCTCTTCACAGTTTAAATAATAGTCTGTTATTAATTCAGCATATTTATCTTTTATTTCTTCACTACTAATATTCCTAGAATTTTCAATTGTTTCAATTGTATGTTCTTTAATATGCTCAATTAATTTATTAGTTACTAACTTATCTATGTGTTGCTTTACAATTTTTAATATTTTTTCTTTAAAAAATTCATGTTTATCTTCTTTTATTTTTCTTTTTATTTCTTCTATATAGATAAACAACTCTAGAATGAAACAATAGAAAGGTAATGTAACACTTTTGTGTCAGGAATCTGGAATCAGTCTGTTTTACTGATAACTGGTCCCTGACTCCTGATTCCTAAAGGTGTC
>Ga0163226_1000055_pt1 | contig 23390 bp, 23 predicted proteins | sample MSEWel2016_07_13_2_FD_113144 | JGI IMG/M metagenome (GOLD analysis project Ga0163226, IMG submission 113144) | Subsurface microbial communities from deep shales in West Virginia, USA - MSEEL Well Study Marcellus 5H_2016_07_13 ...
ATAGTAATCTCCCTTGCACCCAAATCTAAACCAGCAATTACTCCCAAAGCTCCATAGATATTCATTAGATACCCTGTTAATAATGCTAAAGCAGCCTCACCTGGTAACCCTACAATCTTCATCATTGGACTAAAAAATTGGTCTAGATAACCTATAACTCCTGTATATTTCAAAAAAGTCACTAATATATAAACTGGAATAATAATCTTCATCAAAGATAAATAAGTACTACAAGATTTTTTGAATCCTCTTGTAATTGCTTCAACCACTCATCTTCCTCCTTCTTTTAACAAGTTTATTTATTAAGTATTTATTAGTTTCCATCCTATTTTATAATTAATTACTTATATAAGCAAGGATATCATTATTTTTAGAATATTAAAATATTTTAAATTAACCTAATCATTTTTGAGAATTAAATTTTAATATAAGTGGTGTTTGTTTATGGGGATATTGCGACACTTTTAAACCCCAGTGTATAGTGTATAGTTGCGAGTGGATAGTTAAGTACAAAACCTTAAATCACAAAGCTTTTAATCTTTTTACTATCAACTATACACTATCAACTATCAACTGAAACGAAAGTGTTGCACTATCTCTATATTATCTCCCTTTTAATAGTAAAATATCTTATGTATGAAAAAAAGTAGTGACTATTGATAGTCACTACTTTTTAAAACCTAGTTTCAACACCCATATATACACCTTGAGTTACACGGTCAATATCGGTGATATTATAACTATCAAGAATATTATTACTATCTTGAGTATCTAAGTTCACACTAAAAGTTTTGTTTTTAAGATTCTCTTGCTTGATTTTATAGCCAACTTTAGCAGTCAAATCCTCTGCTAGAGTAAAGCTGAATCCAGTTTCTAAAGAATAATTATTATTAATTTCATAATCAGTTAAGCTATCTCCTTCAACCTCATTATTATTCTCTAATAACGGTGAGGATACAGTATAATCACCAGCTAGACCATACTCTCCATCTACAAAGAATCCAATACGGTCAGTTAAATCTCTTTTTAGACCAAATAATAGATTAGCACTCTTACTTTCGATAGTAAATAACTCTTGATTGAAAAAGTCTGTTTTAAAGTTGGAGTAATGCCCACCAACACCTAAATAGAACTTGGTATCTGGAATAATATTAAGCTCCTTCTTTAAACCTAAACCGATATTTTGAAAATCTGAATCGATATAATTATTATATCCACCAAAGGAGTAATTAGCTTCTAGAGCTAGCTCATCAGTGAATTTAAAGGAACCCCGCAACTGCTTTGCTTCCATATCTTGATCTAGGTTGTTATTATACTTATAATTTAGCTTCATATAATCAAACCCCATACCGATTCGGTCATTAGCAAAGGCTATTGCAGTATTTACTACTACGATTAAGGCTACGACTATTACTGCGATTTTTTTCATCATTTCCCTCCTCCTATGTAGGTTTTCTTCTCTGCTCACTATTAATTTTACCGTAAATGGTTCTCAAATTAAAGAAGTAAATATTAGTAATAAACTGGGTTTTTTAAGCTTCTTTATTACATATTGGTTCTTTAGTTATTAGCGTTTAATGTGGATAAAGCGACACTTTTTCACTTTGAAAATGGGCAAAATTATTAAAACATTTTTCGGGAAAGCTTATCAGCTTTTTTCCCGAGTGACTTTTAGCATTGCCCTAAAAGTAACCAAAAAGTCTAGAAGAAAATCAAACTCTCTCAGCAATCAAATTCTTTAATTATTATTAATATTAGACTCTCTAGTTAAGATTTTGGTTACCTCTAAGTTTTAATTCAATTTTTGCTTCGTTCAAACAATAATTTTCTTCACCTTTAAAGACTTTAACTGTCAACCATACACTGTTAACTGTAAACTGAAGTAAAAATATCGTAATATCTCTATAAAAATCCATCTTTAAATTATATTTTAAAACCACAAATCTATCTGTAGTCAGCCAACTTTAGAATGAAACAATAGAAAGATAGTGTGATACTTTTGTAATCAGTGACGAGTGATTAGTAAACCACCCTCTCCTAAATCCTCTCCCTGATAAGGAGAGGACTTTAAATTCTTTTTGTTCCTCCCCTTTTAAGGGGGAGGTTAGGTGGGGGGATATTACTAAATTGTCGTAATCCACCCATTAAATTAAACTTTAGACTTTGGTGTCTATATTTATAATCAAGAACTATAAACCATATAAATTTTATTAGTCATCTGCTCTAACTCTTTAAGTTTTCTCTCTCTTTCGCAATATAACCTCTGTGACTCTTCAATACTTGATAAAGAAAAAGATATCATCTCCCTAGGCTTCATCTGAGCCAAAGTAGCTATATCAACTGAAATTACATTAGCAATCTTAGTATAGCCACCAGTAGTTTGATGATCAGACATCATTATTATTGGTTGACCATCGCCTGGTACTTGAACCGCCCCCAGAGATATACCTTCTGAAATAATATCAGCACCTTGAAAAGGCTGAAGTTTTTCCCCTTCCAACCTATAACCCATTCTATCTGATTGGAGAGAAATACTATACTGGCTATTAAAGAACTTATCAATCTCTTGCTGAGAGAACTCTTGAAATTGAGAACCTTTAACTACTCTAATTTCAGCTTCTTCTTTGTATTCAGAAAGATACTGCTTAGGTACTTTGAGGATTCCAGAAAAATCTCCTTTATCAGTATCCACTACCTTTAAAGAGTCACCAGCCTTTAAGCTTCTTCCCTGATAGCCACCTAGTTGACCTCGCAAATAAGTAGAAGAACTCCCCATTACCTCTTCAACCTCTATCCCCCCTGAAACTGACAAATAGGCTCTACACCCCTGTTGAGCTCCTTTAAAGGTCAATCTGTCTCCAGAATTAACCTTGACTGAAGACCATGAATAAATCTTCTTCCCATTAATTTCTGCTCCCAACTCAGCACCAGTAATTGCAATCCTAAAAGCACCTAGAAAGATGATCTCTGGTCCTAAGAGTGTAATCTCAAGTGCTGGAGCATTTCTCCTATTACCTACTAATAAATTAGCAATTTGAAAGGCATAAGAGTCCATTGCTCCTGCTACTGGCATCCCATAGCGTTGATATCCATATCTTCCTAAATCTTGAACAGTCGTCAATAATCCAGGCTTATTAACTCTCAAACTTCCCATTACAATTAACCTCCTTTCTGAAGTTCAGTGAACAGTAATGAGTGATAAGTGACAAGTAACAGACTAGCAATCATTATCAATCTTCTTTACTGAAATTCGATATTCTCCCATCTCTATTTGCTCTTCAATTAATTCAACCTCTTCGTTAAAAACTGGTACAAACCTAAGATAAGAACCTGCTTCCAATAAAAAGGGTGCCTCTCTATTTGGATCAAATAATTTAACAGGAGTTCTCCCTATGATCTGCCAACCACCAGGGCTACTGATTGGATAAATTCCAGTCTGATGATCAGCAATCCCTATACTTCCAGCAGGAATCTTCTCTCTAGGATTCTTTAGCCTTGGGGTAGCAATCTTCTTTGACATTCCACCTAAATAAGGAAAGCCTGGGGTAAATCCTAGCATATAAATTAGATAATCTCTACTACTATGTATTTTGATTACCTCTTCAACACTCAAACTATTATACTTAGCTACTGTTTCTAAATCTGGACCATATTCTCCACCATACATAACTGGGATTTCAATTATTTTAGTAGAGGGTGTAGTGAAGATATCAATTTTTTCTTTTAACTCTCTTAATTGAGCTACTAAAGTATGATAATCTATAATTAAGGGATTGTAGACTATCATCAGCTTAGTATAACTAGGAATATACTCTATTACTCCTGTTATCTTTTCTTCTTCCAATAAATAGACCATTGCCTGAATATCTTGATTAATCTCTCTTTTAATCTCATCTCCAAATTTTACAAGTATTGAGTTATCACTAGCAGGAAAATACTCTAACTGCTCTACCATAAAATCAACTCCCTTCTATAAAAATGGTGCTACCTCTATATCATTCTCACCTAAAGTCTGATTAATCTGCTCCACTAAAGCTAACGCAGTTACAGTATCCCCGTGAACACAGATAGTATCTGCCTTAATTTCAATCTCTTCACCTGTAATTGCTTTAACTTTATTCTCTATTACCATCTTTAAGACCCGCTTAGCTACCAAATCATTATCTTCAATTATTGCTCCCGATTCTCTTCTGGAAAGTAGTTTACCCTCTTTAGTATAAGCCCTATCAGCAAAGACCTCATTAGCTACCTTTAGTCCTACATCCTCACCAGCTCTAATCAACTCAGAATTGGCTAATCCCACAAGTACTAACTCACTATTGATATCATAGATAGCCTCAGCTATCGCCCGAGCCAAATTATAATCACTAGCCGCCATATTATATAAAGCCCCATGAGGCTTAACATGTTGTACCTTCCCACCTAAGGCTTTCACAAATCCATCCAGTGCACCTATTTGATAAATCAGATAGCTTCGTGCTTCTTCTAGGGTAAGCTCCATATTTCTTCTACCAAAACCCATTAAGTCAGGCAGGCCTGGATGGGCTCCAATTGCTATCCCTTCATTTAAAGCAAATTTGACTGTCTGCTCCATCACCAGTGGATCTCCAGCATGAAAGCCACAGGCGATATTAGCCGAACTGATTATTTTAATGATCTCATAGTCATTTCCACAACTATATCTACCGAAGGACTCACCTAAATCACTATTTAAATCAATCTTGTTCATATGACATCTCCCTTTTTGCACTTTTATTAAACCATATTATACCTTTAGAAAGTACAGATTTCAATATTATATATTAAAATCAAAAAAAGAGTCTCAAGCTTATGCTTAAGACTCTTTATATTCCACACCCATCACATTCTGAACATTTCTTTAATAATATCTTAAAGCAACGAGGACACCGAATTACTGATTTATCTTTGACCTCATATCCGCATTCTGAACAGACTCTTACCTTCTTATTGGTATTACATTTCATATTTTTACACCCCTTATTTTAAAATTGAATATGTCGTTATAAGAGGATAGTGCGACACTTCGTGTCGAGTGTAAGCTATGAGTGTGTGTAAAATCTCTTTTTATTGAGGTTTACTCACACACACCCACTCACGCTAATTTTAAAAGTGTCCCAATATCTCCATAAAATCTATATTAATAAAAAAGTGTGAGCACTGAGCTAAACTCTAAGTAGTCTACTCACACCCACACTCTACACTCTATTAAAATAATGCTAATAATTTAGCAACAATACCACCTGTGACAAAGGCTGTAATCCAGCTTCCAAACCAGATATAAATACTTTCTTTCCAGCTTCTCTCTTTAATCATGATCAACATTGCTGCAATACATGGTACAAATAATGTAATTGTAATCAAAGCTACTGTAGTCTGAGCTGGTGTCATAGCTAAGCCAGTTAAACCAGCAGCACCAAAGTCACGGCGAACAATTCCCATAATAAACGCTGTAGCAGCTTCCTTAGGTAGCTCTAACCACCCTACAGTTATTGGAGCTACTGCATTTTGAATAGCATCTAAAATTCCAAACTCTTGCATTAAGGTAATTGCCACTGCACCAACTGCAAAGATAGGCCCTGCCTCTTTAATGAAGGATTTAGATTTGATAAAGGTCTTTTGCATAACATTACTCAATCTTGGCAGACGAAGTGGTGGTAAATCGATTAATAAATCTGTAGATTCACCAGGTAATATCTTGTTTAAAAAAGTTCCAGCCAGCACATAAACAGCAAAGATAGCTGCCACATAGACAATAAAAAACTTAGCACCCAATGGAGCAATTAACCCTGCAATAACCCCTAGCTGTGCAGAGCAAGGAATTGCTAATCCTAATAAGAAGACTGCAATAATCCTTTCACGCTTAGAGCCTAGTAATCTAGTGGTAATGGTAGCCATAGTTACACAACCAAAGCCTAATAACATCGGAATTACTGCTCTACCATTCAATCCCAAGGATGTCAACATCCTATCAACTAAAGCTGCGATTCTAGGCAAGTATCCTGAATCTTCTAAGATGGCCAAGAAGAAATAAAAACCAACGACTAACGGAAGTAATAATCCAAAGGTATAAGTAATAGTCATTGTCAATATTCCAAACTCTCCTACCAATAATTGACCTAATAATGAACCAGGTTCCACTATATTATGAACAATCCCTCTAATAAAAGGCTCATAAGTATTGATAAAGATAGTCTCTTCTGTAATTCCTACAACTGTTTGAGCGATAAATACTCCTACAAACTGATATAATCCATATAAAGCCAATAATAACATCGGAATTCCTGTTAACGGTCTTAACATCAATCTTCCTATAGTAGTTCGTAAGTTTGTTCCTTCATTTGTTTCAGTAACTACCTTATCAACAATCTCATTAACTCGCTCTCGACGATCTCTATAAATAGTCTCTCTATGCTCTAAAGGTTCAATATTATTCTTCTGGGCTACATGAGGGTCTCCTTCTAAAATCAATAAGGACTCTGATCTAGTTACTCCTTGAAATTTTACCTCTTCTAACTCTTCTTCTAATTTCAAGCTACTATTTCCAACCTTAGCAGTCCAAACCGCCTCTTTTACCTCACTTAATCCTTCACCTTTAATTGCAGTCGTTGGAATTACTGGTACTCCTAGTTCTTGACTTAAAGTATCAACATCTATATCCAACCCACTCTTTTGAGCCTCATCCATCATATTTAGAGCTACCAAGACTGGAATCCCCATATCGATAATCTGTTGGGTTAAAAACAAATCCCGTTCTAAATGGACTGCATCCACTATATTTACTACTACATCAGCTGAAGCAATCACATCTCTAGCTACAATCTCTTCATCATTAAAGGAAGATACTCCATAAACACCTGGAGTGTCGATCACTACATCATCTTTATACTTCCCTGAACTGATATCTAAAGTCGTCCCTGGATAATTAGATACATCGACATAAATTCCTGTAAAAGAATTAAAGAAGATCGATTTCCCTACATTTGGATTTCCTGCCAATACAATCTTTTTTGCACCTGCTGGTATATCAATCTGGTGACTTATATTACAACAATCCATTATATCCTTCCTCCTATTACTTATCAGTTATTTTTATAATTATTACTTGACTTTAATCTTTTGTGCTAATCTTCTTCCAACTGCAATCTCTTGTAGATTCCTCTTTAAAATCACTGGTCCTCCTGGTATCTTCTCTGCACAAACTACATTAGAACCTTCCGAAATTCCAAATCTCATTGCTTGAGCTCTAATCATCTCATCAGGAATCAAATCAATTTGGAACTTATCTCCTCGCTTAACATCAGCTAAAGTCATCTTAATGTCCCCCTTTTAATTATATACTTATTTTTAATATATTGATAACTAAAATAAAAATCATTATCATGTATTCAGATTAAAATACCTTTCAAAGTACTATATAACCATTATACTCCTGCAATAAATTACTTAATATGATAATAGTCACAAAACAGAATAAAAATCATTCTCATTTGTACTAATAATATTATAATAAATACTATTCTAGAAGTCAATGATTATCATTAATAACATTTTATTGAAAATAATAATCATTATCAATATACTTCGAAAAATATATATCAATTCTTTAGCTCTAGCTTTAGTACATTCTCTTCTTATGGATTATAAATTGATATATTAAATTTAATAAATTACTTATAAAAAAATAACCCGACAATGAGAGTTACTTCAAAAATTTTATAGGTCTAATCCTGCTTGTGCTAATGCTTGCTTTAAAGCAGAATTATAGGCATCAGTACTCACAGTAGCACCAGAGACTATATCTATATCTGTAGATTGCTGTTGAACTGCTGCCTTAGGAAAATCATTATATAACTTTTTAGCTGGATAATATGGATATCTAAAACCCTTATCCCCTGCTAATTCTTCTTTTTTCTCATCATGAGCCGGAATAATCTCTACCCTTTTAATCATCTTTTTATCAACTGTCACCTCTAGTAAAACATAGCCATGGTCTTCATAATCTTTGGCTATCCCATAATATAACTTCTCCTTATACTCTCCAGAAGCTATGGCTAAAGCCATATTTGTAGCCTCTCTATATTGATTATAACTTCTTGTTGCTCCTGAAATTAAATCAACCTCTGTCGATTGCTTTGCAATTACCTTGTGAGGGAACTCCTTAAAGAATTTTATTGCCTCTTTACTAGGATAATTCTCCCCTTTTAGAGGATTAATAATTTCCACTTGATCGATTTTGCCTTCTGTTATTGTTACTTCAATAACTACATCTCCATGCTTATCAGGTACATAACCAATATAGCTACCATCACGATAGTTACTAGCCGCTATTACTGGACTTACCACTCCAAATAATAAGATTAAAATCAAAAATATATTAGATGACCTCTTCATTTTAATGACCTCCTTTACAAGTAAATATGGGTCTAAAGTAAAGCGTAATTAATTCTTACAAATGTATGAATTTGAAATAAAATTTAATGGGTATATTGCGACACTTTTCACTTTTACAAAGTAAACAAATTCTTCATTGATCTAATTAAAAAAGTTACGAGAAAGCTTATCAGCTTTTTTCCCGTGTTACTTTTGCCATTGCCGCAAAAGTAACCAAAAAGTCTAGAAGAAAATTAAACTCTCTCAGCAATCAAAGTACTAATTATTATCATTGATTATATTCTTTATTTAAAATCTGATCAAACTCTAAGTTCTAGCTCAATTTTTGCTTCGTTCAAACATTAATCTTCTTCAGCTTAAAAATCTTCAAAATCTTTTAATTCTTAACTTTTAACTCTTAATTTTTAATTGTAAAAAGTGTCGCAATATCTCTATATAACGCCATATCTATATTTCACTCTCCAACTTCTTACCATGCTCTAAAATAATCTGTCTTTGTGCCAACTGACCAACCTTAGGGTCATGGGTTACCATCAAGATACTGTGCCCTTGCTGATGTAGCTCTTCAAATAAGTCTACTACTATCTGTTCATTCTCTTTATCTAGATTACCAGTAGGTTCATCGGCTAAAATCAGCTTAGGATAGTTGATCAAGGCTCTAGCAATACAGACTCGCTGTTGCTCTCCTCCAGATAACTCTTTAGGCAGGTGATTTGCCCGATGCCCTAAACCTACTCGTTCTAAAGCCTTTACCGCTTCTTCTTCATCAGCCATACTATGATAATATTGAGCTACCATTACATTCTCTACAGCAGTCAGATAAGGAACTAAATGAAATTGTTGAAAGACCAATCCAATCTTCTCTCTTCTAACTTTTGTAAGCTCTTTCTTATTCAGCTTAGAAATATCAATCCCATCTATCTTAACCACTCCCTTACTAGGAGTATCCATACATCCAATCAGATTTAACATAGTACTCTTTCCAGAACCAGAAGGTCCCATGATAGAGACCCATTCACCATGCTTTATCTCTAAACTCACATCATCTAATGCCCGTACATCACCATCATAAATCTTTGATACATTCTCTAATGTAATTAAACCCATCTTTAACACCTCGCCTTTATAATTTACAGTGTTAGTGTAGGTGAGAGTGTGAAAAAACTTAATAAAAATATACTCACACTGACACTGATCACTCACACTAAATTTTTATTCACCCTTCAACGTAACCGCTGGATCAATCTCTACCACTCTACTTACTGGTAAAGTAGATGCTATACAAGAGACTATAATCGATAAAGCAAAAGAAGAAATCATCACCATAGTTCTAAAAGAGATAGCTGAGTCAAAGACACTCTTACCAATCAACTGTGCTCCTAAAAATCCTAAACCATAACCTACTAAACCACCGATTCCACCTAAGATAATCGCTTCTGTTAAAAATTCAATGATTACATCCTGATTCTCAGCACCTAAAGCCTTCTTTAAAGCAATCTCCTCTTTACGTTCAGCTACTATTGTCATCATCGTTGTCGATACACACAATAAAGTAGAGAGTAAGATTACCATTACTACCAAGTACATTAATGATTTAATCTTATCTAAGACCTTACCTTCAGAACTAGCGATCTTTTGAATGGTATCTAACTCTACCCCAGATAGCTTCTGATTTATCTTAGCTGCCTTCTCCTTTAAATCTTCACCTTTGCTGATTACACTAAGGTAGGCTGTATTAACCTGTCCTTCTTTAGCCAATAATCTTTCAGCTACTCCTAGATTCAAGAAGATACGATTATCTGCATTATCACCAGTCTCTACTATCGCAGTGACTAGAAACTCTTCACTACCCCAGGTGTTCTCGGTAGCCAACTTCAGCTTATCACCGATATCATAGCCCAACTTCTCAGCCACATCCCTTCCAATTACTACTTCATCCTTTATATCATGATTTGTAGGTAGTTCACCTTCAATCTGCCAATAGGGATTGATCTTACCAATTTGATCAAACCAAGTTCCTACCAAAACAACAGGCTTGTTGCTTTTAAAGACAGAAACCTGTGATTCTACCTCAGCTATACCGTAAAGATTAGGACGATAACCGACTAGCTCTTCTTGACTAAACTCTGCAATCACTCTCTTTAATTCATTTAAAGAAAGGTTTTGAGCTTGACCTGAATTAGGCTTTAAAGCCAGATTTGCTCCATAAGTCCTTAGTTCTTTACTCATCTTGATATTGATATCATAATAAACACTAAATAGAGCTGAGATTACTCCAATTCCAACCACTATAGCAAAAAATACAATAGCAACCCTTGATTTTCTCTCCTTTAATGCTTGAGATATCATTCTCAAGAACATCTTCCACTTTTTCATAAGATCACTTCCTCTAACCGTGTAATACTTCAGCTGGTTCTAATTTTAGTGCAATCCTCAATGGAGAAATACTACCACACAAGGCTACTACACTTGCCAATAATAAGATAAAGGGCATTACTATCAATTTAACAGCAATAGCCATCCCAAAGACCTGTTGACCAATCAATCCCGCAAAACCGATACCTAACAGATAGCCCAATCCGCCACCAACAATACCAACCACTACAATCTCAATCACAAATAATGCTATCACTGCAAAATCACTGGCACCAATCGCCTTCAATAATCCAATCTCCTTCTTTCTTTCCAGCACCTTGGTAGTCATAATACTGGAAATTCCCAAACCAGAACTGATTAAGGAAGCTATAGTTACTAATAACATTAATAGCTGAATCTTATTTAAGACCTTCCCTTCAGATTCTGAAATCTGACGAACCTGTTTGGCTACAACTCCAGGAATCGCCTCTTCTATTTGGAAGGTTATAGAGCTAACATAAGCTGTACAATACCAAGTTTCAAATTCTTCATCACTCAAGGCTTCAGGATCTGCTTGAGCCTTTCTCGCTAAGTCATTAACTGGTGTAGTCAAGGCACTGACCTCTATCTTATCCACCTTACCCTCTAGCCCTACTGCCTGCTGTAAAAAATCTAGAGGTAGATAAATCTGCTTCTCGGCATCATCACCACTATTAATAATTCCAGCAACCTTTACTCCTTTACTAACTAGATTTTCTCCTTGAGCAAAGTCTAACTTAATGGTGTCACCTACCTGTAAGTCAAACTTATCAGCTAACTTCTCACCAATCATAGCTTGATTCTTATCTTTACCATCTTTAATCCAACTTCCGTCTACTTTCCACCATGATTTAATCTCCTTAACTCCAAATCTAAACTTCTCTCCTGTAGGAATCCTAATTTCATCATCAAACCAAGTACCAACTACAGGTATCTGTTCTCCATTCAAGCTTGCATTAGATTTTAAGTAAGGTGCTAAATTAACTATATTGTGGCGCCAAAAGATTACCTTTATTGCCGCAACATCCTCCTCTGCAATATAATCTTTCTTAGCTCCATGAGCATTGAAATCAACACCATCAATTTCTACTGGCAAAGACTCTGATTCTGGAACTACAACTATATTGGAACCATAGGATTTCAACTCTTGATTCATCTTATCTCCTACATCTAAGGATACACTCAACATTGCTGTAGCCAAAGATGCACCAAAGGTAATAGCTAAAATAGCCAATAATTTAGATTTAATCCCTCTAGTAAAAGAGCTTTTTAACATTCTAATTAACATAATTTACACCTCCTACTTCGCAAAGAAATCCTCTCTTGCTAATAAATCATTTAAATTGATTCTAATACTATCCTGATCAACTCCATAAGGTAGCGGAATAGGATTACATCCTCCTGGGAAGTTGATTGTCATCTTATTCATTACTACATCACAACGCTTACAGACCACCTCATCATCACGTTGATAGTATCCTGCTACTCCACAGATTTCGCAGGCATCATAGACTACACCATAAGCATCATCTGCCTTCTTAATTAAGAAGAATTTAATTAATGTACCCCTCTCTGTCTGATAAGAATAACGGTGTATCTCTCCATCCTCTAACTCTGCCTTAGAAACAATAAATTCACCTTTCTCTGGCTGCACTGCTATAGCAGGAACTAGCTCTATCTCCTGATTAGCATAAATATAACTTACTCCTAATATGGCTATACAGAATAATAATACTCCTACCCCAGTCTTAGCCCAAAACACTTTACTCTTTAAGTCCCCTTTAATCTTTCTAGCTTCAGCAGGATTTAAAGCTCTAAGGTCTGTTAACCTTTCCTTCTTGAATAGATTGATAAATAATGAAATAACTATTATACCTACTAAAATATAGAAAAATCGTTCAATATTATTATAAAGTGGTGCCAGTTTAGAGATCAGCTTTGGAGTAGCTGTAATAAGACCCTTAACTATAAAACCATAAAAGGCTAAAATACTTAAACGTACTAAATTAATTAGATAAATCAATATAGTTAAATTGCGACTCCCCACTATTGTCAGTTTCTTATGAGATTTAACCAAAGTAAAAGCAAAGGCTATACCCAAGACTATCCCTAAAACTCCACCAAAGTACTGCAATAATAGGGCTGTATTAAAACCAGTTGTCAGCATCTCATTTTGTGCCATCTCTTTTGGAAATAAAAATAGCCTCGTTTCAAATTTTACTCCTAAATATAAAGTAAATAGAAAGACCATAATCTCTGAAAACAAAGAACTCTCTAGCTGTATTTTACTACCATTAGCAGACTTGCTTCTATATTTATTACTCTGATAATAAATCCACCCAATCATCACTATAGTTAGCACAAATCCAGTAAAGGATAAGAAGATTTCAATCTCCTTAGCAATCCTAAGATGATTCAATGAGTAAACCAATAAAGCACTGAATAGCAAAGCTAACGATAATCCACCATAACCATAATTAGCTAATCTCTTCCTCTTAATCTTATAGATAAATCCAAATAATAGTCCACTTAAAATTGCCAACTCTAAACTATCCCTTAAGGTCAAGGCTAAAGTTTCTAACATAACTAACACTCCCTTCATAAAAGACTAAATCCCCAGGCTTAATTTCCAAAACCTGGGGTTAGTCTATGATAGTTGATTAAATATTACCTGTATAAGTGAAGTCCCACTCAACTTTGATAGGCTTCTTCCAGAATCTCTTTTCAACACCTGTCTCTTTATCAACATGTTGTAAGAAATCTTGTTTAGCTGGTGAATAGATAATGAAAGCCAATTTATAAGTACCAATCCCCATCATCTTAACATTTGCACCATAGTGAGGTCCATCACTAGCTACCATGGGCATGAAAGTACCTTCTTGTACTTCACCAGTCTCTACATTCTCTAATCTATAATCTACTGTTAAATATGGAACCCATGCTCCAAAAGGAATACCATATGGATTTCCTAATAATGCTGCAATATCTGCTTCAATATGAAGGTCAGACTCATTTACAGCCAAACCTGCCTTATCATTTGGCTCCATGGGTACTGATTGGAAGTATACTGCTGCAATCTGCATATGATTAACTTCCTTTGCCTCTCCAATTGGATATTCTGTAAATGCATATGTATTAACTCCTACTCCTACTAACAAAGCCATTACCATCACAAAAGCCAATATCGATCTTCTCAATTTCATCTTAACCCCTCCAAAAATTTCATTTATATTTTTAAGCTACTTGCTCATTTCCTTTAAAGGAATAGACTAAACCAATAATCGCTGCTATAAGTAATAGCACCTGTAAACTCAAGGTCTGCCAGGTCGGATAGACTCCTAACCAAGTTATAGTTGGTAATCCATCAATTCTGGTTGTTCCTAAAACAGATGCTTCTTGTAACTCTCTCATTCCTTGACCAGCAAATACAAAGGCAAGATAATAAAGTAGCCCACTAGTTACCATAAAGAATGGTTTTAAAGGCAACTTCAAGCTTCCTTTCTGTACTATCATATAGATAATTGCTAAAGCCACACAACCTACTAAAAATCCTAAACCAATCATCCCATAAGCACTCTTATCAGTCTTAGCAAATAAGGCTTGGTAGAAAAGAACTGTCTCTGCCCCTTCACGATAGACTGCTAAAAAGACCGCACTCCATAAAGCCCAACTATTACCAGTAGCCAAAGAATCCTTGACCTTACCCTGAATATACTCTTCCCATTTCTTAGCCTCTACCTTGCTGATTAACCAGAAACTCACTGAGAACAATACTACCATTGCCAGTAACATCGTAATACCTTCTAGTAACTCTTGACCAAATCCACTGATATGAAATACATATTTAAATAAAATTGCTGTCAAGAAACTGGCTATAATTGCTACTATTGTACTGTTATATACTGTCTTAAGTTTATCTTTATTACCAGATTTGATTAAGTAAGCAAGAATAGCACTAATAACTAAGATTGCTTCAAATCCTTCTCTGACAATAATCATAAAGGAGTAAACAAATTTAGCCAAAGGACTATCATCTTCTCTAGGTGCTAATTCATTTAAGCTTGTAGCATATACCTCTAGTTCTTTTTCTAACAAATTTGCTAATTCTTGTACTTGTTGTTGACTAGCCCCTTTATCCATTAGCTTCTTAATTTGGCTGAACATATACTCAACCTTAAAAGCATTCTGACCACCTATGTAACGTTGTATAGCCTGTTCCATCTCTTCACCTTCAAAAGGAATAAAGTACGCATCAGTAACACTCTTTTTAGCCCCTTCTACATCACCTTGTCGATATAGCTTAAGGCCTTTATTGATTCTAACCTCAATATCCTCTGTAACATCATGCCAAGAAGCTGCATAAGTATCAACAGTAAAATTTACTATTAGCACAGATAACATGAAGAAGATTAATAATAACCTATTAAATCTATTATTCATCATTTTCCCCCTTTCTCTAATCTTGATTTTAATTTTGAAATTCATTATCAATGCGAATCAAAAAAATATACTTCTTCTAATCTGATTCAATCCGAGTTAGATTAAAATGAAACTCGTTATCAACATTTAACATTATAGTTAATTAATCTTATTTTGTCAAGGATTTAGTTAAATTAGTTTCTTTAACTAAATTTGAAAAATATAGTTTTCCAACAAAAATTCTTGGTTTTAATTCAAAAAGCCACAAATATCTAACTTCTTATAGATACAAGACCACGATCGACGACAAAATACAACTGGAATGTCGCAAGACTTAGCCTTACACTTGACATTTTCACAGAGATTATGGCTGATAAAATCGGTCATAACTAAGACCATATCTGCATCTGTACTCAGCTGAAATTTATAAGAGTTTCTACCAGTAACATGCTCTATCTCCTTAAAACCTAATTTACTAAGCCTATCTGGAATATTTCCTAGCCTATCGCCTCCTACAATCACAATCGACATAGCTGTCCTCCTCCCCATCTCAAATGATATCAATTATCATTTATACTTATTATATCTTATCCTCTAAAGTCTTGTTGTGAGATATCTCACAAAGACCTTTAAAAAAATTATTCCCTCAAATTGTTAAAACAAGAATGATTCTCATTATATGTTATTATAATAAATTGATTATTTTTTGTCAAGAAAATACTTGGAGTTTATATTTTTTCCATAATTAAGCTGTATTGTGGTAGTATTAAAAGTAATCCCTTCAAATTTCTCAATAATAATCTATCTCACAACTAGAACTCTACTTTCAAAAATCTTTCAAGTATCACTTCCCTACTACTAGTTTTTCTCCTTCTAAAAATTTAATTTCAATTAATTCTTTAAATCAATTTAATGGAGTTTATTCTAATTTTTTAAAAGGATATATTGGTAAATTAGTGAATTATTTAAATGAACTATTAATTATAGATATCCAAGTCTAAAGTGTAATTTAATGGATATATTGTGACACTTTCGTATTAGTGTAAGTTATCAGTGTGAGTGTGTGTGAAGTGCTTTTATATTGGGGTTTACTCACACTCACACACCCACTCACACTGATATTTAAAAGTGTCGTATTATCTCTATATTGTTTCACTCTAAAGTTGGATGACATACATCGTTAATATAAAGGTTATATAAAATAGCCTCTATAAAGGTAGGTACTGTTAAAAGGTTAAACACCAATGTATATGAATATGGATAGTTCATTTTTAGAATTTAAAATTATTTTAAAGTTATATATTTAGTAAAAAGCTAGAAAAACAGGTGAATTTGAGGTGAATATATTATGAAATATCTATTTAAAACTAAGGTAAAGAATCAACTTATGTCCAAGGATAACTCCCCTGATAATAACTATCGTATTCTTCGAGCAGATTGTGAAAATTGCTTCGGTTTATGCTGTGTTGCACTCTATTTTTCAGTTACAGAAGGCTTCCCTATTGATAAAGAAGCAGGACAGCCTTGTATTAACTTGCAAGAAAATTTTAGTTGTTCTGTTCATAAAAATTTAATAGAACAAGGGCTTAAAGGATGTGTTGCCTTTGATTGTTTTGGGTCAGGACAAAAAGTTGCCCAAGTCAGCTTTAGTGGACATAACTGGAGGAAAGTTCCTGAATCAGCAGAACAGATGTTTGATGTATTTTTAGTCATGCGACAACTGCATCAACTACTATGGTATCTTACAGAAGCATTGATGTTAGAAGAAGCTTCTTCTATTCATGGAGAAATTAGTTCTATGCTTTATAAGATAGAGGGTCTTAGTTATCTTAGCCCAAACTCACTTATGGAATTAGACGTTGAAAAACATCATAGCAATGTTGATAATCTGCTTTCAAAGACCAGTCAACTCGTCAGAGTTAGAACTTGTAAAGCAGAAAATAATATCTCAGTACATAAAAAAAGACTTGGAGGAAGATTAGACTTTATTGGAGCAGATTTAAGAAAAGGTAATCTAAAAGGACAAAACTTTAGGGGTGCTTACCTTATTGCATCTAACCTTAGAGGAGCCGATTTGAGTGGTGCTGATTTCCTTGGTGCTGACCTCCGAGATGCCGATCTCAGAGGAGCTAACTTAAGCAAGAGTATTTTTCTTACTCAAGCTCAAATTAATGCAACTATGGGGGATCATAGTACAAAACTCCCCTTATCACTTATTAGACCAATACACTGGGAAATTAAATAAGGTTAAATGAAACTAGTCCTTTCTTGCCTAATAAAACTCCATATAAATTGCTTGTCTACCTATTATACCAACATGAGGTTAAGAGCTTTACCCAAGATAATTTTATAGTTATATGATTATAGAAAGGAATTGATTCTAAATGAGAACAGGATTAGATAAATTATATGAGAAAGATTTAGATTCCTTGCAGTCCCCATAAAGGCTAAAAAGGTTGCTGCTCTACCAATTAGAGCTTTTGTAGAAATTTTAAAGTAAGAAGATAATAGAATCTATGTGGTGAATTATATGGATTTAATTTAACAAAATTTAGATAAAAATTATGATATGGAGGTATTTAAATGAATAAAGTGAAGGATATTAAAGTATTAATTTTGTTACTATTACTTGTCATATTAGTAGGATGTGAGAATACTGAATGGACTTTAGGTAAAGAGGAATACAAAGGAAAGAAATTAGCTGTTATTGTAAAAACAGATAATAAATCTAAGGGCTTAAAGAATGGACTAGGAATTGAAGTAGAAGGGTTTGGAGAGAAGTTAAGCACTAAAGAACTTAGTAGACTAAATAATTTTTTCAGAAGAGAGTTGGAAAATCATACTGATATGACAATTATCAGTAAACAGGACATCTTAAATGAAGGCAAGGATTATGATGTAGAATCCATTCAGCAGATTCTTGAAAATAAGTCTGACTTAGATTTATTACTCGTTGTAAATCTATCCAATATAGTTTTTACTAATACTGAAAAGGTTCTTGCAAGGGATTCAACAATAGAAAAAGATGATATTAATTATTTTAGAAATGAAAATAAAGAGAATTATGAGTCCATGTGTTCAGTTAAAGTTTCCTATCAAATAATAGACTTATCCCAAAACAAAGCTATTTATTCAAAAGAAGGTACTGGACAATATACCTATAAAGGTGATGAGTATTATCATAAAATTATATTACTTGAAAAGGCAATTCTTAAAGCAATAGACTTTAAAATTTAATTTAGATCTATTATGTACTATGAAATCAATTTTTTTAGGAGGAGAAAATGATAATAGCCACAAGTAATAACGAAAAGTATACTATTGAATTATTTAATGGAAAAGAGATGGTTTATGCAGATGTTAGCAAAGATAAAGGTGGGAAAGGCAATTATTTTCGACCCCATGAATTATTAGCTTCAAGCTATGCATCTTGCCTTAACATTTCAGTAAGAATGTTAATGGATTCCATGAAGATTGCTTATAATGAAATTATTGTAAAAGTAGAGTTAGATAGAAGTAATGAGAATAAGACAGTCTTTAATTACAGTGTTGAGATTGATAGCGAAATTGATGATACTAGCAAAAAAGAAATCATGAGCAAAATAAAAGATTGCCCTGTGAGAAAAACATTGTCAAAACAAATCGAATTCATAGAAAAAAGAAATTAAGGTAGAAGATAAAAAATGAAGGTTCAACAACGAACTTTGTGATTATCACTAATTATAGTAAATATTACAACCTTTTAGTTATCAGGAATCAAGAAGAGGTAGTAAATAAATTTAACTGATTCCAGGTTCCTGATAACTGACTCCTTGTACTTCATTAAAGGGAAAGATTAAATTTATAGATATTCCTGAATCATTTAATATATAGATAGTAGATATAGCAAGCATATAAAAAGACAAGCAACAACAACTGCATTTCATACTCATAATTTCTTATCAAATAGCCTCAAACCTTTCATTCAAATATCACTTCAACTTAGCAACAGATATGAATAGTTGGTAAGTTGCAAACTTACTTATCTCATCTAAAATACTATTCAAAGCCTGATTACTAGTAGTCTCTACCTTGAAAAAGTAACAACAATCAGCACTGATTCTAAAAGCCTCTACTATCTCATCATTACTATTAATTAAAGCTTTAAGCTGACTATGATTATGAGTCTTCATAAATACTTTAATCATTGCTGTAATCTTAATCCCTAATTTCTCTTTATTGATGTTGATAGTAAAGTTCTCAATTACCCCTTCAGCAACTAATTTATTGACTCTAGCACCTACTGCCTGCCCTGTCAAATAGACCTGCTCACCTATCTCCTTAAAAGTAAGCTTGGAATTTTCACTTAATATTTTAATAATCTCTAAATCTAATTTATCAAGATTCATATCTAAATTCTCCTTATTTTTTCAGAATGAAAGTCATATCTTAAATCTCTTTCAGCTCACAATTGATTGGATAATCTATAGCTATTATAATTTAGATAGCAAGTAAAATCAATTTGAAAGGATGTTTATATGAAATTTCTACATGTAAGGCATGCTACCTCTTTATTGACCTATGCAGGCTCAAAACTTCTAATCGATCCAGTCTTCTCAGCTAAAGAAGAGTTTCCAGCTATTGCTCTAACACCAAACCAAAGAAAGAATCCTATGATCGATTTAAAAACTCCTATCAAAGAATTATTGGATGTTGACATGATTTTATCTACCCACTCCCATCAAGATCACTTTGATGCTAAAGCAAAAGAACTCTTAGATAAAAGAGTAGATTTAATCTGCCAACCAAGTGATGAAGAAACTTATAAAGCTGATGGATTTATCAATCTTATGCCAGTTGAGGAGAATTTAAAGTACAAAAATATTATTATTACCAGAGTAGATGCTCAACACGGAAGTGGTCAGACCAAAGAACAAATGGGTCCTAGTAGTGGCTATATTTTATCAGCAGATGATGAGCCAACTATATATTTCACTGGAGATACTATTTTTAATGAATCCATTAAGAAAAATATAGAGAACTACAATCCTGAAATTTTAATAATGAATGCAGGTTCTCCAAAATTCCTAAACAGCACCCAGATAGTTATGAATATAATGGATATAGAAAAAACACTAGCAATTAACCCTAAGCTAAAATTCATTATCGTTCACCTTGATACCTTCAACCACTGTATCGAGACAAGAGTAGATATCAATGAATACTTTTCACCACAAAGACTTGATAAGATGGGTGTAAAGCATTTTTATGTTCCTGAGGATAATGAATTGTTAGAGTTTTAAATCAATATCAATTAATAAATTTCAAGAACAAATTGGGCTGCGCCCAGTCTTCTATAATCAAAATCTTCAAAGATTAATTCAAAACAATTTTTTTGCAACGAATCTCGCCAATTCACACGAATTTAGACCAAAACCTTTTTAAAAACCTAATTTAAATTGAATCTTGTTTTTAATTCGCGCAATTCGCGTTAATTCGTTGCTACTTTCTTTTTGTTTTTAAATACTTTAAAAAGTTATCCACAATCTTTAAAAAAGCATAGTTTCCTTAAATACAAAAAAGCAGCCAAAAGGCTGCCTTTTTTCTATCATCTAAAATTCATAATTTCTCATTAAATCCTCTAAAGTATCTCTTCTTCTAACTAAGACATCTTCGCCATCCTCTTTAATCATCACCTCTGCTGGTCGCAATCTCTGATTATAGTTAGAGCTCATCACATAACCATAAGCCCCAGCATCTAAGATACCGATAATATCACCTTCAACGATCTCAGGTAATAGTCTATTTTTAGCGATAATATCTCCACTTTCACAGATATTACCTACTATCAAGACTTCTTCTTTATTATCAGAGTCTCTTTCTTCTTGACTATAAATTTCAACATCATGGTGTGACTCATATAACATAGGTCTCATCAATACATTAAAGCCAAGATCACTTCCTACATACTTTCTATCATAATTTACCTTAGTAGAATAATCCTGCCCTAATAAGACTCCACATTCCGCTACAATATATCTGCCTGGCTCTATCTTAAAGGTAATCTCTTTACCATAATCTCCTACCCATGCTCTTAATACTTTATCTAATCTTTGACCTAACTGAGCCAAATCCAATCGCTCTTGACCATCCTGCTTATGATATGGAATTCCAAAGCCACCACCAAAGTCAACAAACTCTAAATCATCAAAATTACTAGCTATATTAAGTACAGATTTAATTCCTTCTATGTAGGAATCGCCTTCCATAAATAAAGAGCCAATATGTTGGTTAATCCCAATCAATCTTAAGTTATATTTATTTAAAATATCTTTAACGTCATCAATATACTTAGGGTCTACTCCAAATTTAGTCTTCTTGCCACCTGTTACTACCTTTTCATGGTGCCCTGCACCTACTCCCGGATTGAACCTGATAGCAACCTCTCTACCTTCATTTATCTGACCAAATAACTCTAATTGAGAAAGTGAGTCTACACTGACCATTACTCCAGCATCAATAGCATATTGTAACTCCTCAGCAGAGACATTATTACTGATATAAAGAATCTCTTCAGGTTCAAAGCCAGCCTTTAGCTCTATAAAGATCTCTCCTGGTGACATAGCATCTACCTGTAAGCCTTCCTCTTTAACTATCTTCAATAACTCTAAATTAGTATTAGCCTTTGCTGAATAATTGACCACAAAATTCGGATAACTTACTAAGTTCTTTAGCTCTCTACATCTTTCTCTTAATATTCTTTCATTATATACATATAAGGGGCTCCCATACTCCTCTACTAACTCAAGTGGGTTACTATTACCATAAAATTTCTCCCTGTCTGTGACCTCTGCAAAACTCCACTGCATACTCTACTCCTCCTTAATTCTTATCTTAAATTTCACTAAGCAAACTACTTTATCTTTCTTAAAAGCTAATGAATATTGATACCTATTATCAATATACTCAAAAAAGAAGCTATTGCTTATTGACAATCTTCGCAATAGCCATAAAATTTAATCTTATGTTCTGTTACTTTAAAACTGTGTTTTCTCTCTAACTCAGATTCAAACTCTTCTAACACCTCATCATTAAATTCTATTACCTTACCGCATTTGCTACATACTAGATGATGATGGTGCTCTTCACCTGTTTCTAGTTCATAACGTCTACAATTCTCATCAAAGGTTAATTGTTGAATAATTCCTAATTCACAGAACAACTCTAAAGTACGATAAACTGTAGCCAGTCCAATTCCTGGATCTTCTGCCTTTACAATATTATAGACCTCTTCTGCACTTAAGTGTTCTCCTTTATTATCTATCAAAATCTGGAGAATAATCTTTCTTTGTGCAGTAAGTTTGTAATTACTTGCTGCTAAAATACTCTTCAAATTATCTAATGTAGCCTCCATTAAATTCACCTACTAACTTAATGATTATCATTTTTAATTATAACTTATTCTTCGACTTAATGTCAACCCCTTCCATTGATTATTAATCTTCTATTTAATTTAATAAATCTTTTATAATATTAGATACTTTATTTAAAATATCATAAAACTTATCACATAGTGCTGTAGATAATTTCTTGCCCCAATTATCACTGAAGATACCTATTGTCACCATTAGTAGCTCTTTTAATGACTTAGATGCTGTAGGTCTGATAATTAGATAATCTACCTCTCCAGGCTGAATTAATTCTCGCATTGTATCTAAAATTACAACCTTCTCAGCTTGTATATTCTGTAATGTTTCAAATAAATCCTCACCATCAGCACCACCATTTATAAAGGAAATATCTAACTTTTCCGAAAACATAGCCTTCAATTTTTCTATTAAATATATAGCAAGTCCCTTATCCTGTTTGCGTATGTCCCCCAATCCTATTACAGCTAATCTATAGGACATATTTTCACCTACCTTTCTTCCTATATATCATTATTTTCAGATTATTCTAATTTTATTCATAGCTCACTTAGTATTAAATAGTTTTGCTGATAATAATTCTTTAAAAAGGATAGTTATCTTAATTTATTTTTTGAGGCTTTATGAGTATATTGCGACACTTTTTTGAGTTGATAGTTGATAGTGTATAGTGGATAGTTAAAAGATTAAAATCCTTATGTTTTAAGTTTTTGAACTTAACTATAAACTATCAACTTTACACTATACACTAAAGTGAAA
>Ga0163226_1000056_pt1 | contig 23370 bp, 18 predicted proteins | sample MSEWel2016_07_13_2_FD_113144 | JGI IMG/M metagenome (GOLD analysis project Ga0163226, IMG submission 113144) | Subsurface microbial communities from deep shales in West Virginia, USA - MSEEL Well Study Marcellus 5H_2016_07_13 ...
ACGTTATAGAGAGATAATGGGATACTTTCGTGTCAGGAATCTAGAATCTGGAATCAGTGTGTTTTACTGATAACTGGTTGCTGACTCCTGATTCCTAAAAGTATCGCAATATCTCCATTAAGTTTCATTTTGAATTCACACACCTATATTTGAAATGACTCTACATATCATATATACTCTTGAGAATATATTTTATTCATACTTTTTTAATTTTAACATAAATTTCCTTATTTTCCCAGTTGAAATTATGATTATATATAAAGAAGACTACTTTGGAGTAGTCTTCTTTATATATCTGGTCTATTAAATTATCAGTATAGATATTCTATTATCCAGTTTCAACTAGAGAAAGTTCTTTATCCATTAGTGGTTTTATAGTAGTACCACTTGCTATATCTTTTTTATCTCCAAAGTCCTTCTCCTTAATATAAGGTAAGACCCTACAATTACGACCAATCTGAATATTATTTGGAATAACCGCACCTTTGCCGATTACTGTTAATCCTGTTTTATAGAGATTTGGCTTGTCCACATTAACAGTTAAATCATTTCCAAATCCTATATATGACTTCTCTCCTACTACAACCCTTTTGTCTATCACTGAACTAGAGACAATTGAATCTGCTTTAATCCTTGTATCATTAAATATGATTGAATCTCTTACTACTGCACCTTCTTCAATATAGGCTCCAGGTGATATTATCGAATTTTCTACAATACCATTGATAATAGCTCCACTTGAAATCAAACTCTGCTTGGCACTACCTTTTGCTCCAAACTTTGCTGGTGGCTGTTCTGTACTTCTAGTATGGATCTTCCAATTATCATCATAAAGATTCAATTCAGGTACAGGAGCTGCCAAAGAGAGATTAGTTTCCCAGAAAGATTGAATAGTTCCTACATCTCTCCAATATCCTTCAAACTCATAAGAGAAAGTCTTAGAACTTTCAATTATTGGAGGGATAATATGATGTCCAAAATCTGAATTTTCTTGATTACAATGCTCTTCTAACATATTAATCAAGAGATCTGCATTAAATACATAAATCCCCATTGAAGCTAGATTATTTAGTGGTTCTTCTGGTTTTTCTTTAAAATCTAAAATCTCCAAATTATCATTGGCCTCTAAGATTCCAAAACGACTGGCCTCTTCCCAAGAAACCCTTTGGGCAGCAATAGTCAATTCAGCACCCTTTTGGCGATGATAATCTATCATTTGACTATAGTCCATCTTATATACATGATCCCCTGATAAAATCAGTACATATTTAGGATTATTCTTCTTGATATAATTGATATTTTGACAGACTGCATGGGCTGTTCCTTGATACCAACCATACTTCTTATCCCTTCCTGTATAGGGTTGTAAGAGATTAACACCACCTATCTTTCTATCTAAGTCCCAGGGCTTACCTATTCCAATATGGTCATGAAGGGACATAGGAAGATATTGAGTTAACACACCTACATTATAAATTCCTGAGTTTACACAATTACTTAATGCAAAATCAATTAGTCTTAACTTTCCTGCAAAAGGTACACTAGGTTTAGCACGATACTCTGTTAATATATCTAATCGTGTTCCCCTACCACCGGCCAAAATCAATGCTAAAGTTTCCACATTACCACTCCTAATTCAATTTTTATGTCGTTGCTTTGATAAATACACCTTTTATTGTTATCCTAATCTACTCCGATTATTACTATTTTATTAAGATTATCTTAATAAAATAAATCAAATGAATTTCTAGTGATCAAAAGAAACTTTACTAATGGTTTTTCATTAAACACAGATGCTTATCTGCTTTTATATTTACCCGTTATGCTAATTAAATTTCAATGTAGATAATATCTTTTTATTGGTATATTGCGACAGTTTAAGTTTTAGCTACGGGTTTTAACCCGTAGTGTAACATGTCATCATCACCACAGGTTGAAACCTGTGGCTAGTAAATTTATCATTATAAAAAGTGTCGCATTATCACTATATTGTATCACTTTTCTATCGATACAAGACGTTATATTTAACCTCCATTAAAAAAACTATCAATGTATATCTTCTTTAATAGCAGTCAATATATATAAGAGATAATATAAAGCAAGCAATACAATTGACAGCTAAGCTATGTTATTATATGATATTAGTTGGCTTATCAACTAAAGAGGTAATTTAGTTCTGATTAATTAAGGAATTTAAGGGAGGAATACATATGGAGGAAAGAAAATCAGATCGTTTAGGGACAGAAGCCATAGTCCCATTATTACTTAAATTATCTATCCCCTCAATCTTTGGGATGTTAATCCAAGCATTATATAATGTGGTAGATAGTATCTATATAGGTAGAGTGAGTACAGAAGCCTTATCAGCACTATCATTATCATTCCCAATCCAGATGGTGTTAATAGCTATTGCTGTTGGTACTGGAGTAGGTACAAGCTCTTTGATATCTAGATTATTAGGTGAAAAGAAGGAGCATCGTGCCAGTAATGTAGCTGAACATGTTATCTTTGTTACAATTGGCTATGGGATTTTAATTGCTTTAGTAGGAATCTTCTTTACTAAAGAGATCTTTACTATTTTTACTCAAGATCCTGTACTGCTTGAATTGGGTGTAGAGTATACTAGAATTATTTTCATTGGTTCTATAGCAATGTTTTTTCCTATGATAGCTAATAATATTCTACGTGGAGAAGGAAACACTATTATGCCAATGGTTACGCTACTCATTGGTGCTATCTTAAATATTATTTTAGACCCTTTCTTTATCTTTGGAATAGGAATTTTTCCTGAATTAGGTGTAGCAGGAGCAGCCTATGCAACAGTATTATCAAGGATAATCAGTGGCCTATTTATATTATTTATCTTATTTAGTGATAAAAACCAAATCAAATTAAAATTAGAAGAGTTTAAATTTGACCCAAGTATTATCAAAGGGATTTATCAAGTTGGTTTTCCAGCAATGATTATGCAACTATTAGCAAGTATAATGATCGCTGGAGTTAATATGATCGTGGGAGGCTATAATCTAACAGCAATTGCTGTTATGGGAGTTTACTTTAGGTTACAGTCCTTTGTCTTTATGCCAGTCTTTGGTTTAAATCAAGGATTTATGCCGATAGTAGGATATAATTATGGTCATAATAAACCTGAAAGAATGAAGAAGACAATTAAATATTCTATCTTAATAGCTTTCTCCTTTACTACAGCAGGTCTGATAGTATTTCAATTATTTCCTAAAGAGTTGCTACTATTATTCAATAAGGATCAGCAATTATTAAATATTGGAGAGGTAGCCTTAAGAAGAATCAGCCTAGCCTTTCCTATTATTGGACCTGCCATTATCGGCTCAACTACCTTTCAAGCTATTGGAAAGGGATTTCCTAGTCTGTTACTTTCATTTTTAAGACAGATGATACTACTCTTACCGATTATGTATCTATTAGGAGCATCATTTGGCTTAGATACACTCTGGTTTGCCTTCCCAATCTCTGAGTTAATAGCAAGTATTTTGATGATATTCTGGTTAAGGTCTACTTTAAAAAATGTCTTTAGTAAGATGAGAAAGCAATCCCTAAACAAAAAGTAGTAGGCTAATTAGCCTACTACTTTTTGTTTGAAAAACAATTATAAACCAAATTTACCTGTGTCAATCCATTCCATACTGATTAATGACCAAAAATCTAAAGCTAAACGTTTATTGACATACTCATAAGGTAGCCATCCATAACCCCCATCTCCCCAATCTGGTCCCCAAGAATTACGAATCAAAAGTGCTCCTGTGGTTGTCTTATCACAAATAAAATTCTTAATACATTTATTATCATCATAACCTACTGCAGCAACAGCATGTCCCCATTTGGCTTGCTCTCCTTGACAAGGAAAAGGAATTTCACCTTTAACTTCTGATTGAGAAAAAGAAGGAAAACCAAAAAATCCAAACATTGAAGGAACTCCAGCTGCAAGAAACCTTTTAACACTTGCCAGTACTTTATCTGTGGAGATATTACTTCCTAAAGAATCATGACTAAAGTATTTGAGTGCTTCATAATTGTCCGCCAATGAATATAAAAAACTAGTAGGTTCTTCATCAAAATCAGGACTTTTATCTGTATAAGGCCAATACTTTTCAGGCGGAACCCCACAAAGTACCAAAGCCCCCATAGTATCTCGTAACCAAGCTCCAGTATCTCCAGTGACTTTCATTAAATTCCGAGTGGCCTTATAAACAAATAACCTAGATCCTTCAAGGTGCTTATCAAAAGCTCTTTTTTGAAAGTATTCGACAATGCCTACTGCAGCATGAGCTGTACAAGAACCCAACCGTCCTTGATTCTCAACTTCTGAGCACCATAGCCGTAAATCCACTGTAGAGGGTAATGAGGTTGTATCTTCAATATCTGTTGTTAATCCTAATTTCTCTACCATTGTAGAAATTTCCGGATGCTTTACTGTATAATCGACCCCTATATTCGGTAAAGGAGGTAACCATCCAGTACCTAGCTTTTGTGTTTTTTCTTGAATATTAAAAAAATCAATATCAAAAATGTTATTCTTTTCTTCTAGTGGGATCCACCCTGTTCCAACTTTCCTTTTAGATTCAGATATATCCACTTTTTCATAACCTGTGTACAATTATTTCAGCTCCTTAGTTAAATAATTTTTCAAACTATTATTAAAATATCTAGCGGTTATGAAAATTATACATTATTTCTATTTTTGATTGTTAAATTTGAAAAATTTCTTCTTTAGGAGCTTCATTATTCTTTATCAAAATAAATATTAACCTGATCACCATCACTTAGAGGTTCTATAAGTTGTGCCTTCTTACCATTTCTTTCGATAATCAATTTACCACCTAAAGATGTTGGAATCTTGTAATTGATGTAATCTAATAACTGATTCAATCTGATTCCTCCACTTTGATATTCAATCACATCTCCAGTATTAATTAAATCATCTAATTGGGCAGGCTTGTTATTTTTGAGCAGTTTATAATCTTTAGCTGGAACAATTATTGGCTTATCATTAAAGACAATATTAAGATTAGCTAGGGTAACATCTTCTTCTAATACATCCTCTATCTTCAACCTCTTCTCATTATTTTCAGTAAAAGTGAGTTCATCACCATCATCTATCTCCATATCCAAAGTTGCTACTTGACCATTCAACGTTAAGCTATAGCTCTGATATCTATGCTCCCGTTCTTCATCATTGAATATATAGGTAATCTTTCTCTTCTTTAACTGGTCTACAGAGATATCCATAACATCCTGCAATACATCTCCTACAGTCTGGATAATAGTATACTCAATTTTATCACCATCAGCTAATTTACTATTTAAGCTAGCCCGCTTCCCATTTTTATAATAAATCCCTTCTAGAATCTGCTTATCACCATTGATTGATATTTCCCTTATTGGTAAGTCAGGAACTACATCAGCTATTCTACCCTCTCCTGCTCTACCCCTATCACCTAACTGAACTTCTAAGGAATCTCCCTGCTTAATCTTACTATCAATACTACCTTCCTCTCCATTGATAAAGACCTTTCCAGAACTTCCCATAGTACCAGGTATCATCTTCAGATTACCATTGACCTCTACTCCTAACGCCAACCCAGGAGTAGCCTTTAAGGCTTTAATATCAAGTTCTGCTGCCAATAAGGCATCAGAGACCTTAGGTTCTGTTAGGGTAAATAAATGTAAAGGATCTTTATTTAGCTCAATATCAATAAAGTTGGCCCGACTCTTATTAACCTTGCAACTCATGGCAATTCCAAAAGGTGTAATAGACTGTGTTCCCGAAATACCTTCAATCTTACCAGTCACACCTTGAATCTCTTTACCATCTTTGATTCCCACACGATTAATCGGTAGCTCTAGCTGTTGGGCTAACTTCTCTTTTAATAAGGGAGTTAAACTACCGCCACCGATACAGATTACAGCCTGGGGAGCTCTAGTATTTAGCTTTAAAATTGCTTGTGCTATCAATTCAGCCAATTTATCAATTTTAGGCTCTATCATCTTAATAATGTTTGCAGTAGAGATAGCTACAGTCTGATCTAAAATATCTTTCATCTCTACTTCATCTTGATCTGTCAACTCACGTTTAATTCTTTCCGCAGTATGATAATCTACCATATAATTTTCACAGATAGCTTCAGTTATCTCATCACCAGCTACAGGCACCATATCATAGCCAATAATGGCCCCATCTCTAGTAATAGCAATATCAGAAGTACCTGCTCCAATATCCACTAAGGCTAGATTGAAGTTATACATCTGCTGTGGAACGATAATATTAGTAGCAGCTATCGGCTCTAAGGTCAGATGATCTACCTCTAAATCAGCTTGTCTAATTACCGTTAATAGGGAATCAACTACTATCCTTGGCAGAAAGGTAGCAATTAAATCAACCTCAATAACCTTTCCACTCTGACTGATTAGACTACCTACCTTAATTCCATCGAGCTTGCTTTGTAATAAGGTATATCCAACAAAGTGATAACCACTTGCTTTATCCCTATCTTTACCTGCTGCCAACCTCTTTTGGGCATCCTGTACAGCAGCAAATTCCAGCATCTTAACATCATCTGCATCAACCTCTTTTTTATTCTTAAATTCTATTTTATGGTGTCCTGTCAAAGTCTTTAAAGCACGACCTGCTGCTGCAATCCCTACTTTCTTTAGTTTAATATTGGTCTTCTCCTCAAGCCTTTTTTTGATCTCTTTTACTTGAGTAGCTACATCTGTTACATTATGAATTTGCCCATCTAGCATCGATCTACTTTTATGTTCAATGACTTCAGACGCTATTAACTCCAAACTATTGTCTGTTCCTTCAAGTACCGCTCCTACTACTGTTCGCGTCCCTATATCTAAAGCAAAAACTACATCCTCTCTCATCTCCATAGACTAGTCCTCCTTATCCTTCTTGAACTCATAATAAATAATCAACTTGGGGGTGATAGCAAAATAATTACCCTCATATTTAAAGTCCTTAACCTTATATCTTAGCTTCCATTTCTGTTTAGGAGTTTCTCCATTAAAACTATTGCTACTAGCATAACTACCAATCAAATTCTTATTTAATAAGACCTTTTTACCTTTTTGATTGTAAAGATAGAGCTTTAATCCATTATAACGCTGATTACTTAAACTACTAAAATAATCCCATTTAACTTTAATTCCAGTAATAACAGCTTTAGCAGGAAGATCATAATCTGATAAATCCCAATACCCTGCTGTTGACCAATTTTGAGAATAATGTACTACCAAATTAGCAGGTTTAGAATTACCAGCATTTAAGCTACCACTAGCAAAAGCCGAGGTATTTATCAACAATAGCATAAGTATTATTAAAAAATATTTCTTCATCTTATCAACTCCACATCTATTTAGAATTATATAAACTAAGCTAAAATTTAATCTTAAACCTAGAATCAAACTTCATTATCATCGACTATTAGAAATCATTTGTTCTATTAAACACAATTACAACTATATATTTATTTAAACCTTTCTTGCCAATCTCCTGCTTAGTTCCCTTAGATTATCCTTTAATCGACATAGAATTACTCTATCAGTAGACTTTTTATTACTTAATAGAGATAGTGGGACACTTTGTGTCGAGTGTGAGCTATGAGTGTGAGTATGTGTAAAACTTCTTTTTATTGGGTTTTACTCACACTCACACACCCACTCACGCTAATTTTAAAAATGTCTCAATATACCCATATAACGTCACACTTAATTTCTTAACCAAAAACAAAAACTGCTTCTTTCAGGGAGAGTAAAATTTGTGTTAATTTACTGCTAATCTTTAGCTTTTGACTTTTAGTCTTTTATTTTACTTTAGATTTGAACACCTATATAACTAACCTTTTGCATCTTCATTTTAAATATATTATAATTATAATATATTTAAAATACAAATAATCCCAAAACAGGAGTGTGGATTTAATGGATAAAAAAGATTCTGAACCAAAAGTCTTCGACTTATTATTGCTATTTTTAGTATTTATTTTCTTTCAATACATTACAATAACTATTTTAAACCTTCTCTTAGTTCCCTTTGAATTAACACAGGAGAAGATTAATTCAATCTATGCTGTGTTAATTCCACCTATCTCTTTTGGATCAATCTTATACTTTGGCTTTAAAAGGAGTAAACTAAGACTTAACGGACTCTTTACTAACACAAATTTATCTTCTCTTAAAATTATAGCATTATTTATATTAGCCATCTCTTTTAATATTATCTTATCAGAGCTAAATAATATTCTACAAAGCTTTTATCCATTATCAGAAAGCTTAGTTAAAGCCATCAATAAGCAACTCTTTAATAATTCACTGTCAATGGCTGGTTTATATAGTCTGTCGACAGTAATTACTGTTATCTTAGAAGAGATATTCTTTAGAGGAATTATCTTAAAGACTCTATTAAAGAGATATTCTGTAAGTATTGCTATAATTTCAACCTCATTATTTGCTCTATTATTCTCATTTGATCTTCAACATATTATCAGCCTATTTACCTTAGAGTTATTATTAGGCTGGCTTTATGTTAGGACAGGCTCTTTAATTGATACTATACTAGGCAGATTCTTCTATCAGAGTATTACCCTAATAGCAATTTATCTATTACCCTATAAAATAAGAGGCTTTAATAGTAAAATAACCAGTGTAGCTACCTTTCAACCCTTCTGGTTTAATCTCTTGGGGGTAATCTTATTGGTATTAGGAGTATTAATCTTATATATTGAATTTAACAGGTCGAAAAATTGATAAAGTTGATGGGATTCATCTAATGACTGGAAATTGGGAGGATATAGCTTTAGAAATTTTGAAGGAATAATTCAAAAGGTCTCAGCCTAAACTGAGACCTTCTAGCAAGACTATTTTTTTATAATTGGAATCCATACTTCAGTTTTATAATCAGCATCATCTGGGTTACCTGGATAGTAGACCTCTAATTCTGGAGTACCTGCATGTTCATAACCAGTGGAAGGAAACCATTCAGCAAAAATTCGTTTCCACACTTCCTGAATAGCATCAGGCATGGGACCAATAGATTCAAAGACTGCCCAAGTCGAAGCTGGAATTTCTCGTTCGACTATATCAAGCTCTAGCTTATCCTTAGGTTTTTCAATTGCTACCATATAAGTAAACTCATCTTTTTGACCATCACAGTCCACACCACATACTCCCATAACACCTAAGTCACCCATCTTCTCTGTTAATTGATCATAAAAACCACTACTACAACATTCATCCCAAAATTCAGGAATAGCTTTAAAGTTCTCCCCATCTACGGTAGAAACTCTAATAGCCTTGCCAACAATTTTAAATGCCTCTCTTTCAATGACCTTATAGTTCATTCTTTCAGCTCCCTTTAATTGTATTTGAAAGAAAAAGCGTGGATATGCTTTTAAAGTTACCCCACTATCCCTTACCTGTGAAGGATTTATCCCATGTAACCTTTTAAAGGCCTTGGAGAATGATTCAGGTGTAGAATAGCCATATTTCAAGGCCACATCAATTACTTTACTATCTAATGTAGCTAGTTCTTGAGCCGCTAAGGTCAATCTCCTCTTGCGAAGGTATTCAGCTATCGTTACATCTGTTAATATATGAAACATTCTCTGAAAATGAAATTTGGATAGACAAGCCACCTTGGCTACCTGCTCAATATCTATCTCTTCACATAGATTCTCTTCTAAATAATCTAGACTATCATTCATTCTTTGTAAGCATTCCATTCTTTCTCTCCCCTTTACAATAAGAATAACATTAATCATCTAGTCTTTCCTGTCATTATGTGCTTTTTGCAGACAGATTCTACTTAATACAGAGTTAACTATAGTGACTTATATAATTAACTCTATACTAAAATATCCCTTGCTAAAGTTAATATTTTTTCTCCTTAGAAAGGAAAAAGCTACAGGAGTTAACCCTATAGCTCTGTAGATATAGAAAAAATCATTATTCATTGAAATAAGTATAATATATATCCATCATAGAATCGGCAAATCCCCATCCTATACCTGAAGAATTATCCATAGCTTTTTTACATCTCTTCCTAAATTGCTTCTCTAAATCATTCTTTACTATGTACTCTAATGTATTCTCAAACATCTTCTCTATATTAATATAAAATCGCTCACTGATATCTCCATAAGTATTAGTAAACTTCACACCCTGCTCTACATAGGTCAACATTAGCTCAGCAATATACTCTGCTTTGTCACTAATCTTCTTAAAATCTGAGATAGCCTTCTTCATCACAGAATATCTTAACTTACCATCACCTCTAGTTGGAAAGAACTCATCTATAATCACCTTGCGATAATCCTCTAAAACCTCTTCTAAATATTCAGGCTTAAGCTTTGCTAAATAGTACTCTTTAACATCAGGAAAGGTTTTAAACAACTCCACCAGCTCATTAGTTATCTCTTTATCATCTAATGTCTTTAAATAATCTCTTAATTCTTTGACTTTTATCTTGGTCTTAGCCATAATATCTCCCTCCATATAAGCTAATATATATAAATTATATAGATATACCCTTAGCTTGTCTAGTAATTTCAGATCTTAATAAGCCCTGATCTAGCCTAAAAATATATTACCTCATGTAAACAATCTTAATTCTTGTTATATCTAAAAGAAGATTCTTTATATAATTATACTCTTTGACATTGAGCAATTAATAGTATATACTACAGATAATGTGAAGTCTATGTAAAAGACATGTTAATAATCAAGAATAAATTTTATTTATTAGAAATTATATACTTTTTAATATTATCTAAAATGAGGAGGTAAATTCTATGAAAGAGATTAATACAAAATATGGGCTGTTAACAGGTATTACTTCCTGTGAAACTTATCCTGATGGAAAGATAAAGTCATGTAGATTAAATAAATACAATCTAATAGAAACACCTTATGGTCCCTTAGTTCCACAATATGAAGACTCTGAGGCTAGACGAAAATATAAAGAATCTATCTCATTTTATCCAAGTGGTGGGATAAAGAGCATCTCTTTAAACCAAGCAACAGAAATCGAACTAAAGAATGATATTTATAGTGCTGAGCGTGTTCTATTTTATGAAAGCGGAGAGATCAGATGTATCTTCCCTTTGGATGGAAAGGTTACAGGATACTGGACTGAGGAGAATGAGTATGAACTGGCAGAGAGTCTACCCTTTGATTTAAAATGTGGGAAGTTAAATAATAAGGTCATCAATACCCGCTTTTATAAAAATGGAGCCATTAAGAGTATCACCCTCTGGCCACAAGAAAGAGCAAAAATCAATGCTTTAGACCAAGAACTAGAAATACATGTAGGCTTATCACTATATCATGATGGCTCCCTAGAGTCCTGTGAACCAAGTAAGCCAACACCAATTCCAACTCCTATTGGAACTATTATGACTTATGACTGTGAGTCTCTGGGAATGAATGGAGATGTCAATTCCCTAAAATTTTACCAATCTGAAAAACTTAAATCTCTAAAGACATCAACTGATATCATAGAAATCACCGATAAAGAGGGTAATACCAGCATAATTGAACCTGGCTCTAAAACTCACCCTTTCAATAATGAGATTAAGATGACTGTACCAGTTACCATTGAATTTGAAGACGATTCTGTCAGCTTTACTGTCTTTGAAGAAGAGAGTTATCAAATTTCAGACCATAAGTTCACTATCAAAAATTCTGAAGCAATGATAAAGAGTCAATGTGCAAGCTGTATAGAACTTTAAGAAGCAGTAAAGATTAATATATTCTTTTTCTTTGAAGATAACTGCAATAAGAGAAGTCTCTAGTTAATAACTAGGGGCTTCTCTATTTTTTATTTTCAATCCTTGTTATGTTGGATTGTAGATTATAACTAAATCTATGTCCTTTCTTTCTGTACCAGCTTGAAAGTTTCAATCCTTGTTATGTTGGATTGTAGATTATAACATTAACATAGAACTAGTAACTGTCGATGCATCAACGTTTCAATCCTTGTTATGTTGGATTGTAGATTATAACAAAAAACTATTTACATCAGCAACTTATTCTGTTATAAGTTTCAATCCTTGTTATGTTGGATTGTAGATTATAACAAAATGACGAGGTACCTCCTGAAGAAAGAGAAGTGTTTCAATCCTTGTTATGTTGGATTGTAGATTATAACTCAAATTTAGCATTCAAAGAATCTAATTTAATGTTGTTTCAATCCTTGTTATGTTGGATTGTAGATTATAACAGAAGATATCCTGCAAGAAGAGGGTATATTCACCAAGTTTCAATCCTTGTTATGTTGGATTGTAGATTATAACCACATACATCAACTTCTATAATTTCTGATATTTCCTGTTTCAATCCTTGTTATGTTGGATTGTAGATTATAACAAGCCAAATCAGGATTCAAACTCCATTTTGGATTCACGTTTCAATCCTTGTTATGTTGGATTGTAGATTATAACCAAATAGTTCCCACTTGGTATTAGCTTCATTGAATTTAGTTTCAATCCTTGTTATGTTGGATTGTAGATTATAACAATGTTTGACTAAAATGACAAAAGTTGAAAAGTAAGGTTTCAATCCTTGTTATGTTGGATTGTAGATTATAACTGGATTGACTAGCCTTCAATGCTATATTTTGTGCATTGTTTCAATCCTTGTTATGTTGGATTGTAGATTATAACACTTTAATAAATTAAGGTGGTGTAATTTTGAGCCTTGGTTTCAATCCTTGTTATGTTGGATTGTAGATTATAACAGAAGAAGGTCAATCTATATCAGCTCAAATTAAACAATGTTTCAATCCTTGTTATGTTGGATTGTAGATTATAACTGCAACCAGGACTACCTAAGATGAGAGTGGTGAATGATGTTTCAATCCTTGTTATGTTGGATTGTAGATTATAACTGGTTAAATGACTTATATTGATTTGATTGACAAATGTTTCAATCCTTGTTATGTTGGATTGTAGATTATAACTTGGACATGAAGTACTTAGTAAAGAAGAAGAGGTGTTTCAATCCTTGTTATGTTGGATTGTAGATTATAACTAATCAAACTAACAGACTTTTGTTAACTCCATACTCTGTTTCAATCCTTGTTATGTTGGATTGTAGATTATAACTACAACTATGACTATCAACATCCCCAAGAATGATGAGTTTCAATCCTTGTTATGTTGGATTGTAGATTATAACAAATACGCCAGAACAATTTATAGCAAAGGTTAGTGGTTTCAATCCTTGTTATGTTGGATTGTAGATTATAACATATGGTCTGAAAAACACTCAGCTACAAACCCTTCAGTTTCAATCCTTGTTATGTTGGATTGTAGATTATAACTAGTGCTAGAACTAAAATTAATAGTTATAGTAGGAGTTTCAATCCTTGTTATGTTGGATTGTAGATTATAACCCGTTTTTTGTTGACTTTCCTATTCTAGCAAGGGTTCATCGGAGTTGGCTGATACAACAAATCGCCCATTTTAGCCTGTATATTCATACATCTAGCTACTTTTTAGACAAAATGCCGTTAAACCACACTCCTATCTATCCCTTGTAAATACTGGATTTGTCAAGGATCGTATATTCATACTTCAATAATTTTGAGAGATTCTCAGTACTTACTTTCCATTATTATACATGATTTTGCCTTTATATTCAAGGAAGATTTATTTAACACAAATATTACGATAACAACAATCTCTGCATCTTCTTTTATAAGAAGTAGCTATTGGATAATAGCCTTTATCAATTATATTTATAATATCTTCTAAGATAAGCTTAACCTTAGTAAAATCTTCTTCATTTATAATTACCTCCTCTAATCTGCTTTTACTTCTAGTATAAACTAAATAAGCTTTATTAACATCAGTATTATAATTATCCTTTATCAACATACTATACATAATTGCCTGATATTTATAAGTTTTAAAGATTTTATCTTTGTATTTAGCAAATTTATAATCTAAAGGAGCAGCAGTACCATCTTCCAAAAATAAAATCTCATCAACAATTCCATGAATTTGATATTTCTTAGAACTTAATTTCTGCTCTATCAACTTCTTTTTAACCCCTAGCTTCTTTCTTAAATATTCCTGATTAGTCTTGCTCTTCTTCTCATGAATTTTCCTACCCAATTGAACCTTATACCTATTCTCTTCTTTTTGAGGGATCTTCAAATAAAGCATAAAATAGATAAATCGAGGACAATACATATATTCAATCACTTCTGATGGAGTAATACTGATTTGATTTTCTATTATTAATCCCCCTTTTTGATATATATTATTAATATTTTTGGCTCTTCAATGAGTTTTGTGAAACTACTATATTTAAATTATTTCAAACATTTTTTGCAACGAATCTCTCGAATTAACGCCAATTTAGATCAAAAAATTTTAAATCTTTAATCTAATCCTTTAATCTTTAATTCGTGCAATTAGCATTAATTCGTTGCCACTAATATTAGTTTTTAGTATTTTGAACTTCAATTTCTATTTTTTTATAAATAATGTTACCTTTAATCACCAAATTTGTTATTGAACCATATTTTTGATTCTCCATTCTCAACTATTATAAAAACATAGTCTTAATCTCATCATTAGCCATAGCTTTATCAAAAGCCTGTCCCAACAATTCTATCTTTTTAAAATCTTCTTGGCACATAGGGAACATATAGACTGAATCTTCTTCAATATCAATTAGCTCTTCTGAATAGATTAATAATTCATCAGCCACACTCTCTTCTACATTACCTAGGAAAACAGATTTTTGTACTCTAGCCAAACCTAATTCAATTGCTTTGTCAGATATCTTTCTTCTCGGCTTATCTTCAGAAATATCATAAACAAACCAGGTTAGCATCCTATCACCTCTAAACTCAATTTTTTACTCTTCAATCAATCGGTTAGCTATCTTATGTAAATCAGCTTGAATAGTATCATTAATTTTAATATTTCTTCCATCATAACGAATACCACTATCAAAATACTCATTTAACTCTTGAATTAAGATTTTCTTACCATCCTCATTTAAAGTCAATCCCCCATGAATTTCATCAAAGTAAGATTTTCTAACACTTTTTGTACTAAATAACTTAACTACAATTCTATCTATGTAATGGCGATAGGGTTCTATTACATCAAAGACAAAGGATTTTTTATTATAACCATCAGTGTGCAAAATACCAACATATGGATCTAGCCCAGCAATGATACAGGCTTTTTCTACTTTGGAATAGAGAATGCCATAACCATAATTTAATAAACAGTTAAATTCATCCTTAGCAGGTCGATGACTTCTTCCAGAAAAGCTGTACCTTTCTGGCATAATATAGCTCAATCCTTTAAAATATAACTTCCCAGCATTCCCCTCATATCCCATCAGGCGATTTCTAATATCATCGACCCTGCCAGTTAGCTTCTTTAACTTAACTTTTAACTTCTCAATATCTTTAACTAAACCTTTCAGATAATTCTTCTTATCTGTACTCCTTCTTAATGCTAAGTCAGTTAGATGCTCAATACAATTATTAATCTTTTGCAGAATTAATTCTTTAACCAGTTGAGTTCCCTCATCACTATCAGATATTTCTAATTGCTTTCTTCTAATATAAGTAGTACTTCCTAACTTAGAATGCCAGACCTTACCTAAAGAGCTACCATACTTATCTAAAAATTGAATTTCAATATTATTCTCCAAGGCTAACTTAATCGCATCACTACTAACAGCAGCTCCTGTAGTAATCAAAATTGAATCTACCTTTTTAGTTGAGATTTTACTCTTCTTACCCTCTGCTTTTATTTCAAAACAGCCTTTATCTTGATGTAAATAGCTTCCATAAGTATTTATTACTAATTGCATTTTATCACCTCTGCAACCATTCCAAAACCTCTTGCTGTAGACTTGCCCAATCCAATATAATCTGGCAAAGAAAGATTAGAATAAAATTCACCTACAAATCCCAACATCTTCTGATTTTTAAACTGTATATCAATAGCTTTTAACTGAGGAACTACTATTATCTCATCCTCTATCCACCAATCCACACCTTTAGCAAAGGTTAAGATATTTCCAATTAAGATTCTCTTCAAAAATTCTAACTGCTTACCCTCACTGCTATCTCTAACTAGCTTAAGATATTTCCTGTGATTCTTCTGATTTAACCCCAGCCAGGGTGATAATAATTTATATTTAAATTTAAGACCTTGATCTTTAGAGCTAACCTCTAAACTTTCATCAATTACTTCTAATCTGCTTTCTGGCTGTGTATATTCTTTATCTGCTAACTTTAATTTATCTATATCAAGAAAATTATTAATTACAAGTTTAGCCCCCTGCTCTAAAGCAATTACACTAGGCTTACCTTCAATAATTTTATATTGAATCAAGGGATAGGCATATCTATACTCTCCATCTTCTTTGTGATTATGGAATAAAACATCCTTAAATTTATTGGCAAAAAATCCCCTTAGTTTATGGCCATACCTTAATGACAAATCCTCTTCTATATTAAATGTTAGAATGGCTTTTTTGATCTGTGGCATGATTAACGCTCCTTTTTATCCTTGTTTTAATGGAAATTTTAATTCTTAATTAAAAATGTATATCGACTTGGCTATTATCTCTAATAAATCCAGTATCACTATTATAAACACTATTAACCTGATTAGAATCAATTAAATTAAAGGTCTTATCTAACTGCTCTTCTTCTAATTGCTCTATAGCTACCTGTTTAGGAATAGTAATCACATAACTTAAAAACTCTCTTTTTATCTTTTCAAATTGAGCTTTACGCCTACTATAATCCTCTAAACTATTAATCTCCATTTGATTGATTTTTCTATACTTCTCCCATACACTTTTAGCATCTGCATTTAATTCAATGAATAAATTAACACTTTCAAAGTCCTGTCCAATTAATTCAAAAACTTCTTTCCCTTCCTCATCACGCCAAAAAGCCTTCTCATACTTTAACCCCTTAATCTTCTTCAATAAATCCAGAGAACTATCATTGCTCTTAATATCATCAACTTCTAAAAAATAATCACTATTTATTCTAAAGAAATCCCTCTCTTCTACTAGATCTGATAAACTAGCTAATAACTTGTCTGTAGTTCTCAGTAAGGTTTGATCATAGACATAGCTAGCATAAGCTTTATTATTATGATTTTCATTGACCAATTTAACTATAGTAACTACCCCTTTTTTATCAGGGTCAAAGTTCCGATTACATCTTCCACAGGTCTGGTTAATGGAATCTAAAGGAGCAAAATCTCGATATACTCTATCTAAATCAATATCAACCCCAGCTTCTACCATTTGAGTAGATACAATAATTTGCCGTTTATCAGAGTTTCCAATCCTAGCTATCCGTTCTCTTCTCTCTTTAGGAACAATATTAGTAGCTAAATAGATACTCTCTCCTCCAAGCCATCCCTCCGCTAAGGCTTCACTAATATAATCATAAACTGCAATTGAAGTCTTAATTGTATTTAAGATAATCAAAAAATTCTTATCCTCATACTCCACCAATTCATCAGCAATAAATTCCTTAAATTCTTCCAAACTCTTTTCTACTCTAAACTCTGATAAATCGAGTTTAATCCTATCGAAGAATTTAAAATAATCTTTCTTACTACAAGCTAGTTCCTTGATCTCATTTCTTCTTTCACTATAAATCAAAGGCATAGTAGCAGTAATAAAGATAAAATAACAATCTAGCTTATCAGCAATCTCCTTAAGTATTACTTTAGTTAATTGCCAGTATTTGTGGGGAATACTCTGCACTTCATCTAACAGAATAATTGAATTAGAGATATTATAAAATTTCAATAAACTACGATTCTGGTTAGCAAAAATACTATGTAACAATTGCACAAAGGTAGTTACTATAATCTCAGAATTCCAACTCTCAATTAAATGCTTCGATACATCATACTCTTCATCTTCATAATCCTCTTCTCGAGTATAACTTTTAGGAGTCAAATAATGGTGCTTAATAATCAATGAACTATCAACCTCTGCTCCTGTCTTTTCAAAGACATCAGTAAACACCTCATAATTTTGGTCAATAATTGAGGTAAAAGGGAGAGTGTAAATCAATCTGTGACTTTGCCCAACCTTCTTTCTTAATCTCAATCCAGCCGCTAAAGAACTCAAGGTCTTTCCAGTTCCTGTTGGCACATTGATGGATAAAATTCTATCTTCTAAATCACTCTTTTCTACCTGTTCTATTATCTCATTATAAATTTGGTTTCTCTTCTGATCCATCTTGGTCTCAGGCTGATTCCAACCTTTAATTTGCTTATATCTATCAACAGCCTTGGGGTCAATTTCTCTTCTACTTAAAATCAAATCTTCTAACCTATTATAACTTAACCCCTTACTATAAAAGATAGCTTCTGCTTTATCTGAAGAGATAAGAATAGAATATACTAAATTAGCAATCAAATAATTTTCTACTGAAGTCAAATGTAATTTCCTTACTTTTTTTCTAAATTTATAATTATCTATCTTATCTTTAAAGTCACTAAATTCAAGCTCCCTAATATCAATCTCTAAATCAATTAAATCCAATATCCCCTGTAACCCTTCCAAATTAGTGGCTTTAAATTGCTCCTCTAACAACTCCCAACCCTCATTACTAATCATCACCATCTCTTTAAAATCCTTTAAATTGCCATGATGACGATAAACCACTATCATGCCTAGTAAAGTTAATAAATTATTATCAATCAATTCATCTAAAATATAATAAGTAAATATCGCCGATAATAAGCTATGATTACTCTTATTCTTCCCTTGTTTAGTCAGTTCTTGATACTCTGCACAATCTGTCAACCCTTTACTGGACAAGTGTAATTTTCTTTGAAAATAATTATTAGCTTTTCCAAAATCATGGGTCAACAATACTATCTCAGTCATCAATCTAATCTCATCCAACTTATCAAAATTTAATCTCTTGCCATCAAATTTAGCCATTCCCAACCGATAGACATTAAACAGATGATCACTCAATAACTTGTCTGGATGAGAATATAATTCTCCCATTATCATTCCTCCTCTCGATTAATTACTAATAATCGGGGAAATATTTATCCTTATTTAATCATAATAAAACAATATTTTCTCCCGTCTCCACTTTATAATAGTTTTTAGGTCTTGCCTTAATACTCTTGCCATTACTCTCAAACACAACCTGTCCATAATCAATTACTTCTCGATCTGATTTCATCTCTAAGGCTACTTTATCGCTAAAATACTCTCTATCTGCTTGACTAAAATCTATATCTCCCTTAGTTAAATAATCTTCATCTACTCTTAGTACTGTCACTAACTCTTCCCACTCTTGATTATTAATTATTTTTTCACAATTGTATTCACCAACAAACTCAAAATTGGCTAAGTTCTCACTTAATCCTAAAGAAATCGAATAAACACTCTTATGACCCTGTAAATAGTCTTTTAACTTGCTATAAACATCAGTATTTTGATGGGTGAAATAGATTCTATACTTTACATCTTTAAGAAATTCAGTCCTAATTTGAGTTCGATTATCTATTCTAGACATCATTTTCGCTGTTTTAGTATTGATTAAATTCAAGTTAATTCTTGTCTTCTTAATTGGCTCTTTAATTCTAATCCCTATTCTACACTCTCCCTTTTGAAAATAATTTAGATAATCCTTCTTATCCAAGCCTAAGATAGCTCCTATGGTTCCATAGAGAGTAGTCTTGGGAGGAATAGAAAAACTAAGTGGAGAAGTAGTTGTATAATATTTTTTAAAATGAGCATAATCAGCCCAAATATCAAATACCAATAATTTATCCATCTTAAAAACTCCTTTCTATTTCCGCCACAGAATAAATCCTGTGGCTAATAACAAAATACTAAGCATAAGATTTATTCTATAACAAGTAATATAACAATAAATTATTCTTTGTTTTATTGAAATCTTAAGCCACAGTGTTTTAACCTGTGGCAGCTTTATCAATTCAATAATTACTTTAATTACAACTCAATCTTTTTAAATTTATCTAACTCTTCTAAACTCACACTTTCTCCATTATTAACAAACTCCACCCTTGGATTAACTAAGTATTCAATACTAGCTATCTTATTTGCATTAACTTCTAGCACCTTAAGTAAATCTGTCAAATCAAGCTTATAATCTCTGACATCTCTAATCTCTTCTTCTCTCTTTTCACTAATCAATTTAATATACTCTTTTAATTCACCAATAAAGAAGTTCTCTTCACTATAAGTCACTTTTAATAACAAGCGAGGAGTCTGTCCTACCTTACTACGAGTTATTAAGTTCTTAGTTCCCTTCCACATACCTTCAAGTAATAACTTAATATCATCTTCAGTCAAGTTTGTCTCTTGAGCTGCATTCTCATTAATAATCCCATAAAATCCAATTAAAGAATAAGGAAGAACATACTCTTCTCTAAAGGTTTTCTTACTCTTTCCAGAACCAGAAGCAAAAGCACCTGTTCCCTTAATATACTTGACTTCTACAGGATGCAAAGAACGTCCCATCTGAAATTGTACTGGACCTGTATATGTAATCGAATCACCTGATAAAGGGATTACTCCACCAAATAATCTAACGTCAATGCAACTTTTTAATACTTTATCTGAATCTTCTTCAAAATCCTTGGCTCTACTCTTACCATCTTGAATACTTCCGTCATTTTCTTTTATCTCTCTGACAAAAATATCTTTATCACCTTCGCCATTATAACCTTTATAATCATATAAATAATCTCTAACTGTCCTCTTAAACCTTACATCAGTAACAAGATTAATTCCTGTCTCTTCATCAATTCTTGGTTTATTAGCATCCAAAGGATCTCCATTTGGATTAGCATCCTTAATATCATATAGAAATACTAACTCACTTCTCTTCTCTACAGTACTCATTACTCATCATCCCCCTTGTTCTTATTAGCAAATTGAAACTTATTTGCCTGATTCATTCCAGTCACAAAATAAAATGATAACTCATTATTAGATATATCAGCAAAGTTACTTGCTAAAATATAATCAGCAATCATCTCTTCTAACTGTTTATAATAATTCTTATCATACTCTTCTAACTTATTGATAATTTCACTATATAGCCTTTTAACAATCTTCTCATTCAATTTCAAACCATTTAACCTTGCTCTAAATGGAGTAGCTCCATCCCTCTCCTTAGCTTGAATATTAAGTAGCTTTTGAGCTAATACCCCTTCTAAAAATACCATTCTTTTTACATTAGAATCTAAAATATCACTATGGTCTTCTAAGAATAACTCTATCTTTTCTCGATAACTACTTTGAGTAGTTGACACTCTTATCTCCTCCTCTCCAGAGTCATTTAATAACTCTAATTTTTTTAAAAATTTGAGTATCATTAATGCCTTCAAATTATCATACCATGTTGATTCATCATTTCTGAACTTCTCCTGCAAATGACTTATAAACCTATTAATTAATAGACTGTAATCGATCTGTTGAGCAGTAAAAATATTATTAGTAATCTCTAAAAACTGTTTAGTAAAATCTGCTTTATTTCTCTGATTGACATAGAAAAAATCAGAAATCAAATTAAATTTAAAGGATAAATCAAAAACACCTTCCTTACCTTTCAATTTTTTAAAAAGTTCTTCATCCTCTACTTTTCCTTTAACATCAAATATCTTTTTGATATAAGAAGGTAAGACATCTTCTATATATAATAAGATTCTAAAGGCACTATTCTGTTCTTCATAAAACATTAAATTAAAGTTAGCATAGTTATCAAAATCACCCATCACTTCAAAAATATCATTTTGAGCATTGGTTAAAGCCTTCCTATTATCCTCTTCTAAGGACATCTTTCTTCTAGATTCTAAATGCTCTAATATATCAAACATCTCTTCTCTATCATCACCATCACTGGCAAAGATAGTTTTAGGGATAATAAAATAATCAACCCCACAAAATCTAGCAGATAAGTTTTGCTCTAAATATTTTTTCCCTAAATCCAAAGTCTTGGCACATTTAGAACAGACAGGATAGTTCTTCCAAGCATCTCCCCGATTAAAACCTCCACTAGCAAAACCTGGTTTATCAAGGGTATAAAAAGCAAAAGTTCCTACATAGCCATAAGTCTCTTGAGCTTTTTGAGAGCAGATATAACAGACATTATCCTTACCAATTGATTTCTTCTCAGCCTTTAAATAAGAACTTTTATAATAAAACTTCTTTTCATATTTCTCCATTAATGACTTGGTGAATTCCTCAAAATCACCTACATATTTTAATTCTTCTGCTGTATCTCTAAAAGCAATAGTTAAAACGGCATTATCATCATACTCTACTGTTTGTAACTCGCCATATATTTTTTGACTAACTTCTTCATCTTGAAAGAGATTATTGATAGCCAAAATAACCTCTTCTATCTCAGTTTTCCCTTTTAATTTTTTGCATAGCTTCTTTAATGGTCTTTGAATCCGTTTAAAAGTCTTCTCTAAATCCGTTATCTTAGAAGTAGGAGTCAAATCTCCACCACGGGGACTTCCTTTCTTATAGGCATACTTGTCCAACTTCTGCTTACTAAACTCTTCAACTCTAACCTCATCAAATATCATTTCTCCATCTTCTTCTTTAAAGACAATAACTAAGACTGTCTTATACTTTCCATTAGAATCAGGGTTCTCTACTAACTGAGCTAATAAACTTTCATTTGATTTCTCTTGAGCATAATCCCCCATCATCTTCAAAGCATGAATCAACTTTACCACCTCCCATAATCATAATTTTGATAAAAAACTCTTTACTTTATTATTCTTTATAAAGAAATAATTACCTCTAATTGTAACAACTAATAAAATTTCTAAGAGTGTTATTGGACATATCCTAATTATAACACGTTTTGTGGCACTATATTTGTCACAATTTTTTATTGTTGAATAACTGATTCTATAGTTATTTAAGAAAGGATATTACATTCAAAATTTTCATTGATCTTTCTTTACCAAGGTAACCAAAAAAACTAGCAAATCCCAATAATATAGTCTCATTATTCTTAATAATAAAACCACATATGATCAAAGACATAACAACACCTAAAAAAACATCAACTAATAAATTTTTCAATTTTTCACTTCTAATTTCTTTTATTTGTGTCACTTGTCTCATTGATACACCAATAAATGAAAAAGCAATTAAATTAAACCAATGCATTTAACTCCTCCTTTTTTATAAAATTAAAAAATTTATCGACAAATATTTTATTGAAACATATTCCTTAAAAATTATACAGAGTAAAAAATAAAACTTGTTTCATAAATTGAATACTATAAATATTCTCTATTACCT
>Ga0163226_1000058_pt1 | contig 22421 bp, 23 predicted proteins | sample MSEWel2016_07_13_2_FD_113144 | JGI IMG/M metagenome (GOLD analysis project Ga0163226, IMG submission 113144) | Subsurface microbial communities from deep shales in West Virginia, USA - MSEEL Well Study Marcellus 5H_2016_07_13 ...
ATAATCTTAGAACAGAACAGTAAATGTGAGCCAGCTGAGCGAGAGAGCAAAGTAAAAAGTATCATCAAATCAGCTTATAGAAGCAATAAGGGATTGTCTAGTATTAGAGTAGCAGAGATAGTCTGTGAGATTACAGGAAAAGAAGTTCAGCCTGATTCTAGCCTGTTTTTAGCTTGCAAAGATAGCCTTGAGATCAAGCCTAGAAAGAAGAACCGAGGAATTTATACCCCTAAAGAATTAATGGTTAGAAAGGTAGTCAAAAAAGCCCTAGAATTAATTAGAGAGGGAGCTAAGGTCTTACCATCAATTAAAGAGATGGCAGGCTTAACAGGGGTCAGTGCAGGAACTTTACGAAGCAGAGGAATCTGGAAAAATATCATTAAAATCTTAAAAACTCTAGGTTTAAAATTAACTAAAGAAGCCCATTATCATCATAAGTACATCATTCTTGCTAGAGCCAAGGGATTGCTTAAAGAGGGGAATAGTAATATCATTAATTTAGACAAGCTAAAGAGGATTTTAAGAGCCTACAATGACCATTCTGTAATTGATATGTTAGAGCAGAAAACAGAACAACAGATTAACTCCTTCATAGAGCTTCTCACTGCTGAAATCATGGGAACCTCACCACCTTGATTATAAGCTTGTTGAAGTTATCTTTTGCCCTTAACTGTTCACTGTAAACTGTACACTATCAACTAATCTAGGGGGGGTATCGCAAATACCCTATATAGACTTAATGCAGTCTTTTTCGATGTGCTCGGGTTTAGGTTTAAGGTTTTTAGGGGGTACTTATAGAAGGTTTAAGAAGTAAGGTTTTTTATGAAAGGAGGTGATGGTTATAAATGACTAAGACAGAAGTGTTACAAGAGATAGATCTATCAGTAGTACCAGCTAAGTATAGTTTAATGGGAGTATTATTTCTTAATGAATTATTGGAGGGTCAGAGCTTGGTTAAAGTTGTTACTAAGGATAAAGGGGTACACAAGAAGGTTTATTTAAGAGGTAATAGATTGACTAGAGGAAGTTATCATCAGCTTCAATTTAAATATAAGCTCTATAATCCCTATGCTAAGAAGAGTTACGTTGAAAATAGGGAGAGTGTAGTTAAGATTGAGGTTGCTGATCTGGAGTTAGTTGATAGAATTAGGCGAAAGTATCTGGCTAGGAGCTTTAGGTCTTTTAACCTTGATAAGTATTCTAGTTTAGCAGAAGCCAAGGAAGCTTTGCTTAGATTTATAGAAAGTAAAATGAATCAGAAGAGAGAGGATGATATTATGTCAAAAGGATATAGAAAGTATATGGATAATCATGTCTTGGATTATCTAATTAAAAATAAAGTACCTGTTAAGTTCTATTATACTACTGGAGATGAGGAGATACTCTCTTTACAGATGTATGATACTTATCAGTACTTAGCTAAAAATGATGAGAAGGGGACTACTAACTTTATCAATAAAGGAAATGTAGTTAAGATAGAGATTATGGGTGATTTAGAGAAAATTTTTAAAGATTAATTTCTTATAGCCTTAGGAGAATATCAGTCTTAGGATAAGGGCTGATATTCTTAATTTAGAATTTGCTAAAAGTAAAAATGCTAAAGATAAATTATCAATATATTAAAGGTTAGAGGGAGCAAAGTTATTAAATTTTGAGCTTATGAAAAAATGAAGATAGATTATTACCTACTCTTAATCTCCAACAATAATCGCCAACTCCCTTATTTCCTCCTTAAACTTATCCTGTAAAGCTCCAATGATATAATCCTTATCTTCTAATTTGATAGAGTATTAATCTTATACTCTCTATCACTTAAATACCTCTCCAGTCCAATACTACTGATAATAATCAAAGGAATAGATATAATTAACCTAATAATAGAGAACTTAATTCCTAAAAAAGATACCTCAAATAAGGTCATCGGGACTCTAGCTACAGCTGCTGCTCCCAAATAGCTAAAGATTATTGCCAATCTAGCTCCTTTATTATATAAGCTATGGGCTACTGGAAAAGCAACATATAAGCCACCTACAGCAGTACCTGATAATAGGATTGCCCATAAAAAAGCTAAGGGACCTGATTTTTGCCCCAAATTCTCTTCGATAGTCTCTCTATCGACCCAGACCTCAAATAATCCTATTAATAAGAAGACTAAGGGAACAAATTTAACCATAGTCACAGCAAAATCAGTAAAGTCACTGTAAATATCAATCCCAGTCTGATAATCAAGGCTAAAGCTACCTATAATAAAAATAATAAAACCAATTACTAACCAATACTTCTTAAATTCCTTCACCCTAAGCCCACCTCCCCATAAACTACAGCTATTACAAAAGAGACCACTAAAGCCACTACTAAACCTACTAAATTTCTAGCTATAGCTACCTTATGACCAAAAAACTCCTTTTCAATGGGATAGGTCAATACCCCTACCATCATCATAGTAGTTGTAAAAGCAGCCACTACTGTATAACTAACGCCTTTATCTAGCAAAACTCCTGCTAAGGGAAAGGCTATAAATCCAGGCATAAAGGAGATACTCCCTATCAAAATAGCAAAGCTTAAACTGAATAAATAATTTCCACCACCTAAATATTTGATAATCAACTCATCAGAGATAAAATAAAGGGAAATTGATACCATAATTATCATATTTAAGAATACTGGTAGATTCTTTCTAAGCTTCTTAACTCCAAGCTTTAATCCTTTAATAGTCTTTTTGCTATCAATAATCATTAATGTCATAATCAACAAAGCTGAACCTAGATATAACACTTATCCCACCCTTTCTTATCTTTGGATTCCAATCTTATAATAAAAAAGTTAATAGTCTCTAATTTTAACTACTAACTATAATCGCCAGCTCCCTTATCTCCTTCTTAAACTGATCCTCTAAAGCCCCAATGATATAATCTTTCTTGGCTGGTCTAACGGTTTCTGGTACAAATTTAGCCATTCTCTCATATTCCTGATTATACTGTTCCAGCTCTTTTTCTGATAATTTCTCATACTTCTCTAAAGCTTTCTCTCTAGCCTTCTTCTCTATTCTCTCTTCTAGCTCTTTTCTCTTTTTCTCAGCTTCTTCTCTCTTCTTAGCCAACTCTTTTTTCATCTCTTCCTTTTCTAACTCAGCACTAGAATAATGACCACTCTGACAAGATGCCTTTAAAAAGCCCATAAAATTATCAGGTTGAGCCTTTTTAGTATAGTCAATATCAGCCTTCAAATATCTAAGACTATGACCTTTTAAGAGCCTATCTAATTCTCTTTTATTACTCTCTACTTGTTCAGCTTTAGGTAGAAGCTTAAATAGCTCTAATATATCTGTTGAATACTCCTTCTTCTCTTCAACTTTAGCTTCAAGCTCAACAGATATTTCTTCTTTCTGTTCAATCTCAAAATCAATAAAAGCTATCCTTCTTCCCTTTTTCTCTGTCTTATAGCTTAATATAATATCAGTTTTTTCACTTATCTCCTCACAAGCTGTATCTAAAACCCTTCTTCTAAAATCATAAAATCGGTTATATTCATCTTCAGTATGAGTTAATGATCTTACCTCTTCAATACTCATCTTTGGAATTTTATACTTTTTATAACGAATAGCCAATTCATAAAAAATAATAGAATACTGACTTGATAAAGAGTTTATCATCACCAAATTTAATGGTGTAAAAAAGGTTTGGTTCTTTAAAGCACTTAAAATAGCTTGATTTAATTCATAATAATAATAATCTTGATCTCTTCTGATATAACTTAAAAGTGTAAAAGCCTCCCAATAATTAGGATTATCCTTATCTACTATTTCAACAGTAGTACTCATTAAATTCTTCAATTCTTCCTTATAAACATAATCAATATTTTTATTTTTAATATTAGAGCTTTTATGTAAATCAAAATGACAAATTTTAAAAGTATTTCCTTCATAGTTTTCAAATTTCACTTTATGTTGTGCATGTTTCAAAAAGATATTGTATGCTTTTCTTTGAGTAGTAGTTATATCATCTTTAGAAATTATACTAATTAGTTGATTTGGCTTATTTAACACTTCTCTCTTCATCGGTATTCCCCCATATTATAATATAATTAAATTATACCACAACACAACGACATCAGGCAAGTTTTTATATCGTCTTATCTCCTTAATTTGTCGTCTTATCTCCTTAATTTGTCGTCTTATCTCCTTAATTTGTCGTCTTATCTCCTTAATCTGTCGTCTTATTTCTCTGCAAACCCTTGCTACAATAGGGTTTGTCCAAGCCTAAAGATTTATAAGATTTAAAAGATATACAACAACTATAGAATCTACCAAAAATGGGATGATATTTGACTGTTAATATTAAAACTATAATTGAAAGAGATCTTGTTGTTGTTAAAATCTCACTATAAAAAAAGATAATCAATAAACCTATTCTCTGTTTTATCTGTTAATCTTCAACTAATACTTAATCGCTTTAAGTTTCACCTGACCTTGATAGATGATGTTTCCAAAGATATAATCACCTGCCTTAGCTAAATGCCATCTTTTATTGGCACGAAAAAAAGCCTGACCCTCTTTTATCTCCATAGGCTTATCCAAATTAAGCAGATTCCAAGAAATATTAGTAGGTCTAAGTACTGCTTTGAGAAATCTCCCATCATCATAGATATTAATGACCTTCTTACTTTTTTCATTATAGACACTTAGCCTTCCATAACTACTTCCCTGACCAATAATCAGCCATTTCCCTTCTTTTATTACTCCATTATTCATCCTTAGCTTTCCTTCCAAGTAACAGACCTTAGTCCCTTATTTCTGATATTCATTAAAAGCAATGTTGTAATCTCCAATCAATTCCCTAACCATCCCTCTAAAGCCACCTAACTCAGCTAGATTAAAACTCCCCCAGACCAACAAAACCAAGATAAACATAATCACTAATTCATTTTTAGACCCAACTTTGACTCGGTACTTCAGTCCAGCCATTACAAAAATTCTGTCGGTCAAGGGTTTAAATAAAGTCACCCCTGAAAGATTCCAACTATCTAAGATCAAATGAGAACAAGCCCCAACACCTAACCAGAATAAAGGCTGATAGAAATGATGTCCGACTATCAAGACAGGAATCCATAGAACTAGGCTATGAGTGATATTCCTATGTCCAAACCTCTCATTTAATGGATTAGAAATAAAAAAGAAGACCCTCCCAATAGTACTTTGAGGATGATCAATATCAGGTAATATTGACCCCAAGGTCAGATAGACTAAAGCATCCTTAGACTTGATTCTAAATATATAATAAATGAATAATGCAAATAAACTATGTGTTGGAGCGGTCATGACTCGGTCGTACCTCCCTTCGTTAGTTGATAGTTGACAGTGTATAGTTGATAGTTAAAATCTTAAGAACTTAATCTTTTGATCTTAAAGCGAAAAAAATTTTTGTTTGAATGAAGCAAGAATTATTCCTAGATACTGATAATAGTATAATCTGTGAAGTAGGAATCATATATTTCTCAATCTAAATAGGTATCGATTACTGAGTGAGTTTAGTTTTTTTCTTGATTTTTTGGTTACTTTTTCATCAAGGAAAAACGTAACTCGCCATCAGGCGAAACCTGAAAAGGAAAACTTTGTTTCTTACAAAAGAAAATAAGTAAAACTCTTAATTCTTAACTGTTCTTATTTGCTTATGATACGTATCACATAACGTAGTAAATAAGAACACGCCATCCCTATTCCAGCTAGCACATACAAATCTCTCTCCCCTAGCCCCATGGCAATATATCTAGTCATCATAATTCCCACCACAAAGACCAGCATTACAGGTGCTATATTTATCTCTTCCCCTTCTACTCGCTCATCATCATCACGAATTACTTCACCCTTACCAATTGCCCAAGCTCGACCAGGGACCCCTTTACTCTGATTAGCAATAGTTTCAGGAGCTACCATACAACCCAAACTCTTGGCTACATATCTGCCTAATTTAAACCTAGACTTCCTATCAATCGGTTTCACTCTGATCTTTTGCTTACCCCATAATAGCTTCTTAACCCTCTCTTTAAAGTGACCTACTCCAGCTAAATAAACAACATTCCAATTTCCTAAATGGGTCAGAAAGATAGCATGTTTAGGAGAAGCCTCCTCTAAATCATCAATAAAGACAGCGATCTTAGTATGGGACTTTAAAATCTCCTGTTCCAGCTCAGCCACCTTCTTCTTATTGATCGTAATCCCCAGCTTTTTAGCAATTCTTTTCACAATTGTTGCCCTAGTCTCATTACAAGAAATATAAACTTTATTCTTCTTATAATTACAATAAGCCCATTTTAACAGCTCAGTCTTGCCAATCCCCTTCTGCCCCACCAGAATAAAAGGTGTATCACTCCTTAAACGAGGTAATATCTCTCTTTTTAATAGATTATCTCTACCAATTAACTTTCTAGCTTTAATCTCTTCCATATTTAAAACCCCCTTATTTAGTTGATAATTGATAGTTTATAGTTGATAGTAAAAAGATTAAAAGCTTTATGTTTCAAGTCTTTGAACTTGACTATAAACTATACACTTTACACTATCAACTGATTCACATCAACATTACTTCTAATTTCCTTCTAACCTTATGAATCTCTGCTCTCACCTTAGCAACCTCTTCTCTAACATCATGGTAAGCATCAATACTTTTAGCCCCATCCGTAGTTAATAATGCTCTCAGATAAGCTTCCTTTTCCTTTAAGACCTCTAAACTACTCAGATTAACCTCTAACTCACTGAGTAACTCAGCACCCTTATCTAAGAACTCCATCTTCTCCTTTTTAATCTTCTTTCTTCTATCACCATTAAAGATAGGAACCTCGACCTTGGCTTCTCCTCCAAACTCCCCATCCTCATAAACAAGGGTACTGATCTCCATACTTAAATTAGCCTTACAATATAATTCATCAGCTTTCTTTTTCAACTCTTCCCAATAATCATCAACACTCAATTCTTTACTCTCTTCTTGATTTTCAATTTTTAATTCTTTATTCTGGCTTTTACTTTGGGCTATTGTTACTGAACTGACTGACGTAATTAATATCAACACTAAGAGTAAAATCCTGATTTTTTTCAATTAATTCACCCCTTTTATAGGAATCAGGAACCAGTGATCAGGAATCTGTTTAAGGTTTTACTGATTCCTAATTCCTGACCCCAGATTCCTAATTTTCAAGCACTTTAGTAACATCCTTATCTATCTCAGTCTTAGCATAAATTTGGGTTGTACTAATCGAACTATGCCCCAATAACTTCTGAATCTCTCTAAGTTTTACTCCCCGCTTTAAAAGCACAGTCGCAAAAGTATGGCGTAGGCTATGGAACTTTTCATAACCAAGCTGCCTTAAATAATAATCCACAGTCTGCTGCTTCTGTTTGTAACCACCTCTTCCCTCAGCCTTAAACTTCCTTAAAGACTTCAATAACCACTCAGGAGCAGGAATCTTTCTCTCTTTATCACCTTTACCAATCACAGTAATAAACTCATCATCAGCCTCTACAGTCTGAATCTCAGAGATTCTAAGTCCACACATCAACATCAAAGCCAGCCAAATCCCCTCCCGTTCTCCTTGATTAATCAACTCTTTGGCATGAGCTTTAATCTTTTCAAAATCATCTTCACTCTTAGCTTTAGGGATTCTAGCCTTACCCCGACCTAATACAATCTTTTCTAGCTCAATATAGAGCTTAGAATAATCATCCCTTAAATACCACTTAGCCAACTGGCGTAAAGCACTCACCCTTCGCTTGACGGTATTGATATCCTCACCAGCATTAGCCTCTTCAATATCCTTCAAGCTTAAATTATAGATTGTTTTATTCTTAACCTTAGCAATTCTATCCCAATATTTCAGATCAGATTTATAGCCGATAATAGTTCTCTTACTTCTTCCTGCTGACTGTAAGAACAAAAAGAAGCTATCTATATTTTTAGGTCGTCCTCGCTTTCCACTAACTACTTTAACCTCTTTTGGCTGATTAGATTCTTCTTCTTGGTCATTTCTAACTATCTCCTGTTTTTGCTCTTTTTGATCTTTAATTATCTCCTGCTCTTGTTTGTCTTCAACTGTCAACTGTACACTATCAACTGTACACTGCTCTTCATCCAGTGGATCGAACTCTTGACCATCTTTAAATATCTTTCCATCAATTATCTCTATTCCATCCAACTCATCATCTTTATTATCAAAACCTAATATCTTTCTAAATAGCTCCAACATCAAATTACCTCCCTATCAAAAATATCTTGTTTCAATACACATTGTAACAAGTTCAAAAACAAAGCCTATAACCATGCTATTTCCGCTATTATATATATAGTAAATAAATATAATAAAAAAATTGATTATGATAATAATTAGTCTAAAAAAGACGAACGTTTTTGGGGCTGTTCTTCTCTTTATTTATATCTATATTTGTATAAATTTTCCATATGATTGATTTAGCTAATTATTTGTGATTATTGAAATCTCGGTCTTAAAAAAGAGAATCAATAGATATACCATCTGCTTTAAACGTAAAAAAATAACACTCATCAATCATATATCGTAAAAAAATTACACATAATATTATTAATATGCTATAATCTAATCAAAAGGAGATGATAATATGCTATCCAAACTTATTTTAAATAACTTTAAATCCTTTAAAAATCAGACTGAAATAGACTTAACTAAAACTAGATATCAATTTCTTGAAGATAATGTTGCTGATAATGATATTTTAAAAGGTGTAATGTTTTTAGGAGCAAATGCTTCAGGAAAATCTAATATTATTCTAGCTCTGAAGCTATTGTTAGATTTATTATTTAGGGAAAAGGATATTAACTATGGTTTATTTCCATGTCTTTTTTCTGATCAAGAAGAGTTTTCTATTGACTATTACTTTACAATTAATCAATCTGAAATTAAATATTTAATCTCTTATAATCCTTCTCAAAAGATTATTTGTGAGAAACTCTACTTAAATGATAAGCTGCTACTAGAAAGGATGGGATTAACAGCCAAATCTTATCTGAACGATGAAGAAAGGCTATATAATCAAGCTCATATCGATAGAGATACACTCTTTTTAAGAACCTTACATTTTAACACAGGATTTGCTGGAAATAGTACTTTGAAGTCATGGTTTGAATTTCTACAAAACTCTGTGTACTTTAATGCCTTTGATAAAAGTATTATCTCTTATAGTAAAAAAGATTTAAATCTGCTGGATTACTTAGAAGAGAAGGGAACTAAAGAGATTAATAATTTCTTTACTGAACGTAATTTTAACCAAAGTATTGATTACTCCAGTGAAAATAAAAACAATAACCTAATTACTACAACAACTAAAGAAAAAACTATCTTTTTCAAAAGAAAGGGAATAGAAACTCCAATTCCCTTTAACTATGAATCTCTAGGGAATAGAACCTTATTAAATCTTCTTCCTTCTTTTTTAAGTCTGATTAATAATCAAGGTATCTTAATTATTGATGAATTTTCTAGTGGTTTTCATAATGAATTAGAAGAGTTATTGGTTAAATACTTTATGAAATCAGCCCAGTTATCACAGATGATCTTTGTATCCCATTCTACTAATTTAGCTTCTACATCAATCTTAAGACCCGATCAGATTTATTCTGTTAACTTTGCTAATCAAGAAGGTAGTTGGATCAAAAGGTTTTCCGATGAACAACCTAGAATGGCACAGAATATGGAGAAGATGTACTTAAGCGGCAGATTTGAAGGATTACCTGACTATGATCAAAATTAACAAGGATAAGAATATAGGAAGAGTCTTGTTTATAGTTGAAGGTGAGAAAACAGAGTTTTCATTATTAAGAAAAGTTTTTTGTGATATTTTAGGCTATAATTATCTGGAACAAAGCAGAAGAGAGAACGACTTTTTAGAGAAGTTTGAAAACAAGAATAATAAGTATTCAAAAGTAGCAGTTATTAATACTGAACAATCACATATCTCTTATATTGATGATCCCAATGGATTTTTAGATGATCTATTTAATCTACTGATCACTGAGTATAATTTTCCTGTAGACAAAGCAGCAATATTTTATTTATTTGATCGTGATCCTGGGTCCAATAAAAAAGAAGCTGTTGAAAAATTTATCAACACTCTCAAAGATCCTTATGATAATGAGGAGTTAAGAGGAGGGTTACTATTATTAAGCTATCCTGCTTTAGAAAGCTATATTACTTCTAGTTTTCAAGAGAACTCTTCTTCTTTAGAGTTTGAATTTGGTAAGCCTTTAAAGCTATTTAATAATCAACAAAAATATATGATTAATAATTTAAGTCCCCAAACAATTAAACAGGCAGCTAATGAATTAATCGACTATTTAGCTACTGAACAGATAGACTTTAATCTTGATGATTTTTTTGAAACTAATTATCAAATCTTTAATAAACAAGAAGAATTCTATTCTCAGACTTCAAAATATAAACTTCTAAGTCTACTATCAGTTGCTTTTATCTATTTAGGAATTATATCTTTTGATTAATAATTAGAGGAGATAACAGTTAATAGCTGTATCTCTTTTTTTACTTTAAGTAGATATAAATTTTTAGACAATTCATGTGAATAAGACATTATTATACTTGAAATCTTAGCGAAACTAATGTAGACTAGAATTAAGTGTGAATAAGATATTAAAATGTTCAAAATGATATAAAACCACTTTTAAAGGATTGATATTAGATGAGTAGAAAGTTACCAGTAATTTTAACCGCAGCAGAGCAAGAATTATTATTAAATCAATTTACTACGAGATATCCTACACAGGAACGTAATAGAGTAATGATTAAATTAATTCTTGATACAGGCTTAAGAAGAGCAGAAGCAATTAATCTTAGATGGCAGGATATTAATTTAATGAGTGGTAAATTAAAAGTAGTACAGGGTAAAGGAGCAAAAGATAGAATCCTATGGGTACAGGAAGAAACTTTAGAGGAATTAAAAAAATGGAAAGAGAGACAAGCTGAAGAATTAAAGAAAAGAGATATTAAAGATTATGAACTAGTTTTTACAACCCTTAAAGGTACTAAAATAAATCCTAATAACTTTTATAAGATGGTTTGTAAATATAGTGATAAAGCAGATATCAATAAGCAGGTAACACCTCACACGTTGCGACATACCTTTGCTACTGATTTATATCGAGAGACTAAAAATATTCGATTGGTCCAGAAAGCTTTGGGGCATGAGGATTTATCTACTACTATGATTTATACTCACATCGTAGATGATGAGCTAGAAGAAGCTATGAAAAGGTTTAGGAAAAAGTAAAATAACAAGGGAGGATTTTTAATGACAAATAATTATGATGATCAAATTAAAAGTAAAAATGAAGAATTAAATATTATCATTGATAAGATGGATAATATAAAACAAGAATACATTAAAGAAACAGAGAAATGGTTAAAACAATGGTATCAGGAAAAAGTTAATATATTAGTTAAAAGGAAGTCAGAAATAACCTTGGATTTAGAAAAAGATCAACTTAAAGAAATGAAAAGCTCAGTAAATGAATTAATTAATAAGACACCCCAGATTATTTATAAATATTTAGAAGAAGATAATCTTTGGTGGCATACTGCTGATGAGGATCAAAAATCTTCTAATGAATGGATGGCTTATAGTTCTAAGGAATTTAAATCAATTGACAATGAATTACATAAAGCAGCTGGAGAATTGGCATATATTCTTGAGAAATATGGATATTTAAATACGAAACCTGAAAGTAATTTTGATAGTGATTATTGGAGAAAAAGAGATAGTTATGGTTATGACATGTTAGAAAAAACACCTTATTATCCTACAAGATTAGAAAAATCAGAACAAATGAAGAAATTAACTGAAAAATATTATATTGAATTACAAAATGCAGAGAAAAAAATGAGAGATATAAGATCAATCGAGAAAGAAAAAGATCAAAAAAGTGCATCTGAGTTATGGGATTCTATTTAAGAATATTCGATAAAAATGTTATATATATCAGAAAACAGAGTGAAGAAAATCAAAGTGAATAACAAATTATAAGACATAAAGTAGGGTAAATGACTATTTACTATAATTTTTTTGAGTTTACTTGAAGAAGGAAACACTTTGGTTGTTTGGAAAATTAACTGGATAGGTAGAACTAGTCATTATTTTTAGAAGAGTTGTTGTAGTGGGTACTGAAAAAAGTGTAGGTTTTGCTAAATTACTTAAAGAGGTTGGTTTAAGAATTAAAGCAGTAGGAATTGTTACAGATAACAGGATCCACTCGATAAATAATATAGGGAGAGGATGTATTGAAGTTAAATGGTTATGGACCGGAGAAGAAGAGCTAGGAAAGATAGCTGATAAAAGTATAATGTAAGAAACAATACTTTATATGAAGAGTTTAATTCTGAAATCTTAAAAAGGATAGTAAATTTAATAATTTAGTTAATAAATCAAACAAGGGCTACATTTAAGTAGTCCTTGTTTATTGAAATTTTAATGATAATTGTCCTTGATTATTTTCTTTACTATTCTCTAATTTCTTTAACTCAACTATTAAGTTTTCCAGTGATTTTAGTTGACTTGGATGTAAGTTAAATTTATCATTTATAATCCACCTTGGTTTTACCCATTCTATATAGCTTGTTTTTTTGCTTATAAAAGGCAGTAATTTTATTACTTTTCTTTTAACAGCTACTTGGACATCACTAGGGATTAGATGAACTATATCGGGATAAGGTGATAATATATCATGAAGTATTTCTTCTATAGTAAATTCACTCTTTTCTTGAAGTCTATAGCTAGATATATTTCTAATAATCTCCTCTGCAATTTCTGATTTAGGACTATGATGGTCAAAGTTTATTATATTAGGTATTGTATTAGGTATTTTAATTTCTTTACTTAATTCATCAGTTAAATGCTTGTCCTTAAAGTTTTCAAAATTTAAAGATAGAATTGATCTATCTTTATCAAATACTAATACTGGGAAATTATATTTACCCTTGATTCCTTTTATTATATTATCAAACCCTTTTAACTTTTTTGTTATTCCAGTTTCTTGATCTGTTACAAAAGTATTTTCATAACAAACATAAGCTATATCATGGCCATTTCTAAGTAGAGATTCTCCAAATAGGGCATTATCAATTAAATCATCTTTTTTTATATTTGAGTAATTTTCTATTTGTTCATCTTCAACATTCTTGCCTGATTTTGCTTCAAAAAGTATTAATATACCTTTATTATCAGAACCTATGACAATATCAGGTTTAACCTCTCTATCCTGATTATTTCTAAATTTGACTTCAAAACCTTCTAAATTATAGCTCAATTCATAAAGAAGTTTGGGGAATCCTTCTACTGGATAAGACATTCCAGCGATTATATTTACCAGTTCATTTTCGTCTCTAATATCCTCTTCTCGAATTTCTTCATTAGAATAATTCATTTTCTTCATCTCCTCCCCAAACTTTAATTTTAGAATCTATATGTCTTTGTATATTAGAGATTAAGCGAGCTATAGTATTTCCACAATTCCCTTTAGGCAAATAAATTCTGATAAATTCAGAAGTCATTTCAAAATTTATTTTATTTCCTAAATTCCCCTTGTGTAAATCTAGACCTAAAATTTTATAATATCCTTTTGATAACTCTTTTGGAAAACCCCATAATTTAAAAGGATTTGTACCTGAGAAGATATACTTTATAAGAAAATGTACATCTAAATCTCTTCTACTAAATTTGATATTTATTGGGAGACCTTCTAAACGCTTTTTATTGTATGATAAAGAAAAATTATCTTCTACATTTATTACTTGTTCTTTATAGTTACTGTATATTTTATTAATTAACCATAGATGGTCGTTAAAATCACTTCCTCTTGTAGAAAATTTTCCATCATATTTTATATCATCAATAACTGGTCTATCAGAATATTTAGAGTGTACTTTTACACTCAGTCTACAAATACCTGTAGAATATCTAAAGTCTTCAGATTGATCTAACATATCCATTAATTTTAATATTTTACTTTGAGAAGCTCTTCCAATTTTAAAACTTATATTTTCTTGTTCTTGTTGTTCCTCTTCTATTTTAGATGGTTCATCATGTTTTAAAGAGATGCTATTCCAAGTCGTATACTTTTGGGTATTATTCATAAGGTTATTAGTTAACCATATTTTATCAAAATGTGAAAAAGAATCTATAAACTTATTAATTCTTTTATCAACATCTTCAGTTTTATATGGAGTATGAATCATCCAGAATCTTTGATCTTTAACAGCATCTAAATAGAACACAACATCTTCAATCTCTAATTTGAAAAAGTGTTCTTCTTCTGTATCGAATATATTTAAATTATAATCTAATTTTTTGATATTTTCTTTAAAAAATCTATTGAAATCATCATGGGCAGTTTTTTGAGTTTCATGTTCATGACAATCTAAATCTTTATTAACATGACCTTCTACTAAATAACTTTTTATCATGTTTTGCCCAAAGTTTTGCTTCTTTTCTTCCAATCGACTTTCATAAACATCATTCATCATTTCTGTAAATTTTAAATTCATTTCTCTTCTTGTTTTAAATTCCATATTACACACCTCCTAATTTAAATATTATGCACAGTGATTGAGTTTTTATCCAAATACATATAATTCATTCAGGCTGATTATATGTCTGATTTTTATAGGATTGCTTATTTTACTATTAATAAATATAAGAATTTAATAATAAAATATTTATTATAGTATTGTGAATTTTATTTTGTATTGTATTTTAATTTAAGGTATTAGTTATATTATTTATTTCATAGAAATTTTTGAATTAATAAAGTCTAAGATAATTATTCTAGAATTTAGCTTATACTGTTCGATAATTATTAACCAAAAACTCAATCGCTATATCAACTAACTCCGATTTTGAGTTCCCAGTCTTTTTCGCTAATTTGTTTAACTCTTTGTCTAATATCTTATTCACATAGAAATTTCTCCGCACCTTCTCATCAGACTTCTTCTCTGGAATCACAATAGCTCCCTCCTCTTGAATAACTGTTGTTTTATTCTTTGTAGAGGTTAGTGTGTTATCCTTTGAGTTGTGTTTTGTGTTACTCTTTGTGTTATCTATTATGTTGTGTTCTTCTTTAACCTCTACACTCTTTTTGACATCCTTTTTCTTAGTATTTCCCTTAGACTCCTTAACTTGATTCTTCAAATCTGCAAATGGATTCTTTCCACTAGCCAAGTTTAACCACCCTTTCTACTAAATTATAAAATTGCTCCAACTGAGTATCTGTATCATAATCAAAGATAGTCTCGCCAGCCTTACTTGCTTCAGTTATCTTTGTTCTACGATTAATCGGTTCAGTCAAGATATTTTCATCAAAGATAGATTTCAATTCGTCTAAATTTTCCTGAGCTTCCTTAGTTCTACCATCAAACATATTAGGTACTACTAATTTAATCTTATCAGTACTGACTTCTAAATCATTAAGGTAATTATAGATATCACTAAATCCTCTAATACTAGCTATCTCCAATTGAGTCGGTACAATAATACTATCTACATAGAATAAGATTGCACTATTTAAGATACTCCTACTTGGACTACAATCAATGATTACATAGTCATAAATATCCTCAGCATCTTCAAGAGCCTTGTCCAAGAAATTATCAATCCTAGTAGCTCTATGTAAATCCTTCTCAATCAACTCATAATTCTGATTGGTTAATAGATCTAAGTTCTCCCTAACCTCCGTTACACACTCTGACAACTTAGCAGGATAACGATAATCGATCAAATTAAAAAAGCTATTCTCTGGCTCCTCTTTCAGCCCTAAAAAGAGACTACAATCATTCTGAGAATCTAAATCTACCAGCAATACTTTTAAGTCAATTCTTCTTAAAGCATCAGCTAAATGAACAGCAATAGTGCTCTTTCCTACCCCACCTTTATTGTTATAAACAGCTATCTTATGCAACTTTGAAACCTCCTTTAATTTGTGTTTTGTGTTATTTGTTGTGTTGTGTTTTATGTTGTGTTAATTATTAATTCGAGATAGAACTTAGAAACCCTTTTTAGGAAGTAAAAAATCCTCCAGGCCAAAAAGCTTGGAGTAGTTTTTATATTAAATCAAGTTAATTTAGTTAATCATATTATAAGCAAAATACCAGCTTCTATAACAATCAATCCCATCAGCAAACCAAACGTAGCATGGTTTAGTTAAATTAAAACCCAAATTTAACTAAACCATGCTACTAAAATCAGACTGATTTTTCCCCTAATTATCCATATCAAAATAGCAATATATCATAGTATTAAAGTAAATCAAGCCCTCTGAAACCCATCAGAAGGCTTGATTTAAGATCCAAAGACAAAAGATCATCTAAATATTAATAAGGAAAGGAGAGGTCAAAGCAGCACAAGCACCTGCTATCACCTCTCCTAAAACCACGCCCATTTTGCCAATACAGTTAATAGTTAAAAGTGAAGAGTTAAGAGTTTCAAGATCTCAATTTTTAACTTTTAATTCTTAATTAAAAAGTTCCTTCAGCTCTTCTTTAAACTTATCCTCCAAAGCACCAATAATATAATCCTCCTTAGTAGGTCTGAACTTCTCTGGCACTACTTCAGTCATCTTCTCATATTCCTGATTATATTCCTCTAATTTATCCTCTGATAAGCTCTCATACCTCTCTACAGCCATCTCTTTAGCCTTCTTCTCTATCCTCTTTTCAAGCTCTTTTCTCTTTCTCTTTTCCTCTGTTTTCTTCCTAGCCAACTCTTCTTCCTTGGCTTTTTTCTCCACCTCAGCACTAGAATAATGTCCCCCTTGACAGGAAGCCTTTAAAAAGCCTATAAAATTATCAGGCTTAGCTTCCTTCGCATAGCCAATATCCGCCTTTAAATATTCAAAGCTATGTTCAGCTAATAAACCTTCTAGCTCCTTTTTATTAGCCTCCACCTGTTCCTCTTGGGGCAAGATCTTAAATAATTCTACAACTTCAGGAGAGTATTCCTCCTTTTGAATATTCTCTTCAAATACTAATTCTTTTGGTGGGTTCTCTTTCTTTTTAATAATAAACTTAATTGCAGTTACCTTTCTGCCTGTCTTAATCTCTTCAAAATCAATCTTTAAATCGGTCTTTTCATTGATTTCTTCTTGAGCTTGAAGTAATATTCTCCTTTTAAAATCAGAATAAAGTTTATATTTATTTTTAACATCTAATATCTCTCTTAACTCTTTTATTGTAATTTTTCTTTCTTTTATTCGCTCATACTGCTTTAATAACTCATAAATACGAATCGAATAAAAACTCTTTAGTTCTAAAATATTTTCCAAATAATATTTAGTAAAGTTATTTTTCAACTGTAAAAAATAAGGCTTTAGTTTTGGATCATAACTTAAAGTTACTGTACTATTAGCTTTATCATATACACAGCTACTTAAAAAGGTAGTTATTAATTCCTTTTCATCAGGTTGATGAATTTCAATTTCTCTAGTAATTAACTTCCTAATAGATTCCTTCAATGCCACATAGTTATTTTCACCTAGACCCAATTCCTCTAGTAAATCTTTGCTTTTAAAGATATGTTCTTTAAAATCTTTATCATTCTTCTCTATCATACAAGTTAATTTTGCTATTATTTTGGCTTCTGTATTTGTCATATGATATTTACTTTCAATTACTTTATTATGTTTCACAATCAAATCATTAGCCATTCTAACACCTCCTTTTTTATTATACTTGATTTAATATGACTTATCAAAAAAATAGTCATATTAAACATTAAATTAGTCATAATATACATTAAAAGTGTCATGTTTAACATTAAAAACGTCATATTTGACATTAAAATAGTCATATTAAACATTAAATTAGTCATATTTAATGACAACAAATCCTATAACCACAAGGGTTTGTCCATATCGGAAAACTCTTTAAAACTTATTAAAACTATTAAAACAACTACAACAGTACTTTTCTAGTTAAACAACTATTTTCAGAGTATTCTTCTCAAATATTTTACTTAACTAAAGTTATTTTGCCGTTGTAAATAATCATAAATAAAAAAAGCTCAATTCCAATTTAAAATCAAATCGGAACAGAGCTCAACTTTTACTTATAAACTTATACATCATACCAAATCAATTTTAAAATTTCCTTTGAAGAATTTTTTATATCATGCTAAATTTAGCTTATAGTCAATCTCAAAGACAAAAGGAGAGGTCAAAGCAGCACACCCACCTGCTATCACCTCTCCTAAAACCACGCCCATTTCGCTCAACTCCGCTGAAGAATCTACAACCTGCAAAACCAGCAGGACTCAGTATCTTCTTAAGCTCCATCTCGCTCAATCGGCTAAAGTCAAGTTCAAACCACCTCTATTGACCAGCCACACTACAAGCCCAGGTTTTCCCTCATTTCCTCCCCCCAAACCCCCCACCCATTAACTCCCTTCCCAGACAGGCTCGACAGACCACTTCGCCAATAAGGAGCTATTAGGATGGGGGGAGGGAAGATTGAGGGACACCCTTTGGTGCGAGCGGGAAATCTCACAGAATTTCCCGTCTGTCCCCAGCTTGTAGTGTGGCTGGATAGTCTTATCTGCCCCTGCTTCACTACATAATAAAGTGCTGAGTAAAACCACCTCAGCACTTTATTATTTCATTACGCACCCACCCCAGATATTTTCTGCCTTCTGAGTGAGATTGGTGTCCCATAAAATCAAAGTAAAAAGTAAAAAAACAGCCTAATCTACAGGGAAAACATCTGTAGACTAAGCTGTTTTTGATATTGATATTTATATAATATCACTAAGATTTAGTTTCATCCTAAACTCTTATTTGTCATTTTCTATATAAATATTATGTATTCTTTTAACATTTTCTTCAATTTCATTAAGGGTCTTAATTTCTAAAATACTTAAACCTAAAATTTCTAAAGTTAATCTAGTAGAGTACTCACAAATTTCTGCTAAATCATTACTATTAAGGTTTTCTAATTCCCCTTCGTGAATAATTTTAGATCTTTTATCATAAAGTCTATTTATTCTTGACTTCAAATCAAAATATTCATTAGTTGAATAAAATCCATATCCACCATGAGCTAAAAGTATAGAAGTATTTTTTTTAATTGCTTGTGTTGATCCTTCATCTTCAGAATTATTAGTGTTATATGTTAAAGATTCTATTGAAGTCCAAAAATTTATAAAAGCTATATGAGCTTTATCTGTATTTTGTGCTTCACTAATCCAATATATTGCATTAGAAATTGCAATTTCTAATGGAGTTTTTTTATTTTTGGGTTTGTTTAATACTGAAATCAATTCTTCTAAAAAATAAAATTTATTAAAATCATTAATAAGATCTTTATGAATTTTAAAGTTTTGTTTTAAAGACATTTTTGAATTAAAATTTAATATAACAGACTTCTTATTAATATTTATACCAATAGAATCATTATTTTCTAATGAGAAGTCCGAAACTAAATTTATCTTAAATCTATTGTATGATATATATTCTGGATAGTAAAAACAAAAAATAAATCTCAATATATTAATAATATTATTAGCTTTTTTTAATGAATCCTTCCTAGCATAATTATAGTTAGCAGATGAAGTAGTTTTTATACAGACTTTATTAAGAAATTGATTATTAACTTTTGTTTCTACTATATTATCAAATGAAGGATTAACTTTACTTAAAAATTTTTTTATATAATCAAATTTATTTTGACTAAATATAAATAAGATACTATCATTGAAATTAAATGTAGAATGGTCAATAAGTTCTATACCCTCAATACGCCAAAAGAATTCATATTTATTAATATCCTGTTCAATTTGATTAATTAATTCTCGAAAAATATCATCAAAATTTACTTTTTCTTTTTTATTAAAACCAATTTCTGTTATTGTCTTAATAACTTTATGATAAAGAGTATTATAAGTAACAAATTTATTAATATTTCCAATATCATATATCTTATTTACAAATTCATTTAAAACAGAAACAATATCTTCTTTAAAGAAATATTCTTTGCCATTAAGCTTAATAGAAGGATTATTAATTAGATTAATTTCTTTCAATTCATCAATGTTTTTTGGAGAAAAATAGTTTTTAGATTTAACTAATCTATTCCATTGTTGTTGAAGTCCTTTTTTTAACTTTTTATTAATAGCAATATTTAGCATAATTTCACCTCTTTAATAAGTTATCAAAGTTTTAATAGACCTCTAAATAAAAATGATAATTAAATTATCTATGGGGTATAACTTTTGTTTTAACGATATATTCTGTTAATACTTTTTTAACTACAATCACTAACATAATTAACCATAAAACTAGTCATTCCTTTAAAAATAACATTGAATATATTACAAATAAAAAAGCCCAGCCCCAACTTAAAACTAAGTCAGAACTGAGCTTTTTTATCACTTATTTGCCTTCCCCTTATCATTAGCCTCCCAGCTATAATCATTCCTGCCACAGACAGCAGTAATAATTACAGCCCTTTGGCAAGAACTACTATTAGGGCAAACAACCTTATATATTCTTATACATAAATATTTAAATCCTTACTTATGACCTTTCGCACCAGCTCCAGTAACCTTCTGCCTTCTAAATAACATTGGGCTTCCCTAAGAGCAAATTATCTATATATTAATCAATTATTTTACCATAGACTCTGCTATTGAAACTATCTTTTAAATAAGACACGATCTTTTGATCAAGTTTTTTACTTAGTTCAATAACTTCTAAATTCAATAAATTATTTGAATTGATCTCTGCCTTTTCAACCATTTTCCGTCTTAATTCTTCAATCTCTTCTAATTTAATATTCTTAATTTGAAAAACCTCCAAAACTATACTGTTGTTATTAGTAACAATAACTAATATTAACATATATTATAATTAAATTCAAATAACATCTATATTTATTATAAATAGAAAAATAAATATAAAAAAGGATATTCTAAATTTTTCTTCAAATAAGAACCTTATATCATTGAAAAGGGTGATTATAATGAGCTTTAATCTATCAAATTTTAAATTTATGGCTTCAGGATATCTATTATTAAATATCTTGATTTCAATAATATTATTTAATTATCATTCTATAGATACAATCAGACTTATCATATTCTTTGATATTATTATCCTACTTATTATTTTAGTCTATATGATCGGAGCATTAATCACAGAGCAAGTCAGTTATAAAGGACTGCTCTATACTTTTTTAACTATCATTTCTTTAATTATTGGTTCAAATTTAACTTTTGAAACTATTTTAAAGCTGATTTAACCTTGTTATCATCAAAAAATAATATAATCCTTGCAATCTTTCGCAAGGACTTGTAAAATATAGATAATATATTAACTTTTAATTTGAACTTTAAACCTTAACAATAAAATAGAAAAATCACTACTCTCCATGGCTGACCACCTAATGAGTAGTGATTCTCTCTCAACTACTACTCACTAAGCTGTCAGGCTTTTGTGACAAGTAGTAGTTATATATACTTATTTATTGTATACTTTCTGTATATATATTATACATAAGTCGATTATTTTAGTCAAGGATAAATAAGTATAATAAAGAATAGTAAAAAATTAGAAAATCCCAAGAGAGTTTCTAGGTGGTCAGCCTAGAAGCACTCTCTTTTTTGTTTAGATATATAAATTGTTTTGTTTTTGGTTTTCAATTCGTGTGATTCGTGTTAATTCGTTGCAAAAAATCTTTTAATCTTTTGAATTTACTCACACTCACACTCAAAACTCACACATATAGAAAGGAGTGAAATAATTATGAAATCTAAGTACTTACAGCAATTTTTAGAGTTATTTATCCCTACTACAAAAGCATATCACCGACTAGAAGAAGCTAGAGAGGACTTCAATTTCAAAGGTTTCTCAATGGTTCTAGGATACAATTATGAAAATAATCCTGACTTTGCAGACTTGGGGTGTCAAGAAATGGCTAAGAACTTAGGAGAACTCCAAGATATACATATTGCAGAATCTACTGAAAATTATTTCACTCCTAACCTATTTATCGGTAATCAATTTGATAAGACACGTAGAAGCAGAAAAGATGGGCAAAAGGTCTGCTGGTTACAAGATATATTCCTTGATATTGACGGTACAGGAGGGATCACAGACCCAGCAGAAGCCCAAAAGGTACTATATGAAGCCTTGCAAGATTTAGGTATTCCTAGACCAAGTGCCTTAGTCCATACCTCAACTAATCCAAGTGTAAGATTGCAGGTGCATTGGCTGATAGATCCATTATGGATTTATGACAATCGTCAAGGGACTATTGACCAAGTTCAGCTTAAAGAATGGTACAGGGTAGTAGTGCAATCCTTAGCTGCTAGTTTAGCCGACAAATTGCCAGAGTGGGAGCTAGACGTTGCTAGA
>Ga0163226_1000059_pt1 | contig 22366 bp, 18 predicted proteins | sample MSEWel2016_07_13_2_FD_113144 | JGI IMG/M metagenome (GOLD analysis project Ga0163226, IMG submission 113144) | Subsurface microbial communities from deep shales in West Virginia, USA - MSEEL Well Study Marcellus 5H_2016_07_13 ...
AAGAATCATTAGCTACAGTGTTTCAATCTGTGGTCATTTCATAAATTCTCGATAAGCTACGGGTTTAAACCCGTAGCTAAGCAAGTCTTATTTTTGAACTTCCTCACACTAATCACTCACACTCACACTGCGACACAAAGTGTCGCTTTATCTTTATATAACGTCATGGTTAAATTTTATTCTAGATCCACGAATCTATATTAAATAACAATTTTTAGTTTATCCAATATATCAAAATAAGAAGCTTAAAATTTCTTCACCTTTAAAAATATCTATCTAAATCTAATTGATTGAAATTATAAGAGGAAGATTAAATATTATCTAGAATTATTAAATATATATAAACTATAAGATTATAAGTTTAGATTAGGAGGTAAATCAAATTGAAGAAAAAAATTTTTATTGGATTATTAACTGTGATGTTCCTATATTCTAATTCACTTTATGCTACTACTCCCATAATACTTAAGTCTCACAAGGTATCTAAACCTTTAAAACAGATAAAGATAAAAAAAGAAAATATCAAAAAAGATAATGAACTAATTAAAATTGATTTAAAAATACCACAGATAAAGGGTATGGCAAATAAAGAATTGCAAGCTAAGTTAAATAAAAATTTTAGAGATAAAATAATCAGTTTTAGCAATAATCTAACAAAAATAGCTAAAAAATATAGTCAAGATGCTCAAAGGTATGAATTTCCTATTTATCCTTATCAAGTCTCTACCGACTATCAAGTGCATTATAATAACGATAATCTTCTTAGTTTAACTATTACTTATTATGAATATACCGGTGGTGCCCATGGAAGTTATATTAAAGAAGCCTTTAATATAAACCTCCGTACTGGAAAAGAGTTCTCTTTATCAGACTTACTAGGAAAAAATAATGATTATCAGCAGACTATTAATAATCAGGTTAGAGATGAAATTAAAGAACACCAGGAACTATATTTTGCTGATGATACTCAAAACCTTAAGATACCTTCCCAAGATTCAAATTTTTATATCCAAGATAATGATCTAGTTATATATTTTCAGGTCTATGAGATTGCACCTTACTCTACTGGAACACCAGAGTTTAAAATTCCTCTAAAATTATTTGAATTTTAACTAATAATAACGATATTAATTATCAATGTTATATTGCGATAATTTTAGAAATTAGATGTTGGCGTTAAGATTTACTACCACCTAGCATCTAATTGCTAAAATTTAATTTTATATTATGTTAGGGTGATATTTAATGAAAATGATAGATAAGGATAATATATATACAGTCATTTTATTATATGCTGTTTGGATTATTATCACAGGCGATTTTTCCATGGCCTCTTTAATACTTGGACTAGCTATCTCAGCTATTGTCGTCTTATTTATTAATAGCTCCTTTACCCAGCTGTTTTCTAAAAAGATACTTACCAAGCCTTGGATATTCTTATGGTATATCTCTTATTTAGGCTTGCAAATCTTTATATCAAGTTATAAAGTGGCTTATTTAGTTCTCCATCCCAAACGGCCTTTTAAGTCAGCTATAGTTAAGCTACCAACTAATTTAGGTCAAAAGAATCGTTTAATTAAACTGACGATCTTAGCTAATGCCATTACTTTAACTCCTGGTACAATTACTATGGATTTGAGTAACGAAACCCAAGAATTATTTATTCACTGCTTAAATTTAAAATCTGATGAGGATGATGCAATTAAAGAAGATATATTTGGTAAATTCGAAGAGATCATCAGGAGGATGTTCCAATGATAGAGATTATAATAATTATTATCTTAATTTCAGCTTTACTAACCTTTTACCGAGTTATTAAAGGACCAACCTTGTTTGATAGAATTGCTGCTGCTGATTCTATTGGAATTATGTTTCTTTTGGTCTTAGTACTTTTAAGTATCTACTTCCAAAGACAAATCTTTATAGATGTTGCTATAGTTTATGCTCTACTACTATTTGTAGATGTATTGATTATGGCTAAATTTTTTGGAAGATAAGCAAGGAGGGATTACAATTTTTAAATTACTAGGATATGCTTTTGTAATAAATGGGACTTTCTTCTTTCTAGTTACTGCTATCGCTATGCTTAGATTTAAAGACTTTTATACTAGGCTACACATCGGCTCTAAATGCCTAACAGGTGGTGGCATCTCAATTCTATTGGGTATCATTTTTTTTAAAGGGCTTTCAATTTATTCTCTAAAATTAGGATTGATAATTATCTTCTTAGTAATTACTAATCCAGTTACTACTCATGCCCTTGCTCGAGCAAGCTATTATTCTAAAAAATCATCTATTCCAAAAAAATCCAATTTAATCAGAGATGACTTATCTGAGAAAAAGAATGGTGGTCTATTATGATTCAACTTATAATCTATTTACTATTATTTTTTATTATATTAACTGCTTTTTTTGCTGTATTTGCCAATAGTCTAATCAGCTCCTTGATTGCTTTATCCATTCTCAGTTCTAACCTTGTTATTCTCTTTGTAATTTTACAGGCTCCTGACGTAGCTTTAGCTGAAGTCGTTATTGCTAGTGGAATTACTACAGGATTTTTTATCATTACTATTGATAAAACAGGAGGGAGAAGATGAGAAGAATCTATATCTTAGCTTTAATTCTAATTTTAGCGTCATTATTATTCTTTACCTTTTATGATTTAATTCAACCTAAAGAATTTATAGATGATAAAGCTCAAATTAGTGAATATTATATTGAACATGGTGTCAAAGAAACAGGTGCTATCAATCTAGTAACCGCTATCTTATTTGATTATCGCGCCTTTGATACCTTAGGGGAAGCAACAGTAATCTTTATCGCTGTTTCTGCTATCTCCTTATTAGCAACAAAAGAGAGGGTTCTAGTCTCTGATACCAACTTTTCACCTATTGTCTATCAAGGTATCAGCTTTATCATCCCATTCTTATATATTCTAGCATTTTATCTAATCTTTTATGGACATCTTTCACCTGGAGGTGGCTTTACTGGTGGTGTAGTCATAGCTACTACCTTTGTCCTATTGAAGATGACCTTTGGAATTAGATATTCTAAAGAGGAAAAATCCTTACAAAGAAGATCATTAATCGAAAGTATTGGTGCACTTGGTTTTATTCTTGTAGGGATTTTAGGGATAATCATGGGTGATAACTTTTTAGCCAATGAAGGGGCAGGGTTTCATTTAGGTATAGCTGGTCAACTACTTAGTGCAGGAGTCATCCCTATTTTAAATCTATTTACTGGAGTCAAAGTAGGGTCAGGTTTAGCAATTATATTCCATCGTTTAGTAAGGGAGGAGTAATTTAAAGTGCAATTTATCTATCTAGTAGTAATTATTCTATTCTGTTTGGGTCTATATACAATCTTAATGAATACAAATTTAATCAAGATAATTATTGGGATTAATATTATGGATTCATCCTTAGTTCTATTATTAGTAGCTTTAAGCTATAAACCAGCAGGAACTGCTCCAATTATAGATAAACAATACTCAGTTATTGTTGACCCTATCCCCCAGGCTTTAGCCTTAACGGCAATTGTAATCGGGGCTAGTATCACAGCATTAATGCTACTGTTGACAATTAAGCTTAATCGCTACTATAATACTCTTGATATCTCTGAAATTAGGAGGTTACGGGGATGATAGCAGCTATTTTCTTGATAGTAGTTCCTTTATTGGCAGGATTTTCTTTCTTATTCATTGATAAATATTTAGCAAAATTTCGGAAGTTATTTATCTTAGGCACTGGACTTATTACCTTGCTTTTAAGTATAGAGCTGTTGATACAGGTCATCAAGCATCCTCTTGTCTATAATCTTGGTAATTGGAAAGAAGGTATCGGGATAAGTTTAATCATTGATCCCTTAGGAGGAATCTTGGCAGTATTGATTGCTTTTATAAGCTTTATTATTATCCTTTATTCTCTAAGCTATATTAAAAACCACCAGCTTAAATACTATACCCTCTTATTTCTATTAATCACTGGGATGCTAGGTATGGTTCTAACAGGTGATCTATTCAATCTTTATGTCTTTTTTGAGATCACCTCTATTATCTCCTACGTACTAGTAGCCTTTAACAAGAATGATACCTCCTTTGAGGCCAGCTTTAAATATATGATTATAGGGTCAATTAGTGGAATTTTAATCTTATTGGCTATTATCTTAATCTATCAAAGTACTGGAACATTAAATCTAGCCCAATTAGTTATCACAGCTAGAGTTATTCCTATACAGCTTAAGAAGGTAATTACAGTTTTAATTCTAATTGGCTTTGGGGCTAAATTTGCTGTAGTACCTTTACATACTTGGCTACCTGATGCTCACTCAACTGCTCCATCTCCAATCAGTGCTTTATTATCTGGAGTTGTAATTAAAGTATTCTTATATGCTCTACTTCGAGTCTTATTTATTCTCTTTAAAGTGGACGAACTATTGGCATTAGACTTTAATAACCTTTTTCTTTATAGTGGAGTAATTACTCTCTTTACAGGGCATCTTTTAGCTTATAGGCAGGATAAGTTAAAAAGGTTATTGGCATATTCAAGTATTGCCCAAATTGGTTATATACTGATTGGAATTGGGCTGTTCAATGAAAGAGGTCTAGAAGGGGCTATCTATCATGTTATCAATCATGCTGTGGTCAAAGGGGTTTTATTTATGACTGCTGGTATCTTTATCCTTAAAACTAAGAAGAAGAATATTGGTGATTTAAAGGGAGTTGGCTATCAGCTACCCCTTAGTAGCTTTATCTTTACCGTCTCTGCTTTAAATATAGTGGGGCTACCGCCCTTCAATTCCTTTATCAGTAAATGGCTCTTACTCCATGCTGCTTTAAAGGCTGGCTTTATCATACCTGCTAGCTCTATCTTGCTTGGTAGTCTAATCTCTTTAAGTTATTATTTGAGAATAATTATTTTATTATATAGTAAAGTAAAAGAGGAGTTAACTTCTATAAAAATTTCTTATCAACTCCAGTTAGCACCACTGCTTTTATCACTCTTTTATCTTCCGTTAGCTCTGTTTCCAAACTTTTTGTTATTGTTGATAAAAAAAGCTCCCTTATTTTTATTAAAAACCATTAATTATTATAATATCTTATTAGGAGGAAAAGAATGGATAGGGTTATTTGGCTAATTATCTTGCCATTATTAACTGCTTTTAGCTTAGGATTGATCAAAGTATACTTTAAAAGATATTTTAATCACATTATAATCATCAGCTCTACAGCTCATATCATTTTAGCCTTTGTAGTTGCTAATCAAGCCATCAAGGAACCTATAGTTTATAATCTCGGTAACTGGAGTCCCTTATTAGGTATTACTTTGGTGATAGATTCATTTTCAGCTTTATTTCTCTTAGCAATTGTAACTTTAGCTTATCTAGTAACTATTTATGCTATCAAATTTATTAAAAGAGACAAGCCAAAATATCACACACTCTTTTTACTATTATTAACTGGAGCTATAGGAATAGTTATCACAGGAGATTTATTCAATCTATATGTCTTCTTTGAAGTAGTCTCTATTAGTTCCTATGCTCTAGCAGCCCTCAATAAAGATAAAGAGAGCTTTGAAGGGGCCTTTAAATACTTAATCTTAGGTTCAATCAGTGGCATTTTAATCTTATTAGCTATTATCTTAATCTATCAAAGTACTGGGACATTAAATCTTGCCCAAGCTGCTGTTAAATTTAAAGAGGTACCAAGGAATTTAAAGGTTACAATCTTAAGCTTTTATTTAATTGGTTTTGCCAGTAAATTTGCTTTAGTTCCTTTACACAGTTATCTGGCAGATGTCTATAGCAAAGCTTCTGTTACCTTTACTGCTTTATCATCAGGGCTTGTGCTTAAGACCTCTTTATATGCTTTAATCCGAATTGTTTACATCCTATTTGGTGTAGAATTTATTATAGACAGTGGCTTACAAGATATCTTGATTTATTGGGGAACATTAACCTTTATGGTTGCCCATCTATTAGCCTATCAGCAAAATAGTCTTCGACGATTATTGGGATATTCTAGTATTGCACATATGGGCTATATTATTATTGCCTTTGCTTTAGCAAATAAAGGAGCAATTATAGCAGGAAGCTATCATCTGACTAATCATATAATAATGAAGGGGGCATTATTCTTAGCTACTGGTATCTTTATTTATAATCTTAAAGATGACCAGATATCTAAACTTAAAGGGATAGGACGCACTCTACCCTACTCATCTTTAATCTTTACTATAGCAGCTTTAGCTATTATTGGTCTACCTCCTTTTAATGGCTTTGTGAGTAAGTGGTTGATTATTAAACAAGTGCTAGAAGCTAACTACTCTATACCTGCCTTTTTAATCTTGATTGGCAGTCTATTATCATTAATTTATTATCTCAGGGTAATTAAAGAGTTATACTCTAAATCTAATGATGAAAAGAGTCAATTTAAAGAGCCTCTAATGTTAAAATTACCAACTTTAATTTTAGGGCTATTCTGTTTATTACTAAGCCTATTACCTAGTCTTGCTCCTAAGTTACTATCATCATTGCCAGACTTTTTAATCAATAGAAATAACTATATCAATCTTTTACTAAGGAGGTGAAGTAAACATGAATCCTGGAATCATCTATCTTCTTGGTGCAGGATTATTATTCTTCACTAAGGAAAAATCAAGAGAGTTTATTGCTATAGTTCTCTCTCTACTAGCCATAGCACTAATTTATAATCTATCTGAAAATCAGAGCTTAATCATCCCCTTTTTAGACTTTAATTTAATCTTATTAAAGGTCGATCAGATTAGCAAACTAATTGGATTAGCCTTTGCCTTCTTTGGACTATGTAGTATGATTTATGCTAGTAAATTAGCTGATAGAAAGTATTACACCTTATCCCAACTATATATCGGTAGCTCAATAGCAATTTTATTTGTAGGAGATTTCTTCTCCTTTTATGTCTGTTGGGAGCTGATGACTATCAGTTCTTACTTTTTAATCTTCAATAATGAAAAGCACATCACTAAACAGACTAGCTATTATTACTTTATCATGCAGATGGTGGGGGCAGTTAGCCTCTTATGGGGAATCTTATTACAGTATACTCAAACAGGTAGTTTAGAGTTGACAAGTATAGAGTATGGTTTACCCTTCTTTTTATTAGCGGTAGGAATTAAATTGGCCTTTATCGGTTTACACACCTGGTTACCTCAAAATTATAGCAATGTTCCCTTTCATATCAGTGTGCTCTTGTCAGCCTATACCACCAAGGTAGGGGTCTATGCCTTATATAGGCTTTTAAGTGGAACTAAGCTTTTAGGATATGCAGGTATCATTACTGCTATATTGGGTGTGTTTTTTGCCTTAAGACAGACACAGGTACGAAAGCTCTTATCCTACCATATTATCAGCCAAATTGGTTATATGATTACTGCAATTAGTGTGGGAACAGCTTTGGGAGCAAATGGAGGGGTTATCCATCTAATTAATAATGTTCTTTATAAAGGGCTCTTATTTATGGTAATTGGAGTGATAATCTACAGGACTGGCAAAGAAGACCTTGTAGAATTGGGTGGTTTAGCTAAAAAGCTTCCTCTACTAACCTGTTATGCTATTATCGCAGCTCTATCGATTGCTGGAGTTCCCTTCCTCAGTGGTCATGTTAGTAAATTAATCATTAAAAAAGCTGTCCATAACCCGATTTTAAGCTGGGGTCTATATTTAGCAGGAATAGGTACTGCTCTTTCCTTTTTAAAGGTAATTTACTTTACTTTCTTTAGAAAGCTAGATAAAGAGGTTGAACTCAATGAAAAATCAGATAAAGCTATGATCTTTGCTATGGGCTTAATTACTTCTCTAATACTATTGATTGGTTTAAAGCCTAATCTCTTAACAGACTTCTTAGCTTTAGACATTGATATTCATTACTTCTCCCTAAAGTATATCTGGAAAGGAATAGAACCAATTATCATAGCTATCATCATCTTTAAGGTAGCCCATGATCTTATCACACCTCATGACCATAAGGCTATTATTCCAGATTACTATCTTCTTTTAGAAAAGGGGGTCAACTACTTAAGTCAAACCTTAAGTAATCTTCATAATGGTGATTTAAGTAGATATCTTCTGTGGCTAATCAGCACCTTGCTAATTCTATGGATTGGGTTATTATCAGCTTAATAGTACAAAATATCAACTTTTATCTTAATATTTATTTAAGGGTGCCAGATAGCACCCTTATTTTAGTATACAACTTTAGAATGAAACAATAGAAAGATAGTGTGACACTTTGTGTCGAGTGTGAGCTATGAGTGTGTGTGAAACTTCTTTTTATTGGGGTTTACTCACACTCACACACCCACTCACGCTAATTTTAAAAGTATCGCAATATCCCCATTAAGTTTCATTTTAAATCCACATACCTATAGAAACTCTGATATAGACTCACTGAGATCAATCTCTAATTTTTCTATATTGGTATCTTTTTGATATTAATTACTATTATTAAAAGGGGTTTATTTATTAATGTCGAAATAAGTAGTTATCAGGTTAAACTTAACACGTTATGTCAAGGAGGAATAGCCTATGAATATAGTAAATGATAATTTTTCTTCAAATAAAAATTTATTCAAGATATTAATTGGCCTTCTTCTAGCATTTATAATCAGTAGCAAAAACTATCTATTATTTCATACGATTGTAGAAGGATGGGCAGTAGTAATTTCAGCTATTATATATATCATAGCTGTTAGAACCTACAAACACTCTCAGAACAATTATCTATTATTTTTGGGAATATCCTATCTATTTGTAGGGACACTAGATTTTTTTCATCTTATAACTTATAAGGGAATTATGATTTTTAATAATCTAACCCCTAATCACCCTACCCAATTATGGATAGCTGGCCGTTATCTTGAAGCTTTCTCCTTGGCTATTGCACCTTGCTTTATTCACAGAAAATTTTCAAGGTTAGGTATTGCTGCAGTCTATTCTTTACTTACATCTTTTTTTATAATAAGTATTATCTGGCTAGAAAATTTTCCTAACTGCTTTATCGAAGGAGAAGGTCTAACGACCTTTAAAATAATTAGTGAATATATTATCTCTATAATACTAATAGCTGGTATCTATAATTTCCATATAAACAAACAGAATATTTGTTCTTCAATGTATAAGTTACTCTTATTCTCTATGGTCTTTACAATCTTATCAGAGCTGAGCTTTACTTTATATAATGATGTTTATGGAATTATGAACTTTATCGGTCATATCTTTAAACTCATCTCTTATTCTCTAATCTTCCATGAAATTGCTATTAAAGGTATAGAACACCCCTATGATAGAATCTATTCTAAGTTAAAGAAATCAGCACATACTGATTCACTTACTGGTCTTTATAATCGCAAAAGCTTTATAGAGAAATTAGAAAAAATATATACTAGAGATAAATCTTCACCTTTAGCTATCTTAATGCTAGATCTAGACAACTTCAAAATAATAAATGACAAATATGGTCACCAGACAGGTGATAGAGTATTACAAGAATTTGCCCAATTACTAGAAGAGAATATACGAAAATCTGATATAGCTTGCCGTTTAGGAGGCGATGAGTTCACAGTAATTTTAAGAGCTACTGAAGGAGAAACAGCACAGATAATCAAAAGGATTAGAAACTCTCTTAAAAAATGGAAGCAAAAAGACTCAACTCTTAAGCACCTAGATGTAAGTATCGGATCAGCCCGATTAAAGGATGGATATAGTATAGATGATTTGATTAAAGAAGCCGATAATAATATGTATGAGGAGAAAGAGAATAAAGATTATAACTATAGATAGTGATCAGTATCACACAGTGACTAGTAGGTAGTAAAGAGAGAAAGGTCTATTATCTATTTCTCACTGATTATTAGAATTTATTAATCCTCATTATAAATTTATGACTTTAAATCTGTCTTTATAGAGAGAGAATGTGACACTTCGTGTCGAGTGTGAGTGTGTGTGAAGTGCCTTTCTATTGAATTTCACTCACACTCACACACCAACTTACACTTATAAAAAGTGGGGCACTATCCCCATTAAGCTTAATTTTAAATTTACACATCATAGATTGATTCGATTATAAGATAAGCAAATATCCTATAATTGATTATGTATAATTTTGTTCTTTATTTCTAATAATAATTATTGTAAAATAAAAATTAGAAAAAAAGGAGCAATTACTTATGACTACAGCAATGCAAACACATATGGACAGATATCAAAAATGTATTGACATCTGTAACAAATGTATGACTGAATGTGAGTTCTGCTTAGATGCTTGTATGCATGAACCAGATGTAGATGCTAGAGTTGAGTGTATGAGCCTATTGTTAGATTGTATCGGAATCTGTGCTATGTCTGCTAAGTACATGGCAGGTAATAGTAAATATGCTAGCCAAGTCTGTGGATTATGTGCAGAAATCTGTGATGCTTGTGCTGATGAATGTGATAAATTTAAAGATAATCATTGCCAAGCTTGTGCAGATATCTGTCGCCAATGTGCTACAGAGTGTCGTGCTATGGCAACTGCATAAAGAAAAAGATATAGAGGGATATCCCTCTATATCTTTTTCTAATCTAATTTCTCTTAAATTTCAGTATCTTTACTCATTACCTGTCATTCTTCACTTCTCTAACAATTCACCTATTTTAGCCATAATTACTTCTCCAGCAGCTCTCATCTCTGATTTCTCTAACTTTCGTTCATAGAATTCATCTAAGGTAAAGGGCTTACCTATATTAATTTCTAAATCTTCTTTAAAGGGATGTTGAGTTCCTTTTAACCCTACAGGCACAATAGGTGCTTTAGATTTAACTGCTAGCATCACTGCTCCTAGCTTTGCTTTTCTTAGTTTACCAGTCTTACTTCTAGTACCTTCAGGAAATAAACCTAATACTTGACCATCTTTTAATAACTTTAGAGCTGTCTTAATCGCTCCCATATCTGCAGCCCCTCTTTTAACAGGAAAGGAACCTACAGCCCTCATATATGCATTTTTAATAAATCCATCAAAAAGCTCCTCTTTAGCCATAAAATGTACATGTCTATTTAAAGAGCAGCCTAAGATTGGTGGGTCAAAGTTACTTTGATGGTTTGCTACTACTATTAGCCCACCGTCTTTGGGAATATTCTCTAACCCCTTAATCTTCCAACCTGCTCCATAGCCAAATAATCCTCTTAAAGCTACACAAGTTGCTTTATATGTAAAGCCCATATTATACCTCCTGACAGATATTTAATATCTCCTCAACTACTTGTCCAATATCTAACTTCGTTGTATCGACATAAATAGCATCTTCTGCCTCAGTCAAAGGAGCTACTTCTCGATTCTTATCTATATTATCACGGCGGATAATCTCAGCCTCAATCTGTTCTAAATTAACGTCCTCACCTTTCTCTATCAATTCATCATAACGCCTTTGAGCCCTCTCTTCAACAGAAGCAGTTAAGAATATCTTAATATCAGCATCAGGTAATACCACTGTACCAATATCCCTTCCATCCATTACTACCCCACCAGATTGAGCCATCTCTCTTTGTAGTTTTACCATCTCTTCCCTTACCTTTGCTACCTTAGCAACTACAGAGACATTATTGCTAACCTTATTATCTCTAATCTCTGCTGTTACATCTTCCCCATCAAGGATTACTAAATTATTCTCCCCTTCTTTAACCAACTTGATATCTGTACTCCCCGCTAAATCTCCTAGTTCTTTCTCATCTTCTAAATTATAATTTTTACTCAAAGCTTTTAAAGTTAATGCCCGATACATAGCACCTGTATCAATATAGATATAGCCTAACCTTTCTGCTATAATCTTAGCCACTGTACTCTTACCTGCTCCTGCTGGTCCATCAATTGCTATAACTAAATCTTTTTCTAAATTCATAAACTATCATTCCCTTTCCAACTCTTAATTTCTAGCTTTAGCTAACTCTATTTGAGAAAGATAATATTTATCCTTTAATAATTACTATCGCTTCCCTTTATCTATAAGCAATTATAGCCTAATAGTACTTTTATTACAATTAAAAACACTATTTTTATTATACTAAAATTTAAAACTAAAAGCAAAATCCCCTCAGTGTTTTTAGTGACTTTAGGAGAATCTAACAGAAATTATCAAGCCAATAATTAGGTGAAAGATAAATAGATAATACCACTTTTTATATTATCCAATTCTATGAGAGCATAAACAGATAAAATAAGGCTAGCTTAATTATAAGCATATTATAGTGTAGTGGTGAAATTGAGACAATAGAATGAAAAAGCGACACTTTTGAGTTGATAGTTGATAGTGTATAGTGGATAGTTAAAGGACTAAAAACCTATATTTAAATGGTTTTGAACTTAACTATCAACTGTCAACTATCAACTATACACTGAAGTAAAAAAGTGTCGCAATATACCCATAAAAAGTTACTACTCTAGATAACAGTTACCAAAATACCTTCCCTTAATTAAGAATAAAGTGGCTTAAGCCACTTTATTCTATAAAAAATCTTTTAGCTTCTTACTTCTAGTAGGATGTCTCATTCTTTTTAAGGCTCTCTTCTCTATCTGTCTAATTCTTTCACGAGATAAGTTATAATCTTGACCAATTTCATTTAGGGTTCTAGCCCTGCCATCTAACAGCCCAAACCTCAACTCTAAAATCCTCTTCTCTCTTTTTGGTATTGTATCTAATATTTCATCTAATTCTTCTCTTAGTAACATATCATAAGTAATTTGATCTGGAGTAGGCATCGTTGAATCTTCAATTACATCTCCTAAAAAGAAGTCATCTTCCTCACCAACAGGACTATCTAAAGAAGCAGGTTCTTGTAATAACTCTTTAATTAACCTCACCTTCTCTTCAGATATATTCATCTCTTTTGCAACCTCTTTTACACTAGGGTCTCTTTCTAACTCTCCTGATAATATATTTATTGTTTTTAAATAACTATTCATCACTTCCCAAACATGGGCAGGAATTCTGATAGTCCTAGCTTTATCAGCTAAGGCTCGGTTAATTCTCTGTCTAATCCACCAGGTAGCATAAGTACTGAATCGATATCCCTTTTGATGGTCAAATTTCTTAATAGCTTGCATTAAGCCTAAATTACCTTCCTGAATTAAATCTAAAAAATCAAGCCCTTGACCTAAATACTTTTTAGCAATACTTACAACTAATCTTAAATTAGATTTAATTAAAATCTTTTTAGCCTCTTCATCACCTTCAGATATCCTTTTAGCAAGCATCTGCTCCTCTTCTGCTGATAACAACTCATGGGCTGACTGCTTTAAATATAATTTAATTCCATCATATAATAGTGATTCCAAATCCTCCCCCTCCTTCAATAAAACCTTTTATTTTAAAATTATCTTTCAAGATCGAATCCTATTTTATTATTCAACCAGAATTAAATGGATGTATAAGTAAATTGATACAGTGATAAAAGGTTCTGATTTATATCTATTCTTAATTACTTAAAAACTTTCCTTATAGTAATTATTTCTAAACAAAAAAATTTTTCCCTTTATTTTTATACTTTTTCTATGGTATAATTAATAGTTCTAAAAGCACCAATACCAATATAATAAATATTAAAAACTTAGACTAAAATAAGAAAAGGGATACCATAAAGGTATCCCTAATAATATAATATTAAATTATTGAACAAGTAAGAACCTTCCTGATAAACCAGCTACATTTATATAGTAGGTTCCAGAATTATTAATTACATCACCAGATAATAAATCTACTAGCTTATTTCCTCCAATTTGACTAGAAGAGATAGAAATAGTTGTTGCTTGAGTTCCTGTATTTAAAACATAAACTACCTTTTCACCACTAGCTAAATCAATCTTAAGATCTGCATACTGAGTTTGATTAGCCACTAAATTTGTTCTATCACCATTCCACAATGCAGGATGCTCTGCTCTCATATTCATTAATTGTGTAATATAATTCTTCAAATCACTTTCCTGAGTTGTAAACCCTGAAATCTTACCATTATCTCTAGAGACATGATCATCATAAAGACCAAGGTCTCCTTCATGAACAAAGCCTTCAACCTCTCGACCAATTTCATCACCATAATAAATTGTAATTGGCCCTGTATATGCTGCCATAAAGCTATAAGCTGCTTTATATCGTTTCCAGTAATCGCTATTCTCTTTACCATATCCTAAGTTTGGAGCTCTTTGAATCAAGTCACCAAATCTAACTAAATCATGATTAGTTAACATTAAATTTGGATGTGCATAACTTGGATAGATATCATGGGTTGCAAGTCCCTGATTTAATACTGAAGCTGGCTGACCATAAGCACCACTCTGATCTGTATGCTCTTGAGTAGCCAATACTTGAACTAAGCTGTAACGCATTGGGAAATCAAAGCAAGATTCTAGACCATCTTGACTATATCCTTTTTGATTAATTTCATTCTGCCCTTTCCAAATCTCTCCAACCATATAACCTAAAGTTCCCCATTTCTCTCCACTATCTTTACGTGCTTGAGCTGCACTTTCTACTGCTGCCTTGATTTCATGCCAATAATTGTGTCCATTTTGATACAATTGATAAGCTTGGTCTAATCTCCATCCATCAATTCCATACTCTTTAATCCAATATTTTGCCACATTCTTAAAGTATTCTAAACTTCCTGGATAAACAGTCTCTGCACCATACCATTGGGCTACACCATCTACTACTCCATTGATTGGATTAGCACCATGATGACCAAAGACTCCATCTAAGAAGACATACATACCTAAGCTGTGTGCCTTATTAATTAAGTCTCTTAAATCTTGGTTCGTTCCAAAGTTAGGGTCAACATTGTAATAGTCATCAGCAAAATATCCTGTTGCTTGACCTCTAACATCACCACTTACAGAATTAAATACAGGTGTCATCCAAATTGCATTTGCTCCTAAGCTTTTAATATACTCTAAAGCATTAGTAATACCTTTTAAATCTCCATTATGATTACTAGGACCATAACCAGCACCATAATTTCGACTACTATCTCCATCTTGGAAAGATTCTACCATAACTTGATAGATTCTCAAATTATCAACATCAGCAGTTGTTACATTATTTGAGCCACCTGGCTTAGTATCATACCATGTTCCATCTTTATACCACCATTCTCCTGTAGAACGGGATAAATTAGCACTTTGCCCCCCTGTACTTGGGATGAAGATAATATTTAAAGAACTATAACCTTCAAAACTTGCTACATACCAACTATCTCCCTCTGATGCCATTGTTGAACCTGGCCATGCACCTGATGGAGTTGTTGTACCTGTCCAGGTATAGATACTTGGTGTTCCATTTATATCCTTGTAATGTACTGTTATTTCTGAAGCTACCTGAGGATTATGGTCATACCATGTTCCATCCTTATACCACCATTCTCCTTGGCTACGGGATAGGTTTGCACTTTGACCTCCAGTACTTGGAATGAAGATAATATTTAAAGAACTATAACCTTCAAAACTTGCTACATACCAACTATCTCCCTCTGATGCCATTGCTGAACCTGGCCATGCACCTGATGGGGTCGTTGTACCTATCCAGGTATAGATACTTGGTGTTCCATTCATATCCTTGTAATGTACTTTTACTCCATTAAAATCTGCTGCTTCTGTAGGCAGAGCAACAAAAACTAACATAAGTAAAGCAAGTGTCGCTAATAAGACTACTCTTCTACTCTTAAATTCTCTCATCATTTGAATTCCACCTTTTTAATTAATTATTTGCAATCGATTAAGATTGCCTTCTAGGTTAAATTTATTTATCTAACTAATAACCAAGGCTAACAATTCAACTCATCTAAACAATCTTACTTAGACCTAATAGTACAGTCAACCTTTCAAATTCAAAGTTCTATAGAGCTATACCCTTAACCCCCCCTTTATATTAGGATAGAATAGCTAGTTTATCCTCACCTCCTTATAAGAGTTACCACTTAGATTATCTTTGTATTCCCTCTTTCATATATAAATTTTAATATAATCTGATGCTATAAGTTCAAATTTGTATAATTAGTCGACAAATCTTCAGTTAGAAGTATATTTATAATTCTAGCTTTAAAATGTAAGAATAGAAGAAAAAGTTAATCAATAATAACCCTTTCTTCTATTTTTCCATTAATTACTTGACAAACACCGTTACAGCGGTTCCTTCTGCAGTATTACTTTGATCAATTGGGTTAGCACCAGTTATATCAAAGACTTTTCTCCAACCTTGAGCTTCAGAAATTGTAATATTGTTTGCAGGGTTGAATACAACTATTAATTCTTTTCCATTAGATAAGTTATTATCATCATCAATATATGATACTACAGCTCCATTATCCCAAGTATAAGTATCAACCCTATTATTGATTTCATCCCAAGTAGTCAATCTTAATCCAGGATGCTTCTTTCTCAATTTAATTAAGTCTTTATAGTAATTAAATACATCTGCATTCTCTGCCTTCAAGTTCCACTTATAAGAGTTATATTTATCTGGAGCATTATAGCTATTATGAGCATATGTCCAATCCCCATCGGCTACTTTCGTTCTTAGCATCTCATCTCCACCATGAATAAATGGAATACCTTGAGAGGTCAATATGATTCCCATTCCAAATTTATCAATTCTTCTAGCACGTCCCACATCCTTAATACCAACATGTAATATCTTATCCCACAAATCATAATTATCATGAGCAGAGATATAGTTGATAGATTGCTCTGGGTCATATGCAAACATAGAATCCCAATTATCTGGGAGTGGATTAGTAGATTTCACTGCCATAATAGAGCCTCTTGCACCAACAGCTATAGCATCTCTCCAAGATGGAAGATTATTGAACATATATCCTGTACCAGTTCCATCATTATCACCTTTGATGTTCTCTCTGTATTTACCATTAAATACTCCAACATGAGCATAAGCAACTGTTGGCATTTTACCCATTCTAACCTTTAAATATTCCTCTGGGTCAGCCCAATAACCATTCCATGGTTCTCCATACATTAAGATATTTCTATCTGGAAATACTTGATTATTCAAACGGTCTCCCCATTTTCCATACTCTTTATAATGAAAGATTCCTACAAGGTCAAACCTAAATCCATCTATATTGTACTCTCTAGCCCAATACTCTAAAGAATCCTGAATCATCCTACTTACCATAGGAATCCCTGTATTTATAGCATTTCCACAGCCAGAATCATTGTTACCTGTATAATACTGATTAGTAATATTCTCAAACATCTTATTACTATAAGTGTGATTATATACAACATCCATTATTACTCTAATTCCAGCTTTATGGAACTCATTAATCATTGTCTTAAGCTCTTTAATTCTACCAACATAATCATATGGATCCATAGCATACTGCTCTTCTGGAACATTATAGTTTACAGGATCATAACCCCAATTATACATTCCAGTTGCAAAGTCATAAAATGGCATTATCTGAACATGAGTTACACCTAGCTCTTTTAAGTGATCTATGCCAGTTGATACACCTTGATAAGTGGTTCCAGACTCTACCATTCCCATAAACTTACCTTTCTTATCTGGGGATACTCCTGAAGTATCATCTATTGTAAAATCTCTTACATGAACTTCATAGATTACTGCATCTTCTCTGTTAACAAGAGTAGGTCTTGCTGCCCATCCTCCATCTGGTTCAGTCTGAGCTAAATCTATAACAACATTAGTATTTGTCCCTGGTACTACCATTACCCCATAAGGATCTCTTACACCAATTCCATTAATCTTAAACTGATATTCTTTTAAATGTAGATTTCCTGAAATAGTCACTCCATAAATATCCGTATATCCATCAAAATCTGGAATTCTTTGACATGTATACTCTATTCCATCTACTACAACCTTGACGTTACTAGAGTCTGGTGACCAGATTCTAAAATCAGTTTCAGTTGGAGAATATACTGCTCCCAATTTCATAGGATGGTTTTTAACTACAGTATTTCCAGCTTGAGTTGTAACATCTACACTGTTACTTGCATATGATACATTTATTGCTCCGTCATATGCCTTTACTGTATAAGTATAAGTTGTTTCGGGTGTTAATCCACTATCTGTATAGGTAGTATTAGCTGCTGTACCTACCTTAATACCATTTCTATATACTTCGTATCCTACAACACCTATATTATCTGTTGATGCTGTCCAGCTTAATGATACTGAAGAAGAAGTGATTGAATTAACTACTAACTTAGTCGGTGCAGTTGGTGCTTGATAATCTGATACTGGTGCTCCAATAGTAATTGTCCCTTCATCATAAGTCGATACACCTTGATCAAAGAAATAATTCAATCCTCCATTACTATCCCAATTCCCATTTCCATCATTAAAGCATACTTCCGCTCTAGTTGCACTTTCTAAATTAAGAATAGCTACACTATATCCTGCATATTGAGAATCTTCCATTGCTTCACCTGGTGCTGTAGTCCAAGTTCCACCTTCTGGTCGATAATAAATATATGGTGTTGCATATCCTCTCTTATAGTAGATCGTAGCTGTGTTAATTTGAGGTGTTCCAGCAGTTATATTTCCGGAATCATAAGTCGATTCTCCTTGAGAGAAGAAATAGTTTGCTCCTCCATTACTATCCCAGCTACCAGTTCCATCATTAAAACATACCTCTACTCTAGTTGCATTCCCTAAATCAAGAGTAGCTACACTATATCCTGGATATTCCGAATCCTTCATTACTATCCCTGGTGCTGCAGTCCAAGACCCACCCTCTGGTCTATAATGAATATACGGTGCTGCATACCCTCTTTTATAATAGATTGTTGCTGTATTTGCTGCTGATACATTATCTGTATATATCATCAAAGTTGTTAGAAATATCATAAGTGATAATAATAAAAGAAATTTTCTCTTACCCCAAATCAAATCCATAATATTCCCCCTCTTTCAAATAAATAATATTTTCAAGGTCAATACCAAGGGTATCAACCTTGAGAATATTAAAATTTAATCTTTAAAATATCTTAATTTAAATATGGTCCATAGTCTGCAACTTTAGCAGAACCATTTAAAACATACACTCTTAAATTACCTTTACCAGAACAATTTGCAGTCAAAGTATTATTTGTTACATTGATAGTATCTCCTGTTACTGCATCTACATAGGTTCCATTAGGAATATTATAGAAGGTAGCTGTTCCAGAAACAGTTACTAAGGCAAAACTATCAACCTTGTCATCAGTATATCTTCTCTTAAAAGCTAGATAATTACCAGAGATATCTGCTGTTGAATACTGACCTTTTTGTAATGCTGGTACAGCTCTTCTAATTAGATTTAGACTTCTGATATGTTGAGCCAATGGATAATTCAATGTATCAGCTATTGCACCTGTAGCATTAGAATATTCTCCAAAGTCACTTACATTTATACTCCCCTCAATGCGGCCTCCAAAATAGGCTCTTCCAGTTTCAGCTAATGGGGCATTTGGTCCTACATCGATTGGCATACCTTTTTGGAACTCTACTTCACTTCCATAATAGATAGTTGGAATTCCACGGAAAGTAAAGATTAAAGATAAATTCTCTGCCCAAGTCTCTTGACTGCCAGCAAATCTTTCATTCTCTGGAGCTCCATCTGGAGCATAATCATGAGAATCTACATAAGTTACATTCCAAGTAGCGTCATTGTAATACTTATCTCCACTTAAAGCAACACCAAAGGCATCATAAGCATTATTGAAGTTCCAATGCATTGGAAAATCAATTACATCTAAACCAGAACGCATAGACCAATCAGGCTGATGATATGAATTTCCATCTAAGAAAGCATTATTAGAAGTTGGCTCATTGTTTACAGAACTATTATCTGCCCAATGCTGCTCTACAGAAGCTTTGTTAGTCAGTCTATCTCCCCATGAATAATCCTTTGATTCTTTCCATGTATAGAAAGGAACTGAGATAGCTGGAATACCACTATTCCAGATTTGGCGATAACGCGCTGCCACTTCACCAAACATAAAGAATTTATCTCCGCCTCTTTCTTTAAAGGCTGGATTGAAGTACTTGTTGAAGGTTAATCTACTGATATGCTTAACAGTATCGATACGGAAAGCATCTACTCCCATATCAATATAGTTATCATAAGCCTGTATTAAATAATTAGCTACATCAGGATTTTCTGTATTTAAATCAACACAATCTCCTGCTATCTGTCCCGTCTGTACTGTATATCCCTCCCACTGCAAGCTCTTTTCATGGTGATAGATATGTTCAGTATCTTGGTCATCCTCTTTCATCGCTGCAATTCTTGCCCCATATTGTTGCCCTGGAGTGATAGTGCTATAATCTCCACCCTCATAAGCTTGAGCAGCACTGTTTAATTTTAAATTAGCTGTTAAGTTATCTGGGTTGTCAAGACCGATATAGTTACCACTAGTATCCTCTTTAAACAATGGATATAAGTTCTCTTCTCCAAAGTTTCCTGAATGGTTAAGAACTATATCCTGAATTATCTTCATACCCTTAGCATGAACTGCATCAATTAAGTCTTGATAATTAAAGTCATCAGATTCATAACGTGGGTCTACCTCTTTAAAGTCTACTGCATGATAACCATGATAATCATAACCACTAGCATTCTTGACAACAGGAGTTATCCAAACTGCACTAAAGCCAAGAGCTTTAATATAATCTAACTTCTCTGCTAACCCTTTAAAATCTCCTCGCCATGCTGGGTCATTATTAGCAACATTTCCTGCCTTCTCACCATCCCAGCAATATTCATTATTACTTGGGTCACCATCATAGAAGCGAGTTGTCATTAAAAAGTAAATAGTCTCTTCTCTAAAGTCAACTTTATCTGGACCAGGTCCAATATAATATCTAAATCTTACTTCATTAGTATTTCCAGAAGCATCAACTGCCAGAGTGTTAATTGTTGTACTTACATTGATGTCGATTCTTTCTCCATAATATCTCTCACTCTCTATAGGTTGAGGCTGGCTACCATCAGTAGTGTAGTATAGTATTGGAGCTGGGTCTTCATTATCACTAACCTCAAAGGTTAGTGTTATAGGGTCAGGATATCTTTTTGCTTCCAAACTTGGAGTTGCTGTTGGAGGAGTTATATCACCTTGTTCAGCAGTAGTTCCACTTACAGCACTACTAGACTCTGATACGTTACCTGCAAGATCATAAGCTGTTACTGTATATCTATAAGCTGTCTTAGGGTTTAAGTTGCTATCTGTATAGGTAGTAGTTGTTGAAGTTGCCACCTTTATTCCATCTCTATATATTTCATAACCTGTTACACCTACATTATCTGTTGCTGCTGTCCAGCTTAATGAAATCGAAGTAGCTGTAATAGTATCAACTGATAAATTAGTTGGAATACTTGGGGCAGTTGTATCTACTATAGGTAAACCAGCAGTGATTGTTCCTGAGTTAAAGGTCGAAATTCCTTGATTAAAGAAATAGTTAGAACCTCCATTACTATCCCAATTACCATTTCCATCATTAAAGCAGACCTCTGCTCTAGTTGAGCTTCCTAACTCAATTGTATAAACACTATATCCACCATATTCAGAATCTGACATCGCTACACCTGGTGCTGTAGTCCACGTTCCTTCTTCTGGACGATAGTGAATATATGGTGTTGCATATCCTCGCTTATAATAGATTGTTGCTTGATTATTCTGGGGTAATCCAGTAGTGATTGTTCCTGAGTCAAAGGTCGAAACTCCTTGATTAAAGAAATAGTTAGAACCTCCGTTACTATCCCAACTACCATTTCCATCATTAAAGCAGACCTCTGCTCTAGTTGAGCTTCCTAACTCAATTGTATAAACACTATATCCACCATATTCAGAATCTGACATCGCTACACCTGGTGCTGATGTCCAAGTTCCTCCCTCTGGACGATAATGAATATATGGTGTTCCATACCCCTGCTTATAATAGATTGTTGCTGTATTTGCTGCCATTACATCCTCTGTAAATATCATCAATGTCGTTAGCAACATCATAACCGATAATACTAAAAGCCACCTTCTCTTATCCAAAATTAGATTCATAATATTCCCCTCTTTCAAGTAGATTAGGTTTCAACAAGATAACCATAATATAAACCTGCCCTCACCCTTGCCAGACCTTAATTAATAACTACTTAACTTTATTTTCTAATTCACTCACCTCCTTTTTCTATAGGTGTCCAAATCTAAAGAGAAATAATAAAGCTCAAAAGCTAAAGGTTAGCAACTAATTAACACGAATTAAAGAGTAAAAGATTAATTAACTTTTTAAATATTTGGTTTTATTCGCGTAGATTCGTTGCTGAAAGTTATCCTTTAAGGTTTTTAGT
>Ga0163226_1000062_pt1 | contig 22019 bp, 22 predicted proteins | sample MSEWel2016_07_13_2_FD_113144 | JGI IMG/M metagenome (GOLD analysis project Ga0163226, IMG submission 113144) | Subsurface microbial communities from deep shales in West Virginia, USA - MSEEL Well Study Marcellus 5H_2016_07_13 ...
AAATAGCGGAGCATGGCGCAGTTTGGTAGCGCACCTGGTTTGGGACCAGGGGGTCGCAGGTTCAAATCCTGCTGCTCCGACCATTTTATCTTTAAATCTCTATATATAGAGATTTTTTTATTTTTTGTTCTTTTTTTAGTATTTGGTATATAATTTTTGTTATTAATTATACTATTCTTTCTAATAATTAAAACAAAAAATAAAGGAATTTAAATAAATTACAAAGAATTATATTATATTCCTATTATTGGTACGCGAGTTTTCTTATATTCAATAAAGTATTCGAATATATATAGCAATAGGTTTATTTAATTTTGAGGAGGTGGAGATGTGGAGTATTATATTTATGCAACTGACCATGCTATTGAAAGGTATCAACAGCGTCAAAAAGCAATTAGTCGCCAAAAGGCTATTCATAATATAGTAGAAGGTGTAAAAAGAAGCCGACTGATTGGCTTTGCTAAAGGAAAGAGGGAGATAAGAGAGCATCGAGGTGTGATTTTTGTTTGTGAATTAGAAGGTGAGACAATGAATGTAATAACAATTTTAAATAGTAAAGCTGAATTAAGGTTTATTGGATAAAATTGGATGATGGATTTTTGAAATGAAATTATTAATAATTTTGTTAGAATTCTATTTTAAGAATTGATATTAATCTAAGATATTTAATATATATTGTATACACAAAAAATTACCAAATAATTATATAAATAAATTTATTAAAGGAGCTATGATTATGATAAAAGGAAAAAGATATATATGCTTTAAATGTTAGGATCAATAATTAATTATTGATTTGATACAAATAATTAGTTATAATATTAGTAAGTTAGATGAGAAGAGAATTTTTAAGAGGAGATGAGCAGAGTGAAGCTGAGAAGAGTTATTGAGTCAAGTTTATTGTTGGCAGGGGGCTTTGTTTTACATCAAATTATGCCTCCTTTGGTAGCAGGTATGAAGCCAGACATGAGTTTATTAATGTTATTTATAATTGTATTACTATATCAAGATAAGAAATTAACAATATTATCTGGTATAGTAACTGGGATTGTTTCTGCATTAAGTACAACTTTTCCAGGTGGTCAAGTGGCTAATATGGTTGATAAACCTATTACTGCTATAGCTGTATTAGGTTTGGTGGTGTTAGGAAATCACTTCAATTTACCTAGAAGGTTTAGTTTGGCAATTATTGGTGCTTTGGGTACTATCATAAGTGGTAGTTTATTTTTGGGTACTGCTTCTTTAATAGTTGCTTTGCCAGAATCATTTTTTGTTTTCTTTATCTCTGTAGTAGTGCCTGCTGCATTATTGAATACTTCTTTTTTGTATATGCTATATCCTATTATAGCTAAAATTAAAGGTTTATTACCTAAAATTGAATTTGATTCTGGAAAAGAGATAGTTTAAGGGATTATTTTAGGCTACTGATAATAAAATTATCAGTAGCCTTTTGTATTTTTAACAGAAAACATTAATTCAAATTTTTATTAACCATTTTTACTCATTGTTAAGCATTATTATATAATCTTAATAGAATTTCATTAAGCCTTTATGATTATATTGTAAATTTATTTTGAATTAAAGTCATATAACTTAAAAATTAGTCTCTAATCCTAAGAAGATAGCAGACTGATTATTATTGAAACTCTTCTTCAAATCACTCTCTTTAAAATCAAAACTAGCTGTTTCTACAGTATTGGAAGTAATATCTTCTGGTAGATATTTAGTAAAGCTATAACCGACTCTAGCAGTTAAATTATTGGCTAACTTAAGTTTGATTCCCATTTTTGCCCCATACTTTTTAGTGCTATCAGAGATTTTATTATCATTTTCATTATTCTTGATTCTTCCATTTAAGCTCACTTTAGGGTTGTAAGTAAGTTCTCCAAACCCAGATAAGTTCTCATCTAAAGCTACTTCTCCAGCTCCTGTTAAACTGATACTATGTTCTTTAGAAGATACATTCATATCTGGAAAATAATTAGATGACAATTGAGTAGATCCATAGTTATAGCCAGTTCCTATTTGAATAGATAGTTTTTCACTAGAGAATATTTCATTTAATACTACTAGATTAACTTTATTTACATTTAGATTAAGGCTATATTGGTCAATTAGACTGAAAGTATAATCGCTTTTAAGAGACCAGTTATCTTTGAACTTTAACTCTCCTCCTAATGATTTATAAGATGTATCAGATTCTAAAATCTCAAATGAAAGTGAGTTTTCAGCATAACTTGTTAGTTGAAAAGTTGCTAGAATCACTAGTATAATTAAGGTTATGATTTTCTTCTTCATATATTTCTCCTTTCTTTTTTTATCCTACCTTATTAACTTCTAAGCTTAATGCTATAATCCTTTTGTTACTTATAAGTAAAGATATTAATATTTACACTTTTTAATAATTATTTTAAATCTATTTTACTTAGGAGGTTAAAATTATTAGTTTTAAAAAGATAATTATATATATATGTCCAACTTTAAAGTGAAACTTAATAGGGGTATTCCGACCCTTTTAGGAATCAGGAGTCAGCAACCAGTTATCAGTAGAATAGACTGATTCCAGATTCCAGATTGCTAAAAGTGTTACATTACCTTTCTATTGTTTCATTCTAGAGTTGTTTATCTATATTATTGGTCAATAATATATAAGGAAATCGTTTTTGGGCAAATATAATATAAAAAGGAGTTTCTATATATGATATAGAATTACTAATAAGTCGAGAGTTTTATAAGTTCTACTTAAATTTACTTTGAAATAAATATTATAATAAGTGAGAAATTAATATAATTAAATGCTAAGAAGGGAGATGGAAATAAGTTGGCTACTGGAAATCTAATGGAGACAGAGGTTAAAAGTATGGTTGAAGAGGTATTAAAGGAGAAGGAAGGTATCTGTAACTGTGAGCAGTGTAAGGATGATATAACTGCATTAGCCCTTAATAATATAAAGCCTAGATATGCAGGAAGTGACAATGGAAGGGTAGTACTGGATAGTGTAGATCTATCAAGTACACAGACTAAGATGGATATATATAGAGTAGTTCTTGAGGCTTGTGAGGAAGTAAAGAAGACCCCTCATCATAATCGTTAATTATAAGTGCATAGCTTGATACATTATAAAAAAAGTGACAATAGATTGTCACTTTTTAATTCATTTACCAAAAAAGAAGTGAGGAAATCTCCTGTTGAAAATAATAATAGAATTGCTCAATTATTTAAGATGACTTGCCAACCTATATAGATAAAACACGAAAGAGAATTTAAATATACCTATCATGAAATTAAAATCAAAACCTTTTTGACACAGATTAAAATCTGATTAAGTTCTGATTTAAAATCTTAATAATCTTTTATCTTAATCCCTTTTTATCACCCCAAGAGTACTTCCTCAGTCAACAGAGACCGTTTCCCTCAGAGCGCTGTATTAATCTGTGTCTAATATTCTTTTGACCTTAAGTTGTTTATAATATGAAATCTTTATCGATTTCTCTATATAATAAAAATAAAAAACTCAATTTAAGATAATACTAAGAAAAAACAAACAAAGGAGACCCATTATAAAGATGAATCCTTACATAGATATATTAATTAGAACCTTGTTGGTCTTTCTATTGTTGGTCATTCTAGCTAGGATAATTGGGAGAAAGTTGTTGTCGCAATTATCTGTTTTTGAATTTGTAACAACCATTACTATTGGTAGTGCCACAGGTACTTATGTTGTTGAAAAATCAAAGGGTAATGTGATGTTACTAAGTCCAGTTATTTTAACAGCTTGTGCTGTAGTTCTGGGTTATGTGACCCTAAAGAGTTTAAGATTTAGAAAATTAGTTGTAGGAGAACCAGTGGTTGTTATTCAAAATGGAGAGATATTAGAGAAGAATATGTTGAAGGCGAGATATAGCTTAGATGATTTAGAGAGACAACTAAGAGGCAAAGGAGCTTTTAAATTAAACGAGGTTGAATTTGCTGTCTTAGAATCTGATGGCACTTTGAGTGTGCAAAAGAAGAGTTCCTATGTACCTATAACCCCTAAAGATTTAAATTTATCTACTAGCTATAAAGGTTTAGCTACAGAGATTATCAAAGATGGTCAAGTTTTGGAACAAAATCTTATTCAGAACAATTTAGATTTTAATTGGTTATATAATCAACTAAAAGAGAATGGCGTAGTAAATATTTCTGATGTAATGCTTGCCCATCTAAATACAGATGGGACACTTTATTTAGATTTAAAGAAGCAGAAGCCTACTTATACTCAGCAGGTCGAGGATTGAAATAATAGTGATTTACTAGTAGCTATTTATCATTTTAAGGGGAGTTTATAGATGTTAGAGTACTTAGAGGCTATTTGGCGAACATTGGTTGTTTTTGTGATTTTAGCAATTTTAACAAGATTGATTGGTAGAAAACTACTATCTCAGATAACTTTTTTTGAGTTTGTAACAGGAATAAGTATTGGGACTATTACTGGTGCTTATATTGTAAATGAAATCAGGGGAAATTTGGTTTTAATCAGTCCAGTTGTTTTAGCTATATTAACTGTTATTTTAAGTTATAGTACCTTAAAAAGCTTGAAGATAAGAAAGATAGTTGAGGGTGAACCTGTTATAGTTATACAGAATGGTAAGATTTTAGAGAAGAATATGTTAAAGTTGAGATACAATTTAGATCAATTGGAGATACAGTTAAGAGATAAAGGAATCTTTGATCTCAGTGAGGTAGAGTTTGCCATATTAGAGCCTACAGGTAGGTTGAGTGTATTAAAGAAGACACCTTTTTTACCTGTAACTCCTAAAGATTTAAATCTTTCTACAACTTATAAAGGCTTGGCTACAGAGATTATCAAAGATGGTGATATCTTAGAACAAAATCTTAAACAGAATAATTTAGATTTTGCTTGGTTATATAATCATTTAAGAAGGATGAAAGTTAATGATGTTTCTAAAGTAATGTTAGCTCTTTTGAATACAGATGGTAGTTTATATGTTGATTTAAAGGGGGAAGAGCCTAAATATACTCAAAAGGTGGAAGATTGAGGAGAGCCTTGTATATTTAAGTAGATATAATTTTGATATTATTTAAGTTTTGTGATACTAAAAATAGTTATCGAATTTTAATGTGCTTTTTATAAATAATTCCTTTTTTTGAAGGAATTTATCTTTTGATGTAGAATTAAAGAATGATTTCCTTTTATTACATAGGTAGTCTATCTGCTTACTTTTAATATCTGTATTTTATAATATGGATATCCAAGTCTAAAGTGTAATTTAATGGATATATATAGCGATACTTTTCACTTTGGTGGTTGGGAGTTAGAGGGTTAGGTAGTTAGGCAGTTCCTAACCCTCTACCCACCTATCTACCTAAAAACCAAAGTATCACACTATCTTTCTATTGTTTCATTCTAAAGTTGGATGACTATATTAGGTCTAAAATTTAGAAAGTAGGTGATTAATTTAGAAAAGTTTAAGTTGATTGTAATTGATAGTAGATAGTATTGCAAATTTTCGATTCTTTTAGATATATCAAAGAGTAATTTATTATTTTGGAATATCAGCATCTTTAATTTGTTTTAGGTAAAATTAATTATATCTTACAACGATTCAGTAAAGGGTTTTATATAAACTTTTAACTAATTTTGCTTTGATATAAAGGAGATGAGCTTTACTGTGGCAAAAATAGCAGATTTTTTTCGATTTAGAGGCCTTTATGCTAAATTAGTTGTTATATCATTGGTATTAATTATAACAGTTATTTTAACTCTAGGTCTCTTTTCCTATCTCAACTTTAAAGAGACACTATTGGATATGGCAAAAAGGGATTTAATGCTAATGTCAAGGCAGACTACCTCTGAAATTGCATGGCACATCAGTCAATCATTAGTGGGAGAGAATTTGGAAAAGTTAAATTCTAAGGATATATTCTCTAGAAATATGGAGAATATCAAGAGAATAATTTGGAATGCACGCTGGCAAGGGTTGGAATCTATAAGCTTTGCTGGTAATGTGTATTTATTAGATTCAGAGGGAAAGATGTTATTTAATAATCAAGATTTAGATAAGGATATTGACACAGAGAATAATTATAAGTTATCAACTTATGAATTTAGAGATAATTATGGATATGAAAAGTTTTTTAAAGAGATTTCAAATAATAATGAAGATAGACAACTAAAGAATGATTATTATAGATTATCTAATCTAGATTCAATCAAGATAAAGTCTAATGGCTATGTTACTTATATAAGAAATGGAGAAGAGTATATAGCAGCATATAGCAAATTAGATTTATTGAATTGGGTGTTAATTGTTGATGGGAAGCAAGATGATATTTTAAACCCTGCAAGTGATGTAGGTGAGATTATATTCTTCTTTGGTTTTGCAACAGTAATAGTTGTGACTTTAATTATATCTCTAATTGCTAAATATATAACTAGTTCAATCAATAGTGCCGTTGATTTTGCTAATGAGATTGCTAGTGGAAATTTATCTGTTACTCCTTTACAGGTGAGTTCCAAAGATGAAATTGGAAACTTAGTAGAACATTTAAATGATATGCGTAGTAATTTAGAACTTACCGTTACTAATATGAAAAACTTATTGGATAATGCAGGGCAAGGTTTTTTGTCTATTTCCAATAATTGTTATATTGATAAAGAGTATAGTTTAGAGTGTAGAAAGATATTTGGGTTTGATATAGGAGGTAAGAAGATTACTGATATTCTCTTTTCAAAGCAAGAAGAAAGACTATATTACAAGAAGGTACTCAAAAATCTATTTAGGCTAGCTACCAATAATAGATTAGAGGAAGGTCAAGAATTGATTGATTTATTGCCTAAAGAGATGGAGATAAATAATAATCATGTAGAATTTGATTATAAGCTAGTAAAAAATAAAGATAGCTTTAAACTTATGGTTATTTTAACTGATATAACTGAAAAGAAAGAGATTCAAGAAAAGGCCATTACAGATGGTCTGACAGGTTTATATAACCAGACTTACTTTAAAAATTTATTGAGTAAAGGAATAGATCAGACTGGTCCAGTTAGAAGTAAGTTATCTTTATTAATGATTGATATAGATAATTTTAAAAGCTTTAATGATACTTATGGTCACCAGGTAGGTGATGAGGTGTTAAGGAGTTTGGCTAAAATATTAAAGGAAAAGTTAAGAGGAAATGGTATAGTTGCTCGCTATGGTGGTGAAGAGTTTGCTATAGGTTTACCAAAAGTAGGTAGAGAGAATATCATTAAAATAGGACAGAGGATCAATCAATTGGTGCGTAATATGGTTGTAAACTATGACAATTTAGTTTTAAAGGTAACAGTTAGTATTGGAGCAACTGTTTATACTACTGGACAAAGTTCTAAAGAACTTATTAGTAAGGCTGATCAAGCATTATATCAGGCTAAGGTTGAAGGTAAAGATAGAACCTGTTTATTATAGGAAGGATTGAAATTGATTATTTAGCAAGAAGAGATAAGAGTAAATTTTATGTAGTGTAAATAATATTATTTTAAGATCTCAGTTATTTATCTGATTGAGATCTTTTTATTTGCTAAAGACTTAATCTAGTTTCAAATAAATTTTAACAATATCTTCTCTCTTTAAATATAATAACTCTATAACTAGATAAAGAGGTGGTATGATGTCTAATGATGGGATTGATATTTTTAAGATGATAGAGGATAGTCAGTCTGTTATCAATGGAGTTAATCGTTTATTAAACACAATTAAACATTCCGAAGATCAAAGTAGAAGTTCAATTACTACTCCAACTGTTAAGGAAGGTAGAATACTATCAATTAAAGTTGTAGAAGGAGGGTTAAAAAGGTTCGATTTTGAGATTCCTCTAGAACTTTTAAGACTGAGCAAGAGATTTATCTCTAAAGAAGAGATTAAGCGCTTAAAGAGGGATTATAATATAGATATTGATAAAATTATAAATAAAGCCAGTGCAAGTATATTAAGAACTAACAAGATTGTTGATATCTATAATGAAGAGACTGGATTAAAGGTAGAAATATTAGTTATATAGTAAAGCTTTTACATATCATATGGGATTATAATTATAAATCTAAAATTAAGTCTATCCTTATATATAGAAAAAGCGACACTTCGTGTCAATTTACATTTTACAATTGACAATGTACAATTAAAAGATTCAATTTTTCAAAAACATTAGTAATTTATAATTTAGTGGTCTTAATTGTAAATTGTAGACTGTACATTGTAAATTAATAAGTGTCGTAATATACCCATAAAGTCCTAATTTAAATTTATATACCTATCTAAAATAAAAAAGTCATCATAGCTTATATAAGCTATGATGACTTTTTTATTATCCTAACATTTTCTTTAAGTCTGCTTCAACATCACCGATAGTCTGTAAGTTGAAGGTATCTTGTAATACTTTAACTACATTTTCACTCATAAATTCTGGTACACTTGGTCCAACATAGATATCTTGGATTCCTAAGTTGAATAATCCTAATAAAATTGCCACAGCTTTTTGCTCAAACCAAGATAATACAATACTCAATGGAAGATCATTTACTTCACAATCAAAGGCTTCAGCTAGTGCAAGAGCAATCTTAACTGCAGAACCAGAGTTGTTACATTGACCTAAATCGATATATCTAGGGATATCTGTTCCTGGCACATTTCCATAATCTACATCATTAAATCTAAACTTACCACAAGAAGTAGTGATTAAGACACAGTCTTTTGGTAATGAAGTTGCTAAATCTCGATAGTAGTCTCTACCTTTAGTTGGAGCATCACAACCAGCAATTACGAAGAATCTTTGGATTTTTCCTGCCTTAACAGCCTCAATAATCTCAGGTGCAATACCTAATACAGTCTGATGATGGAAACCAGTTGTTAATGTTTCATTACTTTCAATATTAGCTACAGGTAAAGATAATGCTTTCTCAATAAGTGGACTAAAGTCATCATTTTCAATCTTCTTAGCCCCTTCTAGGCCAGCAGTTCCATAAGTGAAGAATCTATCTCCATAACTTCCTCTTATAGGCATTAGACAGTTAGTTGTTCCCAAGATAGCACCAGGGAATTCAGCAAAAAGTTTACGTTGGTCATACCATGCTTTACCCACATTACCTTTTAGGTGGTCATATTTATTCAATGCTGGGTAACCATGAGCTGGTAACATTTCGGAGTGAGTATAGATATTAATACCTTTACCTTCAGTTTGTTTTAATAATTCTTCTAAAGCATATAAGTTATGTCCTGTTACAACAATAGAGTGCCCTTCTACTTTGTTTTGGCTGACTTGTACTGGAGCAGGAACTCCCAGTTTATCAGTATGTGCTTGATCTAATAAGTCCATTACCCTAGTAGTAGCTTCTCCTACCTTTAGAGCCATGCCAATATGCTCTTCTAAGTTGAAGTTAGAGTTGGTTAAGGTAGTATATAAAGCCTCGTGAGTGATATTATTAACCTCATCATCAGTATAACCAAGCTCTCTAGCATGAGTAGCATAAGCAGCTACCCCTTTTAATCCAAAAATTATGATATCTTGTAAGCTAGCAATATCAGGGTTTTTGCCACATACTCCAACTTTGGTACATCCGCCTGTAGGTGTCTGCTCACATTGATAACAGAACATATCACAAGTCATTTTCTCAACCTTCTTTTCATTCTTATCATTTCCTTTAAAAAGTCCAAACATTTTATATTTCCTCCTTATATTTAATAAAAATTATTCGTCTTATTCATCTTTTGCTATATAAATCATATCCTACTAATCTTATCGATTCTGTGAGGTAAGTCACTTAGACTTAAATCTTTTGCTTTATTGGTGGGTAGTGATAGAAAAAAGTGATATGATTTAGAGATAGTGCGACACTTTGTGTCGAGTGTGAGCTATGAGTGTGAGTGTGTGTAAAATATCTTTTTATTGGGGTTTACTCACATTCACACACCCACTCATGCTAATTTTAAAAGTGTCTCAATATATCCATTAATAGCCACTATTTTATATCTGAATTTAATTAGTAACAAGGATTAAAATTGATTTCAGATGATAATCAGCTAATTTATCTAAGTTGGAGGAAATCTACTTATAATCTAGAAATATATATATTACTAGATTATATATTGTAATATTTCAATTTATTATGATTTAGGGAGAGAAGATCTGTGGATGATGAAAAGGGCTATGCCCTAATAATCGTATTGTGGACTATAGTTATAGTAGGGATTCTTTTTGCTAATTTAGCAGATGAGACCTATTTAAATAATCTGTTAACAAGAAATGATCTAAAGAAGAGAGAAGTAAGAGATGCATCGGTCTCAGGATTAATGTATGGAATAGATACTTTAAAAACAGAGATTGATTATAATGATCTGGAAGGAATGACAGTTAAGGAACTAGAATTTGAATTTGGGGATGATATAGATTGCCAAGTTAAGATAGAAGAGGTGGGAAGTAGATTAAATCTCAATTATGATCCTTATTGGTTACTATCTAGTTTAAAATGGTGGAGTAAAGATTTAAGAAAAGAGATAAAAGAGAATGAGTTATTTCCTAATTTATCTTTTGCTAGGGAGATTATAGAGGAGAAACATGATAAAGATTACAAAAAATTCAGTTTTGATGTAGCCTCTAAAGAGGTTATGACCTATGGTAAGTTTAATATTAATTATTCACGGTTAGACTCCTTAAAAAAGCTATTAGAATTGAGAGATGTTGATGAAAACCAAATAAATATAATCATGTATGAAGTTAATAGGATCCGTAGAGAGAAGAAGTTGATAGATGAAATTGATGATATTCCTGATTTAATTAATGGTTTAGATAAAAGTAGCTTTGATAAGATAAAATCATATTTAAGTACAGATGGTAGGATAAATATTAACCTAGTTCCTAAAGAGCTCTTAGAGGTTTTGATAGAAAGAATCTTACTAAGTGTAGATGGCGATCCTAAATTAGCTAGCCGTTATAGTAGTTTAATCGTTAATTATCGTGATGATTACCGGATTGAAGACTTCAAGAAATTACAGACTCGTTTAAATATTTTTCAAGGTGAAGGCTTTAATTTACTTAATGTTTATTTCAGTACCTATTCCAAATATTTTTCTATTAAGGTAAAGAGTTTATCTAAGAATCTTAAAATTAAAAAAGATTTAAATGTTATTGTAGAGAGATTAAAGGTAGGTAGAGGTACTTATAAGATTAAAATAATTAACTGGTTTGAAAGTTAAAAATATATCTATGGGAGGAGCTATGTTCTTTAAATCTATTGAAGCTTTAAAGAGGGTTAAGATTCTATTGCTGTTACTGTTAGTTATAAGTTCTATTCATCTGATTTTTTTAGTAAAGGAGCTTGTAGGTGTATGGGGGACTAAAGAGATAGATCCTATCTTGGCAGTGGTTCCTGTATTTAAGAAGAGATTAGATAACTTATCACCACTAGAATATGAATATAAGTTTAGGTATAGGGATAGAGATTGGCAGAGTAAGATAAAGGAGAGAATCTTCTTTGTGCCTCAGAAGGTCAATGCTCATCCACCTACTAAAAGACCAGTCCATATGTCAAAACCTCAAGAGGATTTTAAGAAGAAAGACCAGACTATCCCTTTTACACTAATAGCAGTATCTCTTTCTGATAAGGAGGAAGACAATATGGCTATTTTATCCAATAGGTTTTCATCATATACCCACATTGTAAAAGAAGGTAGGGTAATAGATGATTATGAAGTTCTATCTATCAAAGAGTCAACGGTAATTTTAAAATATAAAGGAGAAGAGATTACCTTAGCTTTATCCAAAGGAGGAAACAGTTGATGATTGCTGATTTAGATATTAATTTATTAAGGGTCTTTCCTCAGCAATTTTTGAAGAAGCATCGATTAATACCAGTTAGAAGAGAAGATGATAAAATATTATTTATCAGTGATCAACACCCACCCTTACCAGCATTGGACAATTTGGAGGTCTATTCTAATAATTTGATCAAATATGAGGTTAAGCCAACAGAATTAGTCGATAATCTTGTTGAAGAGTATTTAGGAATTTCAGCAGATACTGTAGAAGGAATGTTAAATAATATAGACTTTATACAGTTAGATGATTATTCTAGTGTAGATTTAGATACAGAGGTGGAGGATATAGAGGATTTGGCTCAAGAGGCTCCTATTATTAGACTGGTGAATATTATTATCAACTCTGGTTTTAAAAGAGGGGCTAGTGATATTCATATTGAGCCTTTTGAAGATGAGATCAAGGTTAGATATAGGGTTGATGGTGTTTTAAGTGAAGCAGAATCACCACCAAGAAAATTATTACCAGCAATTATAACTAGAATTAAAATCATGTCAAATCTAGATATTGCTGAGAAGCGTCTAGCTCAAGATGGTAGGATTAGAATCAGAACCTCTAATCGGGAGATTGATATCCGTGTTTCGATTACACCAACTCTCTATGGGGAGAGTGCTGTATTACGTTTATTGGATATGTCTGCTGTTTTGTTAGATCTTGAGAATATTGGTTTTGGACCTAAGTTATTAGAGGATTATTTGGGATTGATTAACCAACCAAATGGAATTATTCTGGTAACAGGCCCTACAGGAAGTGGAAAGACGACTACATTATATGCGACCTTAAATTATTTGAAGTCGGCTGAAACGAAGATAATTACCATTGAGGATCCTATTGAGTATCAATTGAATGGGATTAATCAGATCCAGGTTAAGCCAGAGATTGATTTTACTTTTGCCCAAGGATTAAGGTCTATCTTACGCCAAGATCCTGACGTAATTATGATAGGAGAGATTCGTGATATAGGGACAGCCAAGATAGCAATTGAGGCAGCCCAAACAGGACATTTGGTATTTGCTACACTACATACTAATGATGCCCTTGGAACTGTCAATCGTTTACTTGATATGGGGATTGAAGATTATCTGTTAGCTTCAACCTTAAAGGGGGTAATAGCCCAACGATTGGTTAGAGTCTTATGTCCTTACTGTAAAGAAAAGTATCTGCCAGAAAAGAAGTTATTAAAGGCTATAGGAAAGAAATTGACTGATGGACAAAGGCTATATAAAGCAGTTGGCTGTGATGAATGTAATCATACTGGTTATAAAGGAAGAACAGGATTTTATGAATTATTGATGATAGATGAGAAGATTGAGGCTATGATATCTCAAGGTAAGAGGATAGATGAAATCAAGCAGGTAGCAAGAGAAGAGGGAATGGAAATTATGTTAGAGAATGGTTGGCATAAAGTTAAAGGAGGAATTTCTACTATAGATGAGTTGGTCAGAGTGACTAGAAGTTAGGGAGGATTTTAAATGGTCAAATTTAGCTATAAAGCTATCAATGACAAAGGGCAAGAGGTTAAAGGCAAGATGGAAGCCCTTGATACTGACGATGCTAAAAAGAGGTTGACTAAGCAGAGATTACATGTCTTTGAATTAGATCAGATTGATAAAGAGTCAAGTTCAGCCACCTTCTCCTTTGCTCTAGCAAGAAAGAATGAAAATAGAATACTCTTTACTCGACAATTGTCCAACCTTTTGGGAGCAGGTGTGCAGCTTGGAGAATCATTACAGGTAATTATTAAGTTATTAAAGCCTGGAGCTTTTAGAAATATAGTAGTAGAGATATATGAGGGTTTAAAAGGTGGAAATGGCTTTGCTGAGTCTTTGGCTCAATACCCTAATTATTTCTCGAAAGGATATATAAGTATGGTTAAGGCAGGTGAAGAAGGAGGATTTCTTGATCTAACTTGCCAACGTTTGGCCAAAAACTTGGAGGATAATCATCGTTTTAAGACTTTTATAACTACAAGTATGATTTATCCAATGGTCTTACTGGTGGTATCAATAATGGCAGTTATTGTGATGTTGACCTTTGTTCTTCCTAAATTTTTATCTATTTATGAAAATTATAGGCAAGGACTCCCTTTGTCTACTGAGATATTATTAAAGGTTAGTAATTTTTTATCAACTTATTGGTTGATTGTATTTATTGTTCCCCTACTAAGTATTTTAGTTATCCGCTCTTATTATAAGACTGAAGAGGGGAGGAGCAAAATTGATGAACTATTATTAAACCTGCCCTTTGTGGGGGAGTTTCTAATTAAAGTAGAAGTTGCTAGAATCAGTAGAACTCTAGGAACTATGTTAGATAGTGGAGTTAATTTATTGAAGGCTCTAGATATCAGCCTCCAAGTGACTTCTAATAGTATCTTACAAAAGAATTTACAAGTAGCTAGGGAGAAGGTGCAAAAAGGAGGAGTTTTATCAGAGAACCTAGAGAATAATAGCTATTTCCCACAGATAGCAGTTCACATGATAGGTATTGGAGAGAGGACAGGAAAACTCTCTGCTATGTTATTACAATTAGCTGATAACTTTGAAGAAGAGTCAAAATCCAGTTTAGAGAAGATGATGAAGGTCTTTGAGCCCTTAGTAATCCTAGTTATGGGTACTGTAATTGGGCTGATTGTAATTTCTATGTTATTGCCAATGCTTAATATCAATTCAATATCTTTTTAGAGGAGGATTTTAGATGAGTAGATTTATAAAAAGAGAGTCAGGATTTACTTTGATTGAAGTTCTAATAGTAGTTGTAATTTTAGGATTTTTAGCATCTACTGTTGGTCCAGAGTTATTTGGAAAGGTTTCACAGGCCAAGCAGACAACAGCTCAGAACCAATTAGATGTCTTTAAATTAGCTTTAGACAGTTATCGTTTAGATAATGGTAGATATCCAAGTAGTGAACAGGGATTAGAGGCTTTAATTAAAGAGCCTATCACTTCTCCTGTTCCAAAAAACTGGAATGGACCTTATTTAGATGAGAAACAACTCCCTTTAGATCCTTGGGGAAATTCTTATCATTATAAAAACCCAGGTGATCATAATCAGCATAAATATGATTTGTGGAGTTATGGCTTAGATAATCAAGAAGGAGGAACTAAGGAGTCTACTGATGTTACTAACTGGTAAAGAAGGCTTTACATTAATAGAGGTCTTAGTTGTAGTTATCCTAATAGGAATTATTTTAAGTGTAGCTATACCTTCTTTTGGGAGCTTACTTGACAGTGTAGAGTTAAGGAGTACATCACGTAAGGTAATAGAAATCTTAACTGAACTTAGAGTCAAAGCCATCAGTGAATACTCTACAGAGTCTGTGGAGCTAGCTAATGATAAATTGTTTTATCAAGATAAAGCAGGGGAGCTGATAGAATTTAATAAAGGTATTAAATTGATTAGAAAAGTAAAGGAAGATAAAAAGATTTCTTTCTTTGCAGATGGTAGTAGTTCTGGTGGAGAGTTTGTTGTTGTGACTGCTAATAATCAAGAGTTTAGAGTCAAGGTAAACCCAATAACTGGACTTGCTTTTTTGGAGGGAGATTAATGGATAGAGGATTTACATTAATTGAAGTCTTAATCGCGATGGTTATTTTAGGAATCAGCCTCTCTATCTTCGTTCATGGTTTTATGGGTGTCAATGATGGAATTGAACGTCGTAGAGATTATACTTATATTGCTAGCTGGTCTGAAAGTAAGCTTAATGAGATTGTATCTGGGAGTGAGTTAGCTACCCATGGTGATTTTTTATATAAAGACAACCTGTGTTCTTGGAGTTTGGAAGAGAATTATATTGATCAAGGAGTTAGAGATTTAAAGTTGATTGTCAGGTGGTCAGGTGGTCAGGGAGAGTATAGTTATTCTATAAGTAGGGTTACCCTTAATGATGATTGGGAGTAGATAAATATGAAAGATGAAGGATTTACCTTAATCGAAATCTTAATTGCGGTAACGATTGCAGGGATTATTATGACCGTTACCTTTACTTTTTTTCAACAAAGTTTTTCTACTTGGGAGAGGGCAGGTGCGGATAGTGATTGGGAACAGAATTTAAGGGTATTAGAGAGTGATTTACAAAGGAATCTAAATAATATCTTTCTTTCTCCACTTTATCAGGATAATCTATTTAGAGGTAAGCAACAGAGTTTAGAATTTTTGATTTGGGAGGATGAACAATTAAAGAAGGTAAGTTATTCTTTTGATCTTTATCAGGGATCTTTTAAAAGAGAGACAAGTTCTGCAGATGGAGAAAAGTTTAAAGATTTATTCTTCTTTAATAATTTAGAGATTAGAAAAGTTAACTTCTACTTTTATGATTCTAAAGATGAGTATTGGAGAAGTAACTGGTCCTATGAAGAGAGGGAAGAACTACCTACTGCTATAAAGGTTGAGATTACATTAAATAAGATAGAGTTGCCACCTATAGTCATAGCTCTTTATCTAGGGCGTGAATATGAAGGATAGCGAGGTTTTAGATATGACAAAGAAAGACTCAAATAGTTTGATTAAGCAGATATATTCATCGGTCAATAATCATTTAAAGGGATATTGGAGTAAAGGGAGAGGATTAGAGACCTATCTAGAGATTGGTGATAATTATTTGAAGTTGCTTCAGCTAAAGGATAGAGAGCTTGTCTATAAGCAATCCCATCTAGAGCCTAGACAAAAAATATCCTCTTATTTGGCTGACCTTAAACATTATCCTCAAGATCTGGTCTTAGTTATTCCTGCTAGTAAGCTGTTTATGGAAGTATTAGAGTTACCTAGTGTCTCCCATGAGAAGTTGAGAAGTGTCTTAAAGTTTAAATTTTTAGATAAGCTACCTAGTGAGGAAGAAGAGCTATATTTCTCTTATCATATTATTGAGAAGTTAGACAAAGAAGTTGTAGTTTTAGCTTTTGCTGTACTTAAGGAGTTTCTTGACCCTATCTATTATTCTTGCCATCAAGAAGGGATTAATATTAGGAATATAATTCCAGGTAGTTTGATCTATCATGTTTATCATCAAAAGGAGTTAAAGTACTATCAGGGAGTTCTTTATGTTGACAAGGGGATTGATTACTATAACTTTATTTTTTCTAGTCAGAATGATTATTATATTAGAGCTAGTAGAAGCCTTAATTTAAAAGAGGAACTTGCTAAAAGCAAAGCTTATTTACAGACAAGATATCAGTTATCAGAAGCTCCTGTGGTGGTAGTTAATGGTACTAAATTTAATAATCCTTTAGACTTAAATGGAGGAGATTATAGGGTAAATGATGAGATTTGGACTTATGGAAGTGAGGTTATAAAAGAGATTAAAGGTAATTGCCTGATGCAATACTTTTATGATAAGAAAAAAGAATATATCATAATTAATTCTATTATTGTAGTAATGATTCTTCTGGTTAATCTACTATCCTTTGGGGCAGGTTGGAAGTTGGATATTGATAAGTTAGCTACTTTAGATACTAAGATATCAGAGCTCTCGCCAGTAGTTAGACAGATTGATCAGATTAAAGGAGAGTACTCTCAGGTTAACCAAAAGATAAGTGACTTAGAAGCTAATATAAATTCAACCTATAGTTATTTACCTTGGTTAGAAGAATTAAGTCAGGTTTTACCTGAGGGGACCAAAGTAGATCAAATCCATTTTAAGGATTATCAATTAAACCTTTTAGCAGGAACAGCTCCATCAGCTATTAGCGTCATGAACAGCTTAGAAGAGTCTGGATATTTTAAAAATTTAGAGTTCATCGGTAACATTATTAGTGAGCAGAATAGAGAACGCTTTAAGATTGTAGGTGAGCTAGTAAATGAAGTTGAATAAGAGGGAAAAACGGCTATTATTGTTTGCACTAGCGATTATGATTACTGTCTCTTCAGCAAAGTGGATTATACTTCCAGCTATTAGATATAAAAGAACCTTTGCGAGTAATTATCTGAGAAAAGAGAATCAATGGAAGAAGAGTCCTATGCTCTTAAAGAACGGTCAAAAATATCAACAGAAATTAAGAGAAGAGCTAGGCAGATTAGAAGAACTAAAATCCTTCACTTTTTCAGGGGAAGCGCTTCAGGTTCAATTAGATTTATTAGAGATTGTAGATAGATATTTAAAAGAAAGTGGCCTACAAATCACTGATAAGAAGATTGAAGTAGAGGAGGATGAGACTGATAACCTTAGGGTTATTTATTATATTTTATCATTGAATGGTAAAATGAAGGAATTAGTAAATTTTATGGAATCTTTAAATAATGCTAATAAATTCTTGATAGTCGATAAGTTGATTATTCGAAAAGGTCAAGCTAGTAGCTATAATGGTTTGAAGGTTAATCTAAGAATTAAGGCTATTAATATAATAAATGAGGAGACTGATAGTGATGGGGAAGAGAACTAATAAAGGGGTTTTGATTATACTTCTAATCTGTCTATTTACTTTTGTGTTCTCTCTATATAGTTATGCAGAGACTAATTTGGTCAGCTTAAGTGTAAGAAATGCTAACATAGAGGATGTACTAGTGATGTTAACAGAACAGAGCGGAATAAATTTGGTTCCTGATAAAGAATTAAAAGGCAAGGTTACCCTTAATTTAAAGAAGGTTAAGGTTCAAGAAGCTCTAGAGGCTTTGACTAAAGCATATGATTATCAGTTTAAAAAGATGACTAATAATACTTATTTAGTCAGCCAATTTGATAATAAAAGATTAAATATTTGGGTTATAGATGGTAAGGTTACTATGGAGGCTAAGGATGCTAATTTAGGTGATATTTTGACAAGTATCTCCCAAATCAGTAAAGTTAATATGGTCTTATTTGGTCCTATTAGAGAGCAGATAAATTTAAAGTTAGATGATATACCTATAGAAGATGCCATCAATCTGATTTTGGCAGGAGGGCGCTATACCTATATCAAAAAAGGTGATGTCTACTTGGTTGGTGAGAAGAATGTCAATAGCCCCTCCTCTTCAGTCTTGACAGGTAGTGAACTAATTCCTCTAGAATATTTACAGGCAGAGAAAGTTGTTAAAACTCTACCTAGTAATATACCAGCTGCCAATGTTAAGGTGATAAAGGAGCAGAATGCAATTATGGTTACTGGAACTCAAGGTGAGATTGAACGAGTCAAAGAGTATGTGACAAAGATAGATCAGAAGATTCCTCAAATCGTTGTTGATGCTCTGATTATAGATATCTCCCATCAAAAAGGTGACAGCTCATCATTAAGTTTAAGCTCTCAATTAGAAGATGGAGAGGATAGTATCACCCTTTTTGATAATGATTTAGGTAAATTAAGTTATAAATCAATTATTAACTTCTCTGATAACTTCAGATTAAATCTCCAATCCCTAATCTCTAATGGTAAAGCTACGATTAGGGCAAATCCTAATATTACAACTTTAAATGGACAAGAGGCGACAATTGAGGTTTCTGATGTAACCTATTATGAGGTTATCAATACAGATGAAGATGGAAATGAGGAGATGAAGTATCAGAGTATTGATGCTGGGATTACCTTAGAGGTGACACCTTGGGTCAGTAATTCAGGATCGATTACTCTAGAATTAAAGCCTAGTATCAGTAATATGAAGGCTCAATACCAGAGTCGTCCTCCTGATATTGGGCGTAGAGAGATTAGTACAACTGTTAGGGTCAAGGATGGACAGACTATTGTGCTTGGTGGATTGCTACAGGATAATGGTTCTAAAACCGTTAATAAAGTTCCTATTTTAGGGGATATACCTCTGTTAGGAAGGCTATTTCGTTCCAAGAGTGATGACTCTTCTAAAACTGAGTTGGTTATGTATATTACCCCTCATATTTTAAAAAACAGTGAAAGCAAAGATGCTCATAAGAGTATGAATGATATGATTAAGAGGGCTGACGAAGTAGTTGACTAAATAAGAGTGATATAGATAAACAGTTTTAGAATGAAACAGTAGAAAGATAGTGTGACACTTTTTACTTGGGTAGTTAGTAGCTAGGTAGTTAGGTTTAATCCACCCACCAAACCACCTATCCACCTAATAGCGACAATTTTAGAAATCAGGAGTCAGGAACCAGTTATCAGTAAAACAGACTGATTCCATATTCCCGATTCCTGACACGAAAGTGTACCATTATCTCTATATAGCATTATGGCTAAATTTTATTCTAGATTCACGAACCTATATAGATAAACAGTTTTAGAATGAAACAATAATAATGAGATGCTTTAGTTATCTGGAATCTGGAGTCAGGGATCAGTTAAAAATAATGGTTTCTGATTCCAAAAATGCAGTAATATATCAATTAGATTTTACTTTATGCTTGGGTAGCTATAAAAGGCTAAGTTCTTAAAAAAGGGCTTAGCTTTTTTTAGTTGATAAGCTCTGCTCTAAATTCCCTTTTTATACCTAAAATTTATCATATTTCTAGCCATAAAGTCAGCTTTTCTGACATATATATTATATGGAAGTGACAAAGGAGGGAAATTTATGGCTAAAGGAAAGGTTAAAAATTACTATCCTGGTGGTAATACAAGTAAGGGGTTTTATTCTTTTTATGAGTATCTGCCTTATAACTGTGAAAGGTTATTTGTAATCAAGGGTGGACCTGGTACAGGAAAGTCTACCTTTATGAAAAGAATAGGGAATGATATGCTAGAGCGAGGCTATGATGTTGAATTTCATTGGTGTTCTTCAGATAATGACTCTTTAGATGGGATTGTAATTCCTAAGTTGAGTGTAGCTTTATTAGATGGAACAGCACCCCATATAGTAGATCCTAAATATCCTGGGGCTGTTGATGAAATTATAAATTTAGGTCGTTATTGGGATAGAGATATATTAGAAGAGAATAAAAAGCAGATAGTCTTTTTAAGTCAGAGTATCAGTAACTCCTTTAATAGAGCTTATGCTTATTTGGCTGAGGCTAAGTTGATTCATGATGAATGGGAAGAGTACTATCTAGAAGGAATGGACTTCCAAAAAGCTAACCGAAGAACCCAGAAGTTGATTGATGATATCTTAGCTGGAATTAAGCTGGCAGAAGAATTTGGGGCAGAACGGCACCTCTTTGGTAGTGCTTTTACTCCTAAGGGAGCTGTAGATTATTTTGATAATATAACTGAAGATATAGAGGTTCGTTATATTATCAAAGGCAGACCTGGTACTGGTAAATCTACCTTGATGAAGAAGGTAGCTCAGGCTGTTAGAGAGAGAGGTTTTGCAGTGAATTATTTTCACTGTTCCTTTGATCCAGCTAGTATAGATATGATTGTAGTTCCTAAGTTGAGTGTAGCCTTAATTGATGGAACTGCTCCCCATGTAGTTGATCCTATTAGAACAGGAGATCAATTAATTGATATGTTAGAATGTGTTGCACTAGAGGTTATTGAAAAGAATGCTATGAAGATTGCTAGAGTTGAAGAGCGTTATAGTATAGTTATGAATAATGCCCATGAGGCAATTAAGCAAGCTAAGATGTTACATGATAAATTAGAAGAGCCTTATATTGAAGCGATGGACTTTGATACTATAGAAGAGAGAAGAGTTGCTGTGATAGAAGAAATATTATCTTGGGCTAAAGAATAAGAGATTTAGTTATTAAAATAATACTATTTAAAGATTATTGGGAATAGTATTAGATGTAAGGATGTATTTTTCTAACTTTTAATTAGTCACGGGACTAAAGAGAGATATTACGACACTGTGTGTCGAGTGTGAGCTATGAGTGTGAGTGTGTGTAACACTTCTTTTTATTGGCCACCCACCCACACTCACACATCCACTCACGCTAATTTTAAAAGTGTCGTAATATCTTCATTATGTAACACTTTATTATTAGTTGTATCGTATTAACTACTAGTTATTCATAAAGATTTAAAAGGGGGCATAGTATGATGGATAAAGATAACAATGAAGTGTTTAATAGGTTTGTTAAAGATAAAAAAGAGATTGAAATGGCAGACTTTTTATCAAGCGAGGATATAATAGATGATTATTTACTGTTTTCTGATATTATTAATGGTGAAGAGCGAGAAAAATCTAAAGAAAAATCAAATAATAAACTCCACTATTAATAGTGGAGTTTATTATAGATATCCAAGTCTAAAGTGTAATAAAAGACTAAAGATCAAAAGCTAAAGATTAGCAACGAATTAACACGAATTAAAGATTAAAAGATTAATTAATCTTTTAGTTTTATTCGCGTAAAT
>Ga0163226_1000063_pt1 | contig 21990 bp, 21 predicted proteins | sample MSEWel2016_07_13_2_FD_113144 | JGI IMG/M metagenome (GOLD analysis project Ga0163226, IMG submission 113144) | Subsurface microbial communities from deep shales in West Virginia, USA - MSEEL Well Study Marcellus 5H_2016_07_13 ...
ATCAGAGTCACTGTCTGCATCTGCATCACTATCAGAGTCACTGTCTGCATCTGCATCACTATCAGAGTCACTGTCTGCATCTGCATCACTATCAGAGTCACTGTCTGCATCTGCATCACTATCGGAGTCACTGTCTGCATCTGCATCACTATCAGAGTCACTGTCTGCATCTGATTCAGATTCTGCTACTCCTACTCCAACTCCTATTCCTCTGGAATCTGCATCGGCGTCTGCATCAGCATCAGCATCGGCATCAGCATCAGCATCGGCATCAGCATCAGCATCGGCATCGGCATCAGCATCGGCATCAGCATCGGCATCGGCATCAGCATCGGCATCGGCATCAGCATCGGCATCAGCATCGGCATCAGCATCGGCATCAGCATCTGATTCTGAGTCACTTTCACTATCTGATTCTGAGTCACTTTCACTATCTGACTCAGCTTCACTCTCACTATCTGACTCAGCTTCACTCTCACTTTCTGACTCAGCTTCACTCTCACTTTCTGACTCAGCTTCACTTTCACTATCTGATTCTGAGTCACTTTCACTATCTGACTCAGCTTCACTCTCACTATCTGACTCAGCTTCACTCTCACTTTCTGACTCAGCTTCACTTTCACTTTCTGACTCAGCTTCACTTTCACTTTCTGTCTCAGCTTCACTCTCACTTTCTGACTCAGCTTCACTTTCACTTTCTGACTCAGCTTCACTCTCACTTTCTGACTCAGCTTCTGCCTCAGATTCAGCATCGGCTCTTCCTACTCCTACTCCAACACCTACTCCTACAGAATCTGACTCTGAATCACTTTCTGTTTCTGCATCGGCATCAGCCTCTGCTTCAGACTCACTTTCACTATCTGCTTCGGCTTCTGATTCAGCTTCTGACTCTGATTCACTCTCACTATCTGCTTCAGACTCACTCTCACTTTCTGATTCAGCTTCTGCTTCTGCCTCAGATTCAGATTCACTTTCATTCTCTACATCTGCATCTACACAAGCATCTGCATCAGATTCACTTTCTGCTCCTGCTAAAGCTGCTGCTATAGATTCAGATACAGAATCTGATATAGCTGCAACTAAAGCATCTAAATCAATGTCAAAATCAATACCACTCATTAACATTCCTCCTTTTTGTTGTTTGGTATATATTATGCATTAAGGAAAAAAGTGTTACAGAGAATAAAAATTTTTTCGACTAAAATCTCTGAACAAAAAAGAACTTAATTAAAATATGATCATATTTTAATTAAGTTAAAATAAAGCATAAATTCAATTATTAATCTAAATCAGAAAATTTCAATACTAAAAGGCTCAGGACTACAAACTCCAGTTAAATGTTCTGTATGACTCTCTATCTTCTCTCCATTAGAAGTTATAATCATTGTAGCCATATCTTCTTTTACAAGTAATTCAAATTCACATTCTCCTCTATCTTCTTCATTAACATACAACAGAGCACTACCACTGACCTTAGCTTCTTCTGATTGTTCATCATAAATAATATCATCAACCTCACCTAAAGATGAAGGAGATAATAATAACTCTATAGTCTTCTCTCCTACATTATCTTTATGGAAATAATAAATGAAATTCTCCTTATTATCTCCCTCATTATGAACTACCATGGATAACTCAGTTATATTAACTTTACTTACTGATAACATTGTTCTTTTACCCATTACATTAATTCTAATTTTTCTCCCATATCCATATACATTACATTTTATATCATCTTGATAATCTTCACTATAAGCAACTTTCTCTACATTATTAATGCAATTGCTATTATCTACTTGCTCTGTATCTTGTAATCCAAAAGCATCTAAATCATCTCTATCTTTAAATCTCTTTCTTTTATCATTTTCAAAAACTACAATAGCACATATGCAATCAATTGATATATAAGTTCTTTCACATCCTCCTTGACCCTTTTCTCTATCATCAACTAATACAACTGTAGAACAATCAATAATCTCACAGATACAACCTCTATGCCTACAGCAATTACCACCAGCTTGAATTATAATAGTAACTAACTCTGCTTTAACCTTTAAATGCTCTAATAACTTTATTAATTCTTTACTGCAATAGCATCCTTCAATCAATCCACTCATCTATTCACCCCTCCTTTCCTACGTTATAATACGACATACTTCAATAATTTGTGAATAAAAGGAGAAGACAAAATCCTTCTTTCAAAGGATAAAGTGATTAACTATAAAATTCGTGAATCTAGAATAAAGTGTAACCATGGCGCTATATAGAGATATTACGACACTTTTTATAATGATAAATTTACTAGCCACAGGTTTCAACCTGTGGTGATGATGACATGTTACACTACGGGTTAAAACCCGTAGCTAAAACTTAAAGTGTCGCAATCTATCCATTAAGTTTAATTTTAAATTCACTATCTAACTTTAGCTTATCTATCAATAATTAAATACAAAAAGAAAAAGAGAGATGCTTAGATACAACTCTCACCAAATAATATACCTTATAATACTTTTAATTTTCGCTCAATTTCAGATTGCTGATTGGAATCTATATCCTTAGAATCATCCTCTGCCTCTTGATTTTCATCTATATAAATATCGTCACCTAAATTTTCTTCTTTTTTAGCTGCTATCTCCTTATCTCTATCCTGTTCTTCTCCAACAGATGAGCTATCATCAACTTTTGCGATACTAACCTGATCATCTAAATTATCATCATCTTTACTATATCTAGTTCTTTTTCCTCCACCATTATGTAAATTAACAGCTACTATCTTGTTAATTGATATCTTAATCCGACTATTATCTTCAGTTATTAATACTATGAAATCACTATGAACTTCACATAAAACACCGACCATCTTACAGCAATCTGAACCACTAATAACTGTTACTTCGACAAAATCAAAATTCTCTGCATGTCTAGCTAACTCATCCTTAAAAATATGTGATTTACTGATATTATTGTTATAATTACTAATAAAAATATCTTCTTTCTGCTTAAGCAACTCCTCTCTCAACTCATTTTTCAACTCTACCTTCAACTCTTTTTTTAAATTATGTATTAATTCTCTTTCAAATTCATTTCCTTGATTACGTTCTCTTTTAGACAATATTCTTTCACCTCCTGTCTTTTCTTTAACTTCTTTAGAATCTACTTTTAAATCTATCTGATTTAATAAATCTACTAGTTTATTAAGCTCCTTTTCACTAATATCAATATTTGAAGTATCAACTTGAGAGAAATCATTTAATGAAGGAGTAGGAGGGTTACTTACCATTGGATTCTTCTGATTTAATAATTCATTTACTAGCTCTTCTAATAATGATTCTAGAAGTTCTAAATCGTTATTACTATTAGCCATTCTTAGACCTCCTTCCTAATGAAAAATTTTAAGTTAACTGATTAGATAATATATATTATCTAATCAGTTAACTACTCCAAGGCATTACTTAATCTCTATGGCCATGACCACATTTTTTAGCTGGATGAACTATAGCACAGATTTTATCTAATAAAATATAAGTTCTTACACATACATGATTACTATCAATTAATACTACAAAGCAATCATCTATTTCACAGATGCATCCTGTTACATCACAACAACCTTCACCTGATTGAATAATAATATTTACTTCCTCACTAGTATCTTTAATTTTATTTAATAATCTAATTAAATCATCTCTACAAGAATCATATCCTTGAATCTCAACTTCACTCATCTATTTTCCCTCCTTTCATCTAAAACTAATACATACTATGACTCTATATCAGAATATGTTAATAAAAATAATGACTAGACTTCTATAGAACTATTATCTACCACAGCAACTATTTGCTGGATGAACAACTGCACATATCTTATCTAATAAGATATAAGTTTTTCTACAAATATCATCACCATCTACCAATACTAGAAAGCAATCATTAATCTCACAGATACAACCTGTAAAATCACAACAACCCTCTCCAGACTGAACAATGACATTCACCTCTTCATTTGTATCCTTGATCTTATTCAATAGTTTCTTTAATGACTTAATACAAGAATCACGCCCATCCCATCTGACTTCCTCCATGGTATCCCTCCTCTCTTCTTATTTGCTATATAATATGATTATCTCTTTAAATGTGTTAAAAAAAGAAGAGGTAAGAATATTCTTACCCCTTCATATAAAGATTGAATTTTATAGATTTTTGTTTGAATATCACTAGAAAATTATCTAATCTCTATGACCATGACCACATTTTTTAGCTGGATGAACTATAGCACATATCTTATCTAATAGGATATAAGTTCTTTCACATACATGATTACTATCAATTAATACTACAAAGCAATCATCTATTTCACAAATACATCCTGTAAATCTACAACACCCTCCTCCTGCTTGACAAATAATAGCTACTTCTTCACTAGTATCTTTGATTTTATTCAATAACCTAATTAAATCATCTCTACAAGAACCACCTCTACGAGAATCACATCCTTGAATTTCAACTTCTTCGCTCATCTCTTTTCCCTCCTTTCATTAAAAACTAATACATTCTATGACTCTAGATTAGAATATGTTAATAACTAATTACTTAACTACTATCCAATTCAATAATAAGCACCTTAGTTAATAACAACAATTAATTTACAAAAAAGAGATAAGAATAATCTTATCCCTCTACCTTAAGTATTTGATTTTATAAGTATTACTTCCTAATATTCGTCACAACAACTTTGTTGTGCTGGATGAACAAGAGCACAGATACAATCAAGTAAGATATAAGTCCTAATACAAGTTCCACGCTTTGTGTCAATCAATACTACAAAGCAATCATCTACCTCACAGATACAGCCTGTAAATTCACAGCAGTCTTCTCCCGATTGAATAATAATATTAACTTGCTCATCGGTATCCTTTATCCTCTCCAATAAACACCTTAAATCATCTCTACAAGTATTCCCCATCCTCAAATACCTCCTTATTATTAATCATAGATAATTGAATTTTTATCTTTTAACAGTATATAATATGACCGCTTTAGTTAATCTGTTAATAAAAGATTCTGTAAATATATATAATTTAAGTTATATAGACTAATATTTTCATTAAAATTAACTAATTTGATGGTGACTATTTAATAGATATAATTCTCATCAAATAAATTAATGTAAGCATCTCTAATCTCATCTATATCTATACTAGTCTCTTCTTTTGCTAAATAACTTTTATTATACAGGTCTTCTATCAAATAATATAAATATACTCTATAAAAAAAATATAAGATTATCGTAAATAATACGATTATAAAAAGCTCTCCCCACATTGGATAATTAACCTCCCTTTTAACATTTATATATCTGTTTTATTATATTTTATGAAAAAAATTCAAATAATGTTAAGATAAAATTTTTTTACCACAAATAATAAAAGAGTAGATTTCCATTTAAATGGCAATCTACTCTTTTATAAAAATCAATAACCTAAATCCGCAAATTCTTGGGCAAACATCTTACCATAAGGACCACCATCAATAATACCAATTCCAACATGGGTATAATCAGAATGGAGGATATTATCTTTATGGCTTTGGCTATTCATTAACTCCCTATGTGCCCATTCTACATTAGGAGCTCCTGCTATGTTCTCACCCGCTAAGTAATAATCAACCTTTAACCTCTTCATCATATCAAAAGGTGAACCATAATTAGGGGAGAAATGGCTAAAATAATCTTCATCAATCATATTTTGACTCTTAGCTCTAGCTATTTGAACCAATTTAAAATCAATTTTCAGAGGATTTAAACCTTCCTTAAGCCGTTCATCATTTATCATTTTTAGCATAATCTCTTCATCTCTAGTCAATGAATAAACCTTCATCTCTGTCCAATCCTTATTATCTGTAATCTCTATTGGAGGGGGCTGATGATCTACAGGGCTTTCTTCCTGTGATAGCGAATCATTACTCTGCTCATTATTACCAGTTTGAATAGCAGAATTATCAATTGGTTCAGCTATAGATTCTGATGTAGGATTCTTATCCCCTACCATCTTCCCTAGAAAAAATAATGCCAAAAAAGCTTTGAAAATATTAAAAATATTACCATTTAAATCTAATCCTCCAAAAGCATAAGCAGTACCTGTGCTAACTAAAGTTATTGTTGGCATAATCAGTGCAAAAATAAGTATCCATGTTATTATGTTTTTTACCTTCATTTACTCCCTCCTGTACTTCTATGCTTAGTTTTATTATAACATACAGTAATTTAAAAAGAGAATGTAACTTATGGTAGTATAATAAAAAAGCAGACATAAGTCTGCAATTAATCAAATTATATAAATTAAAAGGTTATATTCAAAGCAGTTAAGACATTATTTATTTTATTACAGATTGTACTCTTATCAGAACCTGCAAAAAGTAGACCTACAGCCTCATTATCCTTATTTACAACTAGTGAGCCACTATCTCCGGGTTTAGAGAAAGGCTCTGTTATAATCTGATCTGTAAAGACAGCAGATTCTTCAGCAGATAATTGAACTTTAATAGTAGCATTAACAGCCTTGATCTTAGCTGATGTCAAGCCACTTGTTCTCCCACTCTTTTTGACTAACATCTTCAATTCTGGTTCAGCTATTCCCGCTACTTCTCCAATACCCAAAATCTCTGGATCAATCAAATCGGGATCTTTTGGTTTGGCAACAGCACAGTCAACTTTATTATTTATTGATGAACGTTTAACCTCATAAGGTGCACCTATTAATCGTCCTAACCCCTTTAATACTTGATTAAATCCCGACATTAAAGGGCAAGCAGGCGGTTGATCATTATAAATAGGTATAAAACGTTCCAAATAAGCTATTACATCTTCCTGCTCATTACCACCATCATAGCTACCTGGTTGTAAGATAGGGTCTCCTTTACTTGCCCTACCATCACTACCATTTGTAATATTAGCTAGAACATGATTATTTGATAAGATAAGCGGTTCTCCAGTCTTCTTATCTTTAACTACTGCTCCAAAAGTCCCCGCTGTAATCTTATAATGACCGATACTGACTCCTGGTTGAGCAGGTCGTAGCTTAGTTATTCTCATTTTATCATCATTTGCCAATAACTCAACTTTACCTACCTCAATAACATCAGTCTTCTTATCCTCTAAACTCTGGGGTATAATATGCCCATCAGTCAAATTCTGAGCATCAACCTTACTCTCTACCAAGACTACAACACACTCTTCATTAGTCTTTCTGCCTCCAACCTCCTTATATCCTTGACCTACTCCAACTACATTATCTAAAGAAAGAATATTCTCTACATATTTATCTATTATGTTCTTAATATCATCCATTCTTCTATGTCCCCCCTTTCAGTTAATACAGTATATTCACCAAGCTTACTTTTGTGATAAGGGGGAATAAAAAATCTATTATATTTATATCTTCTGCTATTAAAAACTGATACAATAGAGAGAAATTGCGACACTTTTTTATAATGATAAATTTACTAGCCACAGGTTTCAACCTGTGGTGATGATGACATGTTACACTACGGGTTAAAACCCGTAGCTAAAACTTAAACTGTCACAATATACCCATTAATCGATAGAATTCATACTAACAGAATAGATATTATACTTAAATTAAAATATATAACAAAAAAAGAAAACTAGCTGTAACCACTGGTCACAGCTAGTTTAAAAGTTTAAAAACTTAAACACTAATACATCCAATCTTCATATTATTATCTTTAATCTTCACTTCAACAGTTTCCGTTAACACATCTGCATAACTATATGAAATACGTCGAGGGGTTTGATCTTCATCAACTTTAACTACAAATACCTTTGGATATGTTTGTTCCAAAATTCCTTCTTTTTCAATAATCTTACGCCGACCTTGATTGGCTTTTAATCTCACCTTTTTTCCAACAAAGGAGTCTAAGTCACTCTTAATTTGACCTAAAATATTATCTGACATGTTGACCCACCCTTCTGGAATTACTATTACTAATTATACCAAAATTAAAGAAATAAGTCAAATAAACTAATTTCCTTATATGCTAATAATTACTTAGTATATCTATCAGCAACACTAGAGGCTCCATAAGCTAAAGGCTTAATTTTTGCTTTATACCCACTGCCAACTACCATTCCTACAACTTCATTAATTAATTGCTTAGTCTTTCCTCTTCTCCCTACATCCAGATGAACCTCTATATCCAAATCCCAAATAAGCTCATCTGCTGATATTTTATCTTTTAACTTGCTTGCTAACTCTAAGCTTCTTGCAGTCTCATAATAGATTCTCTGCTGAAAGGTCAATTGTGGATTTAATTCATCTTTAATGTAATAAAACCTAGCTCCTTTTCCTTCACGATAGATTATTATAGTAGTTACCAGTACAATTTTCTCACTTGGTTGAGAATCACTACCAATAATCAACTGATAGTTACATTCAGGTAGACTCTGCACAAAATCAACAATGCTACTGTAGGTCTGTTCAAAACTCAACTTCCCCTCTGTAGGGCTGATAAATACCATTTACTCTCCTCCAGTTAAATTGAATAAAGCATTACTCAACTGAGCAAAGGTTTCGATACTCAATTTTTCTGCTCTTCTTCTTGGGTCTATCCCTACTTCCTCCAATGCTTGGTCGATTAAATCACGATTCAAATTCATGTAAGGTGCTTTACTTAAAGAGTTTCTAATCGTCTTTCTTCTTTGATGAAAAGCTGATTTAACCACCTTAAAAAAGAATTCTTCATCTAATATCTCAAGATTTTGTTTATCTTTTACCTTTAAATCCACCACAACCGATTCGACCTTAGGCTGTGGTATAAAGACAGTAGGAGGTACTACAAAGGCAATCCTTGGATTACTATGATACTGTACTCCAATAGATAAGATACCATAATCTTTACCTCCTGGTGATGCTACCATTCGCTCTCCTACCTCTTTTTGAATCATTACTACTATCTTCTCTACATCAAAACCTTCCTCCAATAATCTCATAATAATTGGAGTAGTAATATAATAAGGTAGATTAGCTACCAGTTTAAAACTGCCATCAACTAATTGGGAAAAATCCACCTCTAAAGCATCACCATGCACTATCTCTATATTATTATATACATTTAGAGATTCTTTTAATACTGGAATTAAGCGATCATCTAATTCAACTGCAATTACCCTAGCACCTGTCTCTGCCATCTTCTGAGTCAAAGATCCAATTCCAGGACCAATCTCAATTACTGTATCCTCCTCTGTTAAGTCAGCTGTTTCTACTATCTTATTTAGAATATTATTATCAATTAAGAAATTCTGCCCTAGACTCTTCTTTAATTGTAATTTATGTTTACGTAAAATCTCTTTTGTATTACTTGGATTAGCAATTTCCATCTTTAACACCCCTAGTTACCTTTTCTAATGCTAATATAAACTCTTCTCGAGTTATGCCATAATTATTCAATCTATTTAAGAACTGCTTACCATTAGCATAACCAATCCCTAATTCATTACCAACTTTATCTCTCAACTCTCTAGAGTCATAACCACCTATTAAACCTAAAGCAACCAGATCATCCTTAATAAACTTCTTCTCTTCTTCTTGATAATCAACCTTAGCCTTAGCTAATGCTTCTTTAATAGCCTCTGGACTGGCATTCTCAATCCCTATATCACCAGCTTTGATAGCTTTGTTCTGGGCTAAATAAGCATCTTTACAGCCAGGTACTGCCTGTTTTATTCTTCTTCTAATCTGCTCTCCAGCATGGTCTGGATCTGTAAAGATAATGACCCCCCTCTTCTGTTGAGCTACTCTTATCCTAGTTAAGACACTTCTAGATAAGGAAAACCCTTGTGTGATAATCACTTCAGCATCTACTGCCTTCTTGACTGCATCTAAATCATCTCTACCCTCTACTACTATAACCTCTTTTATCATTCTGACCTCCTTAAACAATTCTTTCTATTAGTCTAATTGATTCTAGATTTATTAAACCTAAATTCTTAATTATTTCTTAATAAAGTGCAAAGGTTGCCATGAACAACATAGCAACCTTATACTCCCATCTATTCTTCGTTAACCTTAACTTCTCCTTTATCTCCTCCACAAGAATCTCTAACAATAATATTGGTTTTTACTATTTCATGATAATACTCTGTAGGCTCTTGATTGATTATATTAATTAAGCTTTTAGTAGCTGTACTCCCTAGTTCAAAGATATTGATATCCACTGTTGTTAAGGCAGGGGCAATTAACTGTGATAGAGGGTTATTATTAAAACCTACTACTGCTATATTCTCAGGAACCTTTAAGCCTAACTCCTTAATCCCTAAAATAGCTCCATAACCCATTAAATCATCAACAGCAAAAATAGCTGTTAATTCAGGATAAGATTCAAGTAACTCTCTAGTATATCTAGTGGTTAAACCATGATGTCCTGTTGTTTGAATGATGTAGTTAGAATTATATTCTAGTCCATTATCCTCTAAAGCACGCCTATATCCCTCTAGTCTATCTCTATAAACTATATATTCATTATTTCCTGTTATCACACCGATCTTCTCATGTCCTAAACCAATTAGATATTCTACTAATTTTTTGCTCGATTCAATATTATCATTATTTACCCAAAAATTATCATTTTCATCTTCTGGACGCCCCACTATAACAAAAGGAGTCTCTAATTCCTTTAATTCACTAATTAAAGCATCATTACTTTTAGCCCTTAAGATTAATAAACCATCAACTCTCTTACTCCTTACAGCTTTAAGTGTGGCTTCAAGCTCCTCCTTTTCACCATTACTAGTAATAAGCAGTAGGCTATATTCTTTATTTTGGGCCACTGAACCAATACCTCGTAATATTTCAGAATAAAAAGGATCAGCAAAGGCTTCTTCAGTGGAATAGGGCATAACCAACCCCAAAGTATTAGTCTTCTGCTTGACTAAGCTTCGTGCAATAATATTAGGATGATAACCAATCTTCTTCATTGATTCTTTGACCTTCTTTTTTGTCTCACTACTGATTCTAGGATGATTATTGATAACTCTAGAAACAGTAGAAGGAGATACCCCAGCATTCTTTGCAACATCTTTAATAGTAGGCATAATTCCCTTCCTCTCTTAAGCTAATAATTAATATTACTAAATAATATAAAAGTAAAATTTTTCTCTTAAATTAGATATACTTTTCTTATAAACTCGATAATAGACTAACTTCTACTTCAAATATATTACTAATCTTATAAAATATCTATCTATATTAATCGTCAAAAATAACTTTCAAAAGTAATAGTTAAACAGAACTTATCTCCTTGAAAATTTTTATCTATAAACCTTGATAAGATTTCATTAATAAAAACTACTATTCCACTGATTTAATAAATTAAATAATATAATTTTGATTTCTATTTACCATTATATCAAAGTTTCCATTTTAACTAAAGTAGATTAAACATTATTAACATTGAAAGAATGAAATCACACTTCATAAATAACTATATAGAACATTAAAAATTTTAAAGTTTAGAAATATAATATAAAACCTTTATCGCTTTCTATATAGACAATCTCATTACATACCTGAAATTATCTTCTCAGCAATCTCCTGGATTTCAGTAGCTCCTTTAGCAGGCTTTAGATCTCCAGCCATAACACTTTGTAATACTGGAGTAATAGCCTCATAAACTGCTTTCCTTTTTAAAATTACTGGCACAGGTTTAGCAGTTTTTAACTGCTGAGCAGAAACATTCATAAGCTGGTCTTCTGTTATAATTGCTAAATCATAAAGAGATTTATTTGTTGGTAGTAACTTATGCTTCTCAACTAATATTTTCTGAGCTTCTTTGCCTGTCATAAACTTGATAAATTTTAAAGTAGCAATCTGCTTATTTTCTGGTAAATCAGATAACATAATATATCCACTACCACTTATCATAGATGGAGCATATTTTCCAATATTTTTAAACTTGGGCAGTGAAGCAACTCCTAACTCAACATCATCATCTTCAATATAATTTTTATAAGAGCAATCCCAATTAACAATAAATGCTCCTTTTCCTTCCTTAAATAAACTATCCATTAAATCATAATCTGTTTTTTCTGGGAGAATCTTATCTTTAAATTTTAAATCATGAACAAACTGTAAAGCTTCTTTAGTAGCCTTAGTATCTAGTATTAAATTATTATCTTTATCGAGTACCCAAGCATCCTGAAATGCTATCCACCAAACTGCTTCAATCCAAGGAGATAACAAGCCATATTGATCTATTTTCCCATCATTATCTATATCTTTGTTTAAATCTTTGGCTATAGAAATTAATTCTTCCCAATTTTTTGGCACTTCATCTACTAATTTCTTATTATAAAATAATACTAAATTACTCATAGTAACTGGCACACCATAAATATGACCCTTTAAAGTCATAGTAGGTAATGCATTTTCAACATACATATTCTTCATCTCTTCACTCATTAAAACATCTAAAGATTGTGCAATTCCCATTATAGAAAATGGTCTAATATCATCAAAAGAACTAAGTGTCAATGTTGGTCCATTCCCAACTATAAATGATCTTTGAGTATTTTGTCTTAACTCTTTTGCTTCCATATGTGTTCTTTCAACTTTAATATTAGGATATTTCTTCTGGAATTTTTCAATCAATTGGTCAATTGTATGTCCAACAACTGGTCTTACATCTTCCCATAGCTTTATCTTTACCTCACTAGATACTTCTCTTAAATCCAATTCTAGAGATTTCTTTTCTAATTCTTTAGCTTGCTTAACCTCATTACTAATATTCTGTTGCTTTAGGACTTGCTTACTAGAATTACAAGCAGCTACTAACAACAACAGCACAAAAACCATAACTAAAATACTTATAATTCTTCTCTTCATTCTGTCCCCCCTTTTATTTTATATAGAAATCGGACTTTAAAATAAAATTTAAATATAGCATTATAGAATGATAGTGCGACACTTTTGAGTTGATAGTTGATAGTGTATAGTGGATAGTTAAAGGACTAAAAACCTATATTTAAATGGTTTTGAACTTAACTATCAACTGTCAATTATCAACTATACACTGAAGTAAAAAAGTGTCGCAATCTATCCATTAAACCCACCTTTCAAATTGACCATCTATATCATTTTTAATAGATAAAATCATCTAGAACCTCCTTATCTTAAGTGGAACATTCAATTTTTTAGCTAACTTACTACAACTATCTATATCTACCTTAGGATAATCTACTACAGAAACCCTCACATCAGATATATACTTGTTAGCTTCACTAATAAACTCAATTATAGCTGGAAATGCTTCATCTGAGAAAGTTGACTTACATATTTTTTGGTAAGCTTTAGAGTTATGAGCATTGAGGCTGATAGAAATACTATCTATCAAATCTGAAATTTCAGGTAGAATATTTCTATTATGAATCAAGTTAGCCTGACCATTAGTGTTGATCCTAATAGAAACTTTAGAGTAGCTATTTTTAAGATAATTACTTATCTCTTTTATCTCTTCTAGTCTAATCATCGGTTCACCATAACCACAAAAGATAATCTCACTATAAATACTTGCATCTCCAATATCATTAATAATTTCTCTAGCAGTAGGCTCCTTTTCTAACCATAAATTATAATCTCCAACACCATCTTTAAAGTTCCTAACACAGAACTCACAATCATTAGTACACCTATTTGTTAGATTTATATACAACTTATCTCCTAACCCATATGTAATTGTCATACTGATCCCCCCATATTAATAATTTTATAATTCTTAATCAGTAAAGATTACTAAAACAATATATTTTATTTAATGTATAATAAAATAGGATACTAACTGTAAATACAATTAGTATCCTATTTGATAATTATTCAATTAAAATTATTATACTATATCCCCAATAAATTCTTTGCATTCTCAGTAGTCTTCTCGGCTACTTCTGCTACATCTATCCCCTTAATCTCTGCTATCTTCTTTGCTACATGTATAACAAACTTAGATTCATTTCTCTTCCCGCGATGTGGGGCAGGTGTTAAGTAAGGAGCATCAGTCTCTATTAAGATCTTATCCAAAGCTATCTCCTTGACCACTGCTCTTAAATCTTTAGCATTATTGAAGGTAATCACCCCACCAAAAGCAAGATAGAACCCCATATCTATCACTCTCTTAGCAGTAGCCAGATCATAGGCATAACAATGTACAATCCCTTCTAAACCTTTAGCATGTTCCTCTAAGATTGCAAGAGTATCCTCTTTAGCATCACGACTATGGATTACAACAGGCAAGTTAAGTTCTTTAGCCAATTGCAACTGTATCTTAAAGGCTTCTTGCTGTTCTCCTCGTGGAGAGTTATCATAATAATAATCTAATCCAATCTCCCCAATAGCAACCACCTTATCATTTTGGGCTAATTCCTTTAATTCATCATAATCCTCTGGGCTAATTTCTTTAACATCATGGGGATGGACACCTACCGCAGCATAGATAAAGTCATACTTTTTAGCTAAGTTCACAGAGTTACGGCTAGATTCCATATCAGCTCCTATATTAACTATCCTCTTAACTCCAGCATCATAGGCAGCCTGAATAACCTCATCTCTATCTTCATCAAATCGATCAAAGTCCAAATGTGCATGAGTATCTATAAACATTTTTATCACCACCTTAATACAGTTAATAGTTGAGAGTTGATAGTGTATAGTTGAAGAGCAAAATCTTAACAGACTAATATTTTGACCTTTGCCTTTAACTATCAACTACCAACTATACACTATCAACTGAATTATTTCACTTGTGCTCCACTATCAATATCTCTATCAACTGTAGTTACAGTTAACTCACCTTCATCATTAGATGCTGCTAAAATCATACCATTAGATTTTACACCAAAGATAGTAGCAGGCTTTAAGTTAGCAACCATAACTACCTTCTTACCTACTAGCTCTTCTGCTTCATAGTGCTTAGCAATTCCAGCAACCAATTGGCGTTTCTGCTCACCTAACTGCACCTGTACTTTAAGTAATTTATTACTTCCTTCAATCTTCTCAGCTTCTAAAACTTCTGCTACTCTCAATTCTAATTTGCCAAATTCATCAAAGCTTATATATTCTTGTTCAGACATCTTCTTTTCACCCTTTTTCTTATTATTTTTATCTTGAGCTTTCTTCTCTTCTTCTAATTGCTTATAATATTCCTCTGCATCTATTCTAGGGAAGATTGGATCACCATTCTTCACTTTAGTACCAGCTTTTAGCTTCCCTTGAGCTTTAGCATCTTCCCAGCTCTGTTCTGCTAAGCTCTCTTCAATACCTAATTGCTCCCACATTTTAGCTGGTGCTTCTGGTAAGAAGGCAACTAAGGTAATTGCTACCCTTCTTAAATTATCTAATAAATTATATAATACTGCTGCTAATTCATCACGTTTGTTTTCATCCTTAGCTAATATCCAAGGAGTAGTTTGGTCAATATATTTGTTGCTTCTTCTAACCAAATTCCAAATCTCTTCTAAAGCAACACTAAATTGTAATCCTTCTATATTCTCCTCTATAGCTTTAAAACTAGCCTGAGCAACCTCTTCTAAATCAGCATCAAATTCAGTCTCAACTTTTGCTTCTGGAACTACTCCTGCAAAATATTTATCGACCATTGCTACTGTACGATTCAATAGATTTCCTAAATCATTGGCTAAATCAGAGTTGATTCTTTGGATAAAGTTATCGGTAGAATAAGAACCATCAGTTCCAAAAGCAATCTCTCTTAATAGATAGTAGCGAACAGCATCTACCCCAAAGTCATCGATTAGTTTAACTGGGTCGATTACATTCCCTTTAGATTTAGACATCTTTCCACCATCAACAAGTAGGAAACCATGTCCAAAGACCTTCTTAGGTAGTGGAAGGTCAGCTGCCATTAAGATAGTTGGCCAAATAATTGTATGGAACCTTAAGATATCCTTTCCTACAATATGGATATCAGCAGGCCAGAATTTATTGAATTTCTTTTCATCTCTATTCCAATCAATCCCTGTTAAATAACTGGTTAAGGCATCGAACCAGACATAAATTACATGTCCTTCATCAATTGGTACTGGAATTCCCCAGTCAAAGGTAGTTCTAGAGACACATAAATCTTCTAATCCATCCTTAATAAAGTTAATCATCTCATTACGCCGTTTAGCAGGCTGAATAAAATTAGGATTCTCATCTAAAAACTCTAGTAATCGATCTTGATATTTTGACATTTTAAAGAAATAACTCTCTTCTTCCATCCATTCCACTGCTCGATTACAATCGGGACAATTTCCCTCTTCATCTAGCTGTCTTTCAGTCCAATAAGTTTCACAAGGTGTACAATAATACCCCTCATACTTACTCTTATAGATATCACCTTGATCATAAACCTTCTTAAAGATATACTCTACATCTGATCTATGTTCATCACTAGTAGTTCGAACAAACTCTGTATAATCTACCTTTAGCTTATCCCATAACTCTTTAAAGGAAGCTACAATCCCGTCAACATACTCCTTAGGAGACATATCATGCTTAGCAGCAGATTTTTGAATCTTTTGACCATGCTCATCAGAACCAGTAATCAATTCACACTCATACCCTTGCATTTTCTTAAACTTAGTAATCGTATCTGCTGCTGTTGTCGTATAAGTATGACCAATATGTAGCTTATCATTTGGATAATAAATCGGTGTTGTTACATAAAAAGTCTTATCACTCATCTTTATTCCCTCCAATTATTCATAAAATTTACAATTAGCAATTGCCAATACACAATTAAAATATCTATTACATCTTATTTAATTGTCACTTGTACATTCTACATTGTCCATTAAATATAAAAACCCCTCATCCCTAAATTTAGGGACGAGAGGTTAACTGTCGTCGCGGTACCACCCTAATTGTCATACAATTTTCTATATGACCACTCTTTAGCTAGTAACGGTGCAATCCGATATGACCTACTAACCTTCAGCCATATAGCTCCAGGACCATTTTCAATATTCTTGCCATTACTGGTTCTCAACCTCAGCCCAGTTCTCTGTAAATAGCTTGAATATCTACTCTTCCCTTCTTAGCTCCTATCCTATATAAATTATCTGATATTATATTTTAATATTTATTATACTTAATCTATCTAAAAATATACAAGATACTAATAGATTTGTCAAGTGATAGTATCAATAAATTTCTAATCTTCTAAAAAATAAAAGAAGTGCTAATAATATTATTAACACCTCTTTTATCACAGTAATCTAATTCTTATATAAATGTACATCTTCAACTAACTGCTGTAAATCATTTACTAATATATCTAACTCATCTGCTAAAGCTGCTGTCTCTTCAGCATCTGCAGACTGCTCTTCACTAATAGCAGCTACCTCTTGGGCCGAACCAGAAATTTCTTCTGTAAAAGTAGCAACTCCTTCCATAATCTCCATTACACTATCTAAAGTATTATGAAGATTATTTACTCTATTTTTGATATCAGCAAAGGACTGATCAGCTTGATTAATTATCTCAAGCCCAGAATTAGCTTTATCCCTACCTAACCTCATTTCATCAACAGTTGTTTTCGATTTTTTAGTCATATCTTTAAGTAAAGCAACTATATCCTCAGCAGCCTTATTTGATTCTACTGCCAACTCTCTAATCTCTTCAGCCACTACTGAAAAACCTTGACCAGCTTCACCAGCTCTAGCTGCTTCAATAGATGCATTTAAAGCCAATAAGTTTGTTTGTTCTGCTATTCCTGTAATAGCATCTACAAAACGGCTAATATTTTGAGTAAATTCATTCATCTCTTCTACTATTACTGTAGATTTATTGATTCTCTGAGCCAGTTCTGTAATCATATTAACAGCATCACCAATAACCTCAGTACCAGTATTGGCAACATTAGATACAGCCTGAATAGAATATTGACTATTACCTGCAGTACCACTTATTTCCCTAATACTCATCTTCAATCCCTCTACCAAATTAACCTCTTGCTGTGATTTAAAGGCTATATCCTGTATAGACTGAGCTGCTTGCTGGCTCATCATACCTGATTCCTCAGAGGCCCTAGCTAAATCAGAGCTTATATTCTCTACATGATTAGTGGTGCTATTAATCTTTTCTAGCATTTTATCCATACTTATTATCATCTTGTTTAATTCTCTTTGTAAAGAACCTATCTCATCATTACGCTTTACTTTATTCACATCAATGTCCAAATTCCCCTTAGCTACTTGACGGGTTAAATTAGTCATCTTATTAATTGGTTTTATAATTAAACGATTGGTTAATAATAAAATCATCCCCGTTATAACAATACCCTGAATAATAAGTGTAACATAAACTAAAAAGTCTCCATGATAAACATTACTTGAAATGAATAGATTTAATTTATCAGCAATAAATGATCCTATCAGTAAAGATACAATTACAGCAAAAACAAATTTAATTCTTAAACTTATTCTTAAATTCTGTCCCAAACTTTTCAAGTCAAATCCCTCCTCCTTATATTCTTATCTCTTTAATATTACTACATTATTTATTCTACACCTTTAGTTAATTACCTTTAATCTCAAGAATATTAGTCACTGTAATATTAATCTACTTCTTCATAAATCTTACCAAAAATCGATTCTCTAGCAATAATCTTTCCCTTTTCTGCTAAATCATCTAACTTAGCTTCTAAAGAATTTCTGTCTAAAATTGTATCTAATTTGTCATTAATCTCCTCCAACTTTGACATCATATCTTTCCCATCTATAGGAAGGCTATCTACAATAGCTTGATATAACTTATCATCCTCTGCTTCACTATGTGCTTTTAATTCTTCAAAAGGATTTTCAGTATGGGGACTTTCAGTCTTAGAAGCTCTGATTCTGACTGCTAAGGTTCTTCCAAAGATAGCTGAAGAGACAAAGGTATCACCAGAACGTAGGTAAGGCAATCTTCTAGCCTCCTCTGCTGTTAGATCTGTCTCCTGTTTAATTGTCTCAATATCACTGGCTCGAACGGTTCTAAAGACAAATTTAGTATTCAACTGTGCCGTTACAGTCTCATCTAACAAGGTCGGTCTTTGAGTAGCTAAAATCAAGAAAGTTCCATACTTTCTCCCCTCTTGGGCTATCTCTTTAATCACCTTATTGGCTGGAGCATCATATCCTTTGGGAGCAAAGTTATGAGCCTCATCAGTTGCAATTACAAAAGGTGGAAAGTAGTCTACCTCCTGTTGGCGGTATTGAGCATCTTTATAGTCTCTGCGCTTACGATATAATGTCCCTAATACATAAGTAGCAAATACCTGTAGTAACCAGATTGGACCTTGAATAACTACTAATTTACGAGCTTTAACCCCTACTTCAATCTGGTCAATACTATGACTAAATAGCCCCTCTCTCTCCAAACGATTTAGTCTCCAAATCAGACCACTGACTGAACTTGGAGGTAAATTACCATAGGCATCTAACAACTCTAAATACATCTGATACTCTTCTTTTAATTCACCTTCTACTGCACCACTTTTTACATCTCTTTCTAAGCGTTTTCTTCCCAATTCTTGAGCTTTTTGAAGATCTTCTAGCCTTCCTTTAAAGCTAAATAAGCTATCTTTCTTATGGTGTAAGCTTTGGACAGCATTGACCATAGAATCACTCAAACTACTAGCTGCTGCCAATAGATCAGCTAGATCTTTGGTACTTAAATCAGTAAAATTGACCCCTACAGTCTGTCCAATCTGATAAGCTTTAAAATCATTACTAAAATCATTGGCATATTTATCAGCCAATTTCTCAAATTTCGTGCTAAAATCCATCTCAAAATGGGGATCAAAGACGATAGTTGGCACTCTTAACTTCATCAATTCTTCTAAGATAACCCTCATTCCAAAAGACTTACCTGAACCAGAGCCTCCTATAATTCCAATATGGGGATATTGGTGCATTGCCTTAACCTTAAAGTTAAAAGGAACTCCTATTTGAGAGATTACCTCTTCATTCTCAAACAAAGGGGCTATATCCTTTAGCTCTTCATCCATCTGTTGACTCATCTCTTCTGTTCCTTTAATTACACCAAGAACCAGACCATCTTCTGGTCCTTCTTTAACCAAAAGGCTCTTTACTTCACTAAACTCAGGGCTTACTACATTAGAGCCAGTCTTAATAGGATAAGGTGCTTCTTCAAGTAATCTCACCTTAGCAATATTAATCTCATCCTCAGAAATATTATAACCTATACTCTGTAAAGAGGCAATTACACCCTTATCTACAAATCCCTTATCTATTGATAATGGTATGTACCTATTATACGCCTGTGTTTCTACAACTTCACCTAATGGAGTACCTAAACTTTCATCTACTATCTTTAACATCTCATTGATTCTAAACTTTCTCTCTTTAGAAGCTACATAAACTTCTTGTTGAGTAGTCAAACCTACTACTTGCATATTCAACCACCTTTCCTTCATGTAGTGTGAGTGTGAGTGTCAGTGTGAGTAAATTAATTATTGAAATAAGCTTTTCTTAGTTTCTTTTCAACTCACACTCACACCGATCCCTCACACTAATCTAATAAACTCTATCTGCTCTTTTAGAATGGAATAACCGCTGTTTCAAAGTAGGGTCTAGATAGTTATCAATAATCATCTCCATCATTTTATTGCTAATCCTAACCTCCTCATCCACGATATCCAACCAGATTGGAATTCCCCTTCCTGCTTCTGGAGTTAACGAATATACTAAGCTAGCTACATCCTTCATCGCCCCACTCTGTTCTTTTAAGATATCTATTCCAATTACTCCAGGGTCACGAGAGCTTCTGACAAAAGATTTTTTAAGACCATCTTTAGCACCATCAAACAAGACCATCTCTCCTAAATCTAATAAGCCAAACATCAACTCTCTATCATACATATCTGTCATCTTAGTAGGTAAATCATCACCTAAAGCTAAACTTAAGTCATGAGTTCCTATCTCTTCGATAACCCCTACAATCACTACCTCTCTTTTTAAAGCCAACTCCATTAGCTCTTCCCACTTTTCTTCAGCCTGAATCTTATATCTAGTCAGAGAACCATCCATCATTATCAAACTTGGATTCCATTTCAATATACTATCATAAGCTACCAATACCTCTAAACTAGCTAATAATGAGCTCCTAATCTTTCCTGCCACCTCTTGGGCATAAACCTTACTATCTTCATCAACTTTATTGTTTGCAATAGATACCTTCTTTAAGATATTCTGCTTGTCCTTTTCAATCATAGGACTAAAAATATCATGCCTAACGATGCCCGATTGACTTCTATCAGTACTTTTAGCCAAGGCCTGTAGTAGTTCAATATAATGGGGATAGACCTTCCCTTGTTTATTTACAGAGCCATCTACCCCAACAATAGGTCTGCCTTTTATCAATTTATCTATTTGAAGATTTTCTAACCTATCCAAGTTAATAAACTTTCCTGTTTTATCAATTAGCCGACGTAAATCTTTCCTGCTAAGATTAGATTGATTTTCATATTTTTCTTTTAATTTATCATTACAGTCTTTTAATAAGAACTTTAAATCTTCTGTTAGGAGCATCTACATCACCAACCTTTATTTTTAATCTTCAACATCTAAAAAGAACTTCCTGCTTAATAATTTCTCCTTTATCCGCCAAGAAAAGAATTATCTTCTACTAATTAGCTAACTGTCTTTAAATAGAGATATTACAACACTTTGTTTCAATTGACAGTTGGCAATTTACAATGCACAATTAAAAGATTAAGTTCTTAAAAACAATCAATCCAATAATGAATTACCTCAAATTTTATAAAATTTCTACTATAAATTTATGTGTTAATGGTCTTAATTGTAAATTGTACACTTTACATTGTAAATTAATTAGTGTCGCAATATCTCCATATTAGAATAATCTCTAAAATGTCTCTATAGCAAAAAATTTAAAATATACACAAAGAAGAGCCCTCCCAGCC
>Ga0163226_1000064_pt1 | contig 21851 bp, 21 predicted proteins | sample MSEWel2016_07_13_2_FD_113144 | JGI IMG/M metagenome (GOLD analysis project Ga0163226, IMG submission 113144) | Subsurface microbial communities from deep shales in West Virginia, USA - MSEEL Well Study Marcellus 5H_2016_07_13 ...
AACAAAATGGGCTATCGCCCAGTCTTCTACTCAAAGCCTTAAAAATAATTCAAAACAATTTTTAGCAACGAATCTCACTAATTTACGCGAATTTAAGTCAAAACATTTTTAAGATCTAATTTAGTTTTTAAATTTTAATTCGTGCTATTCGAGTTAATTCGTTGCTAATTTTTTAATCACTTTAAATAAATTATCGACAATCTTTAAAAAACATAGTTTCCTTAATAAGAACAAAAATAAAGGAATGGGTCAATACCCATTCCTTTATTTTCCATATTTAATTTTTAATGGGATCTCAATTATTAATCTCTACTTTTAGACCATCATAAGCAAGTTGAACATAATCAGGCAATTCACTATTAACCTTATTGTGCTCCAAATCATGGGATAAATGAGTAAAATAAGCTTTAGAAACTCCTAATCTATTCACTACTTTTAAAGCCTGTTCAATATTCATATGAGTAGAATGAGGTCTATAACGTAAAGCATCTATTACTAGCAGCTCGATACCATCTAATAATGCAAAACTACTTTCTGGTATATAACTACAATCAGTTATATAGGCAAATTTTCCTATTCTATAGCCCAAAATATCCAAATCACCGTGTTTAATGGGAATAGGATTAATAATATTGCCATCAATCTCAAAATCAGTATTAACCCTATGCAAAGTTACCTCTGGAACTCCTCCACCTATTTGAATTGGATTGAAGATATAAGAAAATACCCGTTCTATCTCCTTGATAGTCATACTATTACCATAGCAAGGGATACTACTTCTTTGTAAACGATTAATCCCTCTTAAATCATCAAATCCCATTAAATGATCAGCATGGGGATGAGTAAAGAGTACAGCGTCAATTTTCCTAATATTATTGTCTAATAGCTGTAACCTCAATTCAGGAGGAGTATCAATCAATAAAGAGCTATCTTCTAACTCTATATAGATTGAAGAACGATAACGCTTATTCTTAAAATCATCCGACATACATGTAGCACATTCACACCCAATTACCGGAACACCATGGGAGGTGCCAGTACCTAAAAAAGTTATTTGCATGATCATACCTCCAATCCAAGTTAAACAACTATATATCTTAGTATATTTGATATCGGTCTATGCTTCTAAAATAAAATGAGAATTAAGTGAAGTATATAACAGCCCCAAAGATTAGAATAACCATTATAGTTGCAAAGATACCTATTATTAGCAGATTCTGATCAATCTCTATTGAACCTTCTTTCTTAGTTTTTTCATCTTCAGCAATAACTTTATGAGATTTTACTTTCACTTCTGGATCAACGACTAAATTACCAAAAATATTGGACTTAAACTGAACTAAAACATTATATCGATCTAATTCTTCATTATAATTGATTTCACGAATTAATCCTACTACGTCACCATCTTCATTCTTTTCTAATATACTTGCTACACTCTTAGAGATTTCTCTATCATCATTTACCTTGACTACCAATTCATCACCTAAATTTAATTCAGTGATTCTTCTGCCTTTTACAGGTGAAATAACAGGGGTACAATTTAATTTAATATCTATATTCAACTTCCCACTGTTAATAATTCCATCTAGACTACTATTATCATTACTTAAATCATCCTCCTTACTAGTTGAATCACTTTTTTTAGCAAATAATTCAGGATAAATAAGCTTTAATTCCTCTTGATTAGCCTTCTCAATAATTAAATTTAAGCTGACTGCTTCTTGTATTACATTCTCAATAGCCTCTTTAATTATTCTTTCTATCTCTTGATCATTATCAGCCTCAACTAAAGCCACTACATCTAAATTCTCCTTAATTTCTAATCTCAAATCCTTATCCTCTGTTACAGCAGACTTTTCGATAAGTTCATCTAACTCATCCTTAAAGAAACTGATATGGAGATTAATATCCCAAATTTCTCGATCTGAGGTCAATACTGCACTGGAGTGAATTATAGACTTAGTTTCAATATCTATAATCAAATTAATAAAGCCATAGTTCTTTGTCCGTCCACCATAATTAAATTTACAATTAACAAATAAATATTCTTCCTTCAAACCTTGTGTGTTGCCTATATTATCCATCTCTTTATCTTCAACTTCTACATTATTCATCTCTTCTGTCATAATGCACCAGTCCTTTTTATTTTATATATTATTAATCTTTATATTCTATATAAAAGCTTCAATTCCCCCTTAATATTATAATTATAGACAGAACAAAAACCTTAAGTAAGCCTTAAGGTTTTTATTTGAACTTTAATTTTCAATTATTTAGTGAATATAATAGTCCCTTGGATTTTAAGAAAGCAGCTAGTTTCTTGTAAATAAGTAAGGTCAAACCAGAGTTGATAAACGACTTGGCAATATTAAAGGGAATTATCCCTGGTACTAAGACTTTTAATACTTCTTGACGGGGTATACCATAGAAGATAGGTGTTAATAATAGATTGGCAAAGGCCATAATAATAGTCATCGCCAGTGAGCCTAGCAGTAGACCATACACTGCTGTTTTGAGAGTTCGATTCTGATTATATATATAACCTGCCACAAATACCAAGGTTCCTGTTGCTAAAAAGTGCATAAAAGCTCCAAAAGGCCCTCCTAACCCTACAAAGATAGCCATTAAAATCGATAAAATTAAAGTAGCACCTACAGCAGACCCAGCACCATAGAGAAAGGCTATAATCAAAATCGGTAAATCACCTGCTTCATAAAGTAAATAAGGTACTGTTGGAATAATTGGAAATTTAATAGTAATCATCAAAATTAGAGATAATGCCGATAACACGCCAATGTTAGTCATCTTTTTTAAATCCATACTTCCTTCCTCCCTCTCAACCAAATTATTAATAATAACAAAAGACCCCAAAGATTAAATCTTCAGGGTCTTGAGTAATTCACTATATAATCGCTTCATCTTCTCTCATCCGGACTATACCGTCGGTACTGGAATTTCACCAGTTCAGCTTAACAGCTCGTGGACTATAACCACCGGTCAGGAATCTCACCCTGCCCTGAAGATAAACTTATTATTGACTTTTTCTTAGTTAATATTATATGCCAATTAGAAGAAAGTTGCAAGGGGATTATTTAGTTTATAGTTAGATAATGGGAGGATAATGCGATAATTTAGCAATCTGGAATCGGTTATCAGGAATCTGTAAAACATACTGATTCCAGGTTCCTGATTCCTGACACTAAAGTGTCACAATATATCCATTAACCGCTATTATCTACCTTCAACTCATACCCACTAATGAAATTAGCACTTTAAAAAGCAGGTATTATATTCCCTTGATATTTCTCAATAATAAAATCTTTCACAGCTTGAGAGTTCAAGGCTTCTGCCAGCTTTTTGATTGCAGGATTGTCTTTATCCTCTGTTCTTACTGCTAAGACATTGGCATAAGGAGAACTAGCATCCTCTTTAATAATTGCATCTTCAGCTGGCTTTAGTCCTGCTTCAATTGCATAGTTAGCTGTAATTACTGCTGCATCAACATCCTTTAAGATTCTTGGTAGTTGAGCGGCCTCCAGCTCTTTAAACTCTAAATTCTTTGGATTATTTATAATATCGGCAGGGGTAGCAGTCAATTCTACATCATCGGCTAATTTAATCAAGTCTGCTTTTTCTAATAATAATAATGCTCTTCCTTCATTTGTTGGATCATTAGGGATTGCCACCAAACTACCCTTCGCTAGCTCTTTTAAACTACTTATCTTATCAGAATATAGAGCAGTAGGCGGGATATGAACCTTGGTAACCGCAGTTAAATCTAGGCCTCTCTTCTTTTTAAAATTATTCAGATAAGGTATGTGCTGAAAGTAATTAGCATCAATACTTCCATCTGCTAAAGCTAAGTTTGGAGTAACATAATCAGTAAACTCTTTTATCTCTATTTCAATCCCTTCCTTAGCTAAAATTGGCTTAACTACATTCTCTAAGATAGCAGTATGTGGAACTGGTGTTACCCCAATTACTACCTTCTTATCAATCCTAGCTTCCTTTGTCCCACAAGCAGTCAATGCTAATATCGCAATCAACAAGGTTATAAAAACACTAATATTCTTCTTCATAACTAATTCCTCCTTAACTTGTAATCTTATAGTCTTATAATATTTTTATTGGCTACCAACTAATAGTCAGTAGCCAATATTTTAATTAAAATGCAGGTACAATAGCACCTTTATATTTATCTTCGATATATTTTTTAACTTCTGGAGAATTTAATGCTTTAACTAATTTTTGTATAGTTTCATTATCCTTATCCTCTGCTCTAACAGCTAAGATATTAGCATAAGGTGACTCACTACCTTCAATAATTAGTGCATCCTTTGTCGGTACTAAATCAGCTTCTAGAGCATAGTTAGTATTGATAATAGCAGCTGTAACATCCTTTAATACTCTTGGTAATTGAGCTGCTTCTAGCTCTTTAAATTCTAAATTCTTTGGATTATCTACAATATCTACTGGAGTAGCTGTTAAACCAGCCTGCTCACTTAATTTAATTAAACCTTTAGATTCTAATAATAGTAAGGCTCTTCCTTCATTAGTTGCATCACTAGGGATTGCAATTACTGAACCATCTTTTAAATCTTCAAGCTTAGCAATCTTCTTTGAATAAAGTCCAATTGGTTCAACATGAACCTTAGCAACAGAAACCAAGTCTAAATCTCTCTCTTTGGCAAAGTTATTTAAATAAGGAGCATGTTGGAAGAAGTTTGCATCAATACTTCCATCTGCTAATGCTAAGTTTGGAGTAACATAATCAGTAAACTCCTTAACCTCTAAAGTAATCCCTTCCTTCTCTAATAAACCTTTTACTACATCATTTAAAATTTCAGCATGGGGTACTGGTGTAGCACCTACCACAATCTTATCAGCCTTCACACTAGCTTCTTTACTACCTCCACATCCAACTGCCAATACTCCTACCAATAATACAGCTATTAAAATAAGTAAATTTCTTTTCATCTTCTCTCCTCCTCAAAGTATTAATTTACAATTTATAATACACAATGTACAATTAAGACATTAAATAGTAGTTCTCTAAAAAATTAATTGTAAATTGCCAATTGTACATTGTCAATCTTCTTTAACTGTGGTCTAAACTTCTGGCTAAATAATTACCTAAGTTTTGAACAATCTGAACTATCACCACTAATAACACAACTGTTTTAATCATTACATCAGTCTGGAAGCGATGATACCCATAACGGATTGCTATATCTCCTAAGCCACCAGCTCCAATCGCCCCAGCTATCGCTGAATAGCCAATTAAACTAATAGCAGTAATTGTTAACCCTAAGACCAAAGATGGTAAAGCCTCTGGTAATAGTACCTTACTGATAATCTCCCAAGGATTTGCACCCATAGCTTGAGCTGCCTCTATGACACCACTATCAACTTCTTTTAAAGCACCTTCTACAATCCTTCCAATAAAGGGTATAGCTCCAATTGTCAAGGATACAACAGCTGCTGAAGTTCCAATTGAAGTCCCTACTATTATTCTAGTAAAGGGAATTAAAGCTACCATCAAGATAATAAAAGGAATTGATCTAGTGATATTTATAAAGGTGCTCAATATCAAATTTATAGCTTTATTCTCTAAAATATTACCTTCTTCACTAACGACTACTCCTACTCCCAAAGGAATTCCAAATAAAGCTCCTAAGAGCATCGAGATTGAAACCATATAAGATGTCTGTAAGATTCCTTGCCATAAGAGCCCACTATCCTTAATTAGAAGAGACAACACTTCCTTCATTCTCAATCACCTCCACTTTAACCTCTAATTCTTCAATTAGATAATTAATTCCATCTTCTATTAATGCTGGAGTCTCACAGGTTAATTCAATAATTAATGTTCCAAAAGGTGTTCCTTGAATCTTATCTATGTTACCATAAAGTATATTGGCATCAATTGCAAAGTTATGCACCAATTCCGAAATCATTGGCTTTCCTGCTGATTCACCGATAAAAGATACCTTAACCAATCTACCCTTGTCTGGATTAGCCACAGTTACTCTAGATAACAACTCCTCTGGAACATTTGCATTGATTACCCTCTCGATAAATCTCTTAGTAACCTCTGCTTGCGGATTAGTAAAGATATCAATTACATCACCATGCTCAGCAATACTTCCTTTATCTAGAACTGCAACCTTGGTACATATCTCTTTAATCACTTCCATCTCATGGGTTATGATTACGATAGTAATCCCCAACTTATCATTAATCTCTTTTAAAAGTTCCAAGATAGAGTGAGTAGTCTCAGGATCTAAAGCTGAAGTAGCTTCATCACAGAGCAATACCTTAGGATCATTTGCCAAAGCTCTAGCAATACCTACTCTCTGCTGTTGCCCTCCACTAAGTTGACTAGGATAGTTATTAGCTTTATCAGATAGACCGACCAACTCTAACAATTCTGCTACTTTAATAGCAATCTCCCTCTTAGTCTTACCTGCAATCTCTAAAGGAAAGGCCACATTATCAGCTACAGTCCTTGATTTAAGTAGATTAAACCTTTGAAAGATCATTCCCATCTCTTTTCTGGCTTCACGCAATTTATGGTTACTTAATTTAGTAATATCTTGACCATCTATAATAACCTCTCCTGATGTTGGCTCTTCTAGTAGGTTAAGACAACGAATTAGAGTGCTCTTTCCTGCACCACTTGGTCCAATTACTCCAAAGATTTCTCCCTCATCTATCTCTAGATTAATATTATCAAAAGCCACTACTTGCTTATCCTTACTCTGATAAACCTTTGTTAAATTATTGATCGTAATCATAATACTTCCTTCTCTCCTTATTAAAAGAATTCCCCTCTTCTGCCTAATAGAGAAGAGGGGATAATATTTTTAATCCCTTCTCTTATCTATCAGGAATTAGCACCGCCATAGAAATTGAGTTTTATTATAAGTATAAGTCTAAGTAAGAACCATATCTTAACTCAAACTTAATCTTAAACTCAGACTCAGCGTACTACCGGTTGCTGGGCTTCATTGGGCCAGTCCCTCCACCTCTCTTGATAAGAATCTGTATAACAGTGACAAGTACTAAGTGACGAGCAATTAGCAAAAACTTGTTACTTATACTTTTTTATAGGTCTTCCTCAACCTTTGTGAAAATATATTATTACACTCTTAGCCACAGGTTTTAACCTGTGGTGCTACCATAGATTTTGTATAGACTACGGGTTAAAACCCGTAGCTAGATAATAATTTAAAATTATTATTACTTGTAATCACAAAGTCCGTTGTTGAACCTTTTTTATTAATTCCTATATTTAACCAAAAAACTTCTTCTCTATAAGAGAAGAAGTTTTACCGTCTTCTCTTATCTATCAGGAATTAGCACCTTTCCCCTTGCAGGGGGGTTGCTGGGTTTCATAGGGCCGGTCCCTCCACCTCTCTCGATAAGAGTTACTTATTTAAGTTATTAGTATCATATCAATTTATTTATCATTTGTCAACAGCTTTTGAAAAATTGCTTATAGCAAATCTTTCAAAGCCTTACTTAGCTGGTCAGGGCAAGAGGTTCCATTGCGACATTCAATTCCTGCTAATTTATCAGCTACATACTCAACAGTCTGCCCCTCTGCTAAAGCCGAAATAGCTGACTGATTACCATTACAACCCCCAATAAACTTTACCTTCTCAATAACCTTTGCATCATTAATCTTAAATCTAATCTCTCTGGCACATACTCCACTTGTTTTAAAGACTTGCATTCTAACGACCTCCTAAATTATTAACTGATTAAATTATACCAGAGAGTTAAATAATAAATCAACTAATATCAGATTTATTAGAAGTTATCAAGCTAGTGCACTCTCATCACCTGAATCTAAGGTAAATAAGCAAGAAGACCTAAATTTATCCTTATATTCCCTCAACTCTTCAAAATCAATCTCTTCTGGTAAGGGTATCACCTGCAAATCTGCTTTTGGCAGTTCATCATAAGCTTCAGGCTTTTTGGCAAATACATTGACATTAGGAATTCTGCCCATTTCTGCTACCAGACGTAAGTATTCTTTGGCATCTTCATCATACTCTTGATTCTCAAGCTCTGCAATCATTCTTAGGTTTGCTTCCCAATTGAGTTTAAGCTTATAGGCTATTAATACAGCTAAATCCTGGTTATCTAACTCCATATCTAGGTCCCACTTAGGTCCTTGATTTTCAAACCAGAGATTCACATCCTCCTCTTTACCCATTCCTTTAACTGGATGCTCATCAAATAATAGCACTCCAATCTCATTTTGACGGCATATCTTAATCAGCTCTTTCATATCATCTTCACGTTTTGGATCTTCTGGCATCTGTAATAAGATGATATTTGGTTTAAAGAAGGTACTTCCAAAGGTCTGAATCCCAGCCTTTAAATTCTCACTAAACTCTGAGACTGTAATCACTGTCCATGAAGCAAATATCCCTTTCTTTCTAATTCCTTCAGTAAAATCTGATAGTTCATCAATTAACCTGTCCTTATCTTCCTTATCAGCAAGCCCTATTATCTTCAAAAAACCCTTTGGATAACAGATATTTTTAACAAATTTATAAGACTTGTCCAACCAAGCTGTATTCTCAATTGGTAAGAGTAGATTTGCTTTCCAGGTTCTCTCTTGATGTACAGCTAAATCATGCACCTTTTTAGCTGCCCATTCAGCTAATGCCTCAAATAAACCACTTCTAACATCACCAAAAGGAGCATTTAGGTGGCGTCTTAATAAAAGACCATGAATTACTAAAACAATTACTACTGCTATTATACTAAAGCTAGGATTGATGATAAACATCGCAAAGATACATCCCAAAGCACCTAGTAGCGAAACAAAATTTGGTATCCTAAACATTGGTCTAAAGCTAACTAACTGTAAGCTCTGTTCAATTAAAACCACTACATTAATCATAGTATAGGTGATTAAAAAGAACATTGTAATTAATGGCGCAAGTACATTTAAGTCTCTTAGCATAATTGCAGCTAAAACTATTGCCCCTGTCAGAAATAACGCATTTCTTGGTTCACCATTAACAGATTTTCTAGCAAACCACTTACCTTTAGGCAAGATATTACGATTACCAAGGGCCTGCAGTATCCTAGGTGCTCCTACAATAGAAGAAAGTGCTGATGAAAAAGTAGCTCCTAATAGACCTATTAAAACCGCTGGTCCCCAAATAGATTTATCAATCATCACTGTATAGTTCTCAATAAGCTCTGAAACTGATGCAGAACGGGCTAGCCAATAAGCCAAAGCAAGATAAATCACTACACTAACACCAATAGCACTCATTGTCCCTAAAGGAATATTTTTGCGAGGGTCTTTAAGTTCACCTGACATATTAGCACCTGCCATAATCCCAGTTGAGGCAGGAAAGAAGACTGCAAATACTGCCCAAAATCCTATTCCTGAAAAGTTATTCTCTGGTGAACCAGGAAATTTACCTATCCATTGAATATCAAAGTGCATAGAACCAGTAACTGCTGCTATCCCTACACTTAATAATGAAATCCCTATAATGACTAAAATAAAATGCTGTATTTTAAATGCAAAGTTAGCACTAATAAAGGCAATAGTAAATAGAACAAAAAAGGTAATCAAGTCTATCAATATCGCTGGATGATTGGGAAAAAGCCATTGCCACCCACTACGAAAACCAAAGATATACATTGCTACAGCTAATGTCTGAGATAAGTATAAAGGTACTCCAATACTTCCACCAACCTCAAGACCTAAAGACTGGGAGATAACCGAAAAAGCCCCTCCAGCACCAATTCTAATATTAGTTGTTATTGAAGATAAAGATAGGGCAGTACAAGTAGTAATTCCAAAGGATAAAAGAATAATCCCCCAAGAGCCTAATAATCCTGCATTACCTACTACCCAGCCTAACCTTAAGAACATTATTACCCCTAAAATAGTCAATAATGTTGGTGTAAATACACCAGAGAAGGTACCAAATAGCTGAGATTTATCCTCCTTCTTTCCCTTAGCTTGTTCTCCTAAGCTCTTCTTTTCATTATTTTCTAAAGCAACTTTAGAATTATCCATTAACAATCCTCCTTTATCCTATTTAATATACTTATGTAAGTTTATATTGGTAAAAAAATAAAGCTAGCTATTTAAAATAGTTAGCTTATTAAGGTCAATTTATCGATATCAGTAATTATTACTACTATATTTATATAGTATATTATTCTAAGTTTGATGTCAAATTATAGGAGATTGGCTCATTATTGAATCAATAGTTTTATTATTCATTTAAATATTCCATAGCAGATTGAACTAAAATAGCTATTCCAATAGGCAATGCCTCTTCATCTAGATTGAACTTAGGGTGATGCCAAGGATAGATCTTTCTATCAGAATTACTGACTCCCAGATGTAAGAAGAAGCCTGGTACCTCTTTGGCATAACTAGCAAAATCCTCTCCTGCCATCAAGGGATTCTTTAAAATAATGGTATTCTCTGTACCAATTAACTGCTTACTTACTTTGGTGACTACAGCAGTTAACTGCTCATCATTCTCTAAAACCGAGTGACCAAATTGATAATCAAAGGTATAACCACCACCAAAGATATCGGTAACTCCATCGATAGTCTGCTCCATCAATAAAGGTACTTTATCTCTAACCTCTGGATTTACAGTCCTAACTGTTCCTTCTATCATGACCTCATCAGCAATGACATTATAGCTCTCACCACCACACAGTTTACCAATGGTCAAGACAGCTGGCTCTACTGGACTGATCCTTCTACTGACAATCGACTGTAAATTCTGAACTATATCAGCAGCGATAATAATTGCATCAATAGTCTCATGGGGAGCTGCACCATGCCCACCTTCACCTTTGACAGTTATCTTAAACTTATCGGTAGCAGCCATAATTGGACCTTCTTTAATTCCTACAGTACCGACTTCTAACTGGGGATTGACATGAATTCCAAAGATAGCTTCTACCTTTGGGTCTTCTAACACCCCTTCTCCAATCATAGTCTCGGCACCACCAGGCATTTCAGTCTGCTCTTCATTTGGTTGGAAGATGAATTTGACACTCCCCTCTAGTTCTTCTTTAAATTTAGTCAGTAACTTGGCTACACCTAAGACCATAGCAGTATGAGAGTCATGCCCACAGGCATGCATCTTTCCTTCATTCTGAGACTTATATTCACATTCATTCTGCTCTTTAATTGGTAGAGCATCCATGTCTGCCCTAATAGCAACTACCTTGTCTCTATTCTTACCTTCTAAAAAACCTACAACACCAGTCCTTGCTATACCTTCCTCTACCTCTAAACCTAAAGACCTTAAATAATTAGCTACCAGCTTTGCAGTCTCCCATTCTTCAAAGCCCAATTCGGGGTTGGCATGAATCTCTCGCCTAATTTTAATAATCTCCTCCTTTATCTCTAAAGCCTCTGCTTTCATATTTATCATAAATTTACCACCTCTTTTTTCCATTATATTTACTTATAAGAAAATCGTGTTTCTAAGTCTTTAGTTTAAAGTAAATTAGATTATTTATGCTAAGAAGCGGTAAACTTATCATTAGATAATCTCCTTGATTTTAAAATTCAATTAATAATCATGGTTTTAAAAAAAGAAAAATAATTTCTTAATATCATGTTACAAAAAAGAATATTAATACCTTGATTTGTTTAAATCCTCTTTTATATAATCACTGTTAGCACTTTCATTTCTATTTACCTTAGGAATCAGTCCAACCCATTCATAATAATGAAGTGTATCTGGTGTAAAATCAAACCTTTAACTCATTTCTGAAATCTGTATCTAATTCACCTCCAACAATACTTTACTATCTTAAGTTAACTTAAAATCAAGATCTTTTTTATCTAATATAACTATTATATTTTATTTATCTAACTCAATTATTAACTGAACGCTCTAGCAAATTCTTTCAACATTACTATCTCCTCAATATCACTTGCAAAGATGATATATTATCATTAAATTCTTTTAATAAAAGAAGCTATCGACTAGTGATTTACTCTCTAGCACAATAGCTTCTTAGAAACTTTGATTATATTAATCTTACTGATTTTCTGTTGCTTGTTTATTCTGCATTATAAGCAGTCTTTAAAATATCTAGAATCTCTTCTGATGTCAACTTCCTATATCCACCTAAAATTACTGTAGAGTTTGCAATCTTTGGTAGCATCTCTTTCGTTGCTCCAAGTTCTTGTAAATTAGTAACAATACCACACTCTTTAATAAAATCTTCTAAAGCGTCAATACCAGCAAGGGCTAGCTCTTCTTTGCTTTTTCCCTCTTGTTCAATACCCCAGACTTGTGTTGCAAAACGAGCAAATTTATCAAGACCATCTTTATAGATTGCACGATAATATGGTAGTGAAACCGCTGCCAGTCCCATACCATGGGCACAATCTGTATAGGCACCCAACTGATGTTCAATCATATGTACCTGCCAGTCTTGAGTCTTACTTAATCCCATTATAGGATTCATTGCCAGAGTAGAACTCCACATTAGTTACTTCTAGCTTCATAATTCTTAGGATCTTCAACTGCAACCTTGGCACTATGAATAATAGAACGAAGCAACCCTTCAATCAAGTAATCAGTTGTTACATCATCTTCACCAGAAAAATAAGATTCCATCAGATGAGACATCATATCAAAGATTCCACTTACCATTTGATATTCTGGTAATGAATAAGTATATTCAGGATTTAAGATTGAAAACTCCGGATTCACTTCTGCAGGAAAGACACGTCCCATCTTCAATTTCATCTCATCATTGGTAATAACGGAACCGCCGTTCATCTCAGATCCTGTTCCGGCTAATGTGAGTATTGATCCTACCGCTACAATTTTATTATTAACTGGTGCAAAATCCAGCCAATATTTTTTCCATGGATCCTCCTCACAGTGTGCCGATACCGAAATTGCTTTAGCGCAGTCAATAACAGAACCTCCACCTACTGCTAAGATTAAATCAACATTGTTTTCTTTAACAAGCTTGGCACCTTCTTGCACCTTTTCATAAGTTGGATTGGGCATAATTCCAGGTAATTCTACGACATTTTTTCCACTGTGTTCTAAAATCTCAGTAACTTGGTCATACAATCCAATCTTTTTAATTGAACTTCTACCATAAGCTAACATGATTGTATCACCGTAATTTGCTAATTCTGTTTTTAAATTATCTAATGAATCTTTTCCAAAATAAATTGTAGTTGGATTTTGATAAGTAAAATCTAAATTCATTTTTATTCCTCCATTTCTTTGTATACATATACAAACTGATAATTATTATATTTCTTATTCTTATTTCAACTTACTATATTGCTCATCAGTTACTGGTTCACACCATTCATTACTTGTTTCTTCTCCTGGAACGCTAAAAGCAAGGTGGCTAAACCAAGAATCTGCCTTTGCTCCATGCCAGTGTTTTACTTCTGTAGGTATAGTGATTACCATACCTGGCTCAAGACTGACTGGCTCTTCTCCTTCTTCTTGATACCATCCACTTCCAGCTGTACAGATTAAGATCTGCTCCCCTCCTGTTTTGCCATGATGAATATGCCAGTTATTACGACATCCTGGTTCAAAAGTAATGTTTGCAATAAATACTGGATCTTCTTTAAACCTTGTCAGTGGATTCAAAAATGATTCCCCGACAAAATACTTAGCAAACATTGTATTTTCTTGCCCTTTACCAAAGGTGTTTTGCTTGTTAAATTTTTCCTCATTGCTAATTTTCATAATTTTTCTCCTCCTTAAAAATAAATAATTAACTTTTTTTATGACTCTAATATCTTAAAATTTTTATTAATTATTTAGCATTTATTCTGAATTAAGTTGAGTGCTGATTTTTTCTAATTACTACAGTTCTCCACCATAGACAGGAAACATACTAGCATCTCCATAGTCCTCGATTTGTTCCATATCTTTTAAAATTTCCATATCTTCTTTAGAGATAGTAAAATCCACTTCTGCATTACTTTTTATATGTTCTGGATTTGAGCTCTTAGGTAAAGGAAGAAGACCAAGTTGGAGATCATAACGAATACACAGTTGTGGTATAGAAACGTCATATTTTTCTGCCATTTCTGATACTCTCTGATTTTTAAATAATTCTCCATGTCCAATTGGTGAATACGCTTCTACTAGAATATCTTTGTCCTGTGCATATTCAATTAGGTCTTTAGGTGTATTGCTTATATGTGCCAAAATTTGATTGACCATTGGTTTGACAGAGCATGTCTCTAGAATGTTATCAATGTCTACTTTTTCAAAGTTAGAAAGACCGATTGCACGAAGCTTTCCTGCTTGATATGCTTCTTCAAGAGCTCTCCAGACTTCACGATTTCCTTCTAGATAATGATTATCTTCATGGAACTCAGTCCATGGTTTTGGGCTGTGAATAATCATCATATCAATATAATCAAGTTTCATCTTGTCAAGTGATTGATCGATTGCTGCAACTGCTTCTTGATATGACTTTATTTCTGCAGCAATTTTTGTAGTGACAAAGATATCCTCTCTATTAACACCACTTGCTTTAATTCCCTCTCCAACTCCACTTTCATTACCATATGCCTGTGCTGTATCAATATGACGATAACCAATTTCTATCGCTTCCTTAACTACCTCTACAACATCATCATTATCAATCATCCACGTTCCAAGACCTAGTTTTGGAATCTCTACTCCATTAGATAAAGTATACTTTTCTTCTAAAACCATAAATAACATCTCCTTTTTTATATTTTTTAGTTGTTTAAGAATTATGTTCTAGATAAATTTGAGCTGATTTTAAGATATTTTAATTATACAGAGATCTCAGTTTTAGCTACAATAATATTTTCTCTTAATTGATAAAATTGCTTACCTACCTGACAATTATATTTTGTAAAAGCAGAGAGTTTTACCCTCTTCTTTTAATGAATTTTTAGAGGTTTTCTTTAAAGAATGATTCTAATTTATCAAATGGAATCAGATCAACTCTATCATATAAGTCTACATGAATTGCATCTGGTACCACATACAGTTCTTTTGGCTCTGCAGCTTGTTCGTAAACAGTCTCACTAAAGTAATTTGAATGAGCATTTTCTCCAACAATTAACAATATAGGACGTGGTGAAATATCATCAACATTAGTCAAAAGCGGGAAGTTCATGAATGCCATTTGACTTGTGTTTGTAAATGCAGTAATAGAATTTGGATGATATCCCCGTTTAGTTGCATAATAATCCATAAATCTTGCAGCAACAGGAGGTAATCCTTTAGGAACCTCTTTAAGGGGCATTTCTACATCTGGGAATGCTATATTTAATTCTGCACCACCTTTTCTAAAATCTACCCAGCGTTGCTTAGAAAGTTCCTCCAACGTTTGATCACGTTGTTCATCTGTCATTGTCTCTCCTAGACCATTACGAATATATCTACTTATATCGTACATACTTGCTGTTGCGATAGCTTTGATTCTCTTATCTACTTGTGCTGCAGTAAGAGCAAAACCACCACTACCACAAATACCAACTGCACCAATTCTTTCTCTATCTATATAAGGGAGAGATCCTAAATAATCAACACCTGCACTAAAATCTTCTACAAAGAAATCCGGCGATGAAAGATGTCTTGGCTTTCCACCACTCTCACCATTAAAAGAAGGATCAAAAGCTAATAATACAAATCCTCGCTGTGCCAATTGATTTGCATATACACCAGGTCCTTGTTCTTTAACTCCGCCATAGGGAGGTCCAATAACTAATGCTGGATGTTTTTTAGTCTTATCAAAATCCTTAGAATAATATAAGTCACCAGCAAGTGTAATACCATATCTGTTCTTGTAGCTAACAGATGTTCTTGTTACCTGGTTACTTAATTCAAATGTGTAATAATCTGTTACCATTGCACTTGCTCTTCCTACAAAGACAAAGAGCATTCCTAGTATCATCATCATAATAGTTTTTTTCATTGTAACACCGTCCTCTTTTCTGTAAATTATTTCAAATCTTTAAAGTTGAACCTCCTAATAATACTGTATCATCTGGAGTTAACTCCATGTCAAATTTTTTTGAAATAATTTTAATAATAACTATATAATTAGCTGCTTTTGATTTTTTAAGTAAATATCACTATTATCTGATAAAACCTTAACCTTAATTCTGGTTGTTAAACCCAAAGCAGGTTTTGCTCATGATTTTGATATATTTAATTGTACATTAAGTTTGGAAAAGGTGTTCTCAAGTTAAATTTAACTAACATAATGAGTTAATTTAAATAACAAACATCTAGAAGTTTTATTATAGACTCTTGTTAACTCTAAATATTTATGAAATTAATTTATTTCAATAAGTTCATACTCCATTGTTCCCAATCCTATTTTTTCTGCATGTCGAAGAGATACCCTACCATTTTCAAAAAGTTTTTCTCCGCTGTTCTTCTGAACTAAGTCCAAACAGGCTGTATCTAAGGCAACCGGATCTTTCCCAGCTACAATACCAATATTATCTGTAATTGGTTTCATAGGTATTCCTGTACAGTCACACTCCTTGGTAATATTGTGAACAAAGCTAATGTAGATGATATCCTTGTCTTTGGATGCTCCGTAGGCATATTCTGAAAGCTTCTCATAAAAATCAGATCCTGACCATGAATTACTAATTGCACTTTTAGGGCAAACAGCAATACATCCGGCACAACCAGTACATTTACTATCATCAATTTCTGCTGTATCTACTATATTGATGGCATCAAAATCGCATTTATCCACGCAAATACCACAAGAAATACATTTTTTAGCCTCTATGATAGGAGATATATCAGTATGCTGTTCCAACTTTCCACCACGAGCAGCAAAACCCATAGCAAGCTGCTTTATAGCACCACCAAACCCTGCTGCAATATGTCCTTTAAAATGACTTGTAACAATAAATTGTCTATATTTCTCATATTCCTTACCTATTTTACATTTATTGAAAAAGTCTTTGTTTATTTCTACCTCATAGTATTGTGTCCCTATCTCTCCGTCTGCTATTATAATTGGAATCTGTGTAAAACCATGAGATTTTGCTGTTTTAATATGATCCTCTGTGGTAGTCCTTGATCCCCTATATAATACATTGGTTTCAATATAAGAGGTCAATACTCCCTCTTCTTTTAGATAATTTATGATTCCATCATAACATTTTGCAGGAATAAAGGTTTTGTTTTCTTTTTCACCAAAGTGAACTTTTATAGGTACTTCTTTTTCAAAGCTATATCCAGTTTCTGATACTATTTTTTTCAATAGCTCCACAGCATATTTTCCAAGCCAATCATAATCTGACTCTGAATTCTTAACAAAATATACTTTACTCAAGTTAACACTTCCTTTTCTATATTTTTTGATATGATTAAAGTAAAGGATAAAAAAATTTAAATCAATGGTTTTCAACTTCTCACTTGCTAGTGTTGTATTTACATAGATCTGTTATTAAACTTATAATGAAGGGGAACTCCGACAATAAATACAGAGTTCCCCAAAGATCACATTTAAAATACTATTACACCTAAGTGACAAAAGATTCTTAGATTACTCTATTTTAGACTATCTATAAAAAATGAGGTCAATTTATCAAAGGGAATCAAATTAACCCTATCATAGAGATCCACATGTCCAGCACCTGGAACAATATAGAGTTCCTTTGGTTGGGCGGCACGCTTGTATGCATCTTGACTAAATTCGATAGAATGGGCTTGATCACCGGTAATAAACAGCATCGGACGTGGAGAAATAGTCTCAATATCCTCGAACGGGTAGAAGTTCATGAACTTCATATTACTGGTTAACGTTGGATGTGTTGTTAGCTCAGGCGATGAACTTTCAGGCGTGTACTCACCTCTTGGTGTACGATAAAAATCATAAAACTCACGCTGGATTGGATCTGTATCTTCAGTCAGCTTATGTACTGCTCCACTGGTATATTTGGTTTCACCACCAATAAACTCAACATAGCGTTGCTCTGCTGCCTCTGCAATGATAGCTTTTCTTTGCTCAAGGGTTTGTGAATTGTTAAGTGCATTACGGTTGGCTGCTCCCATATTATACATACTTACTGTTGCAATAGCTTTCATCCGTGGATCGATTTTAGCTGCACTGATCACAAAGCTCCCACTACCACAGATACCAAGAACACCAATTCGCTCTCTATCGACAAAGTCCTGGGTACCTAGATAATCGACGGCAGCGCTGAAATCCTCGGCATATATATCCGGTGAAACAGCGTTGCGTGGCTGACCTTCACTCTCTCCCCAAAAAGACAGATCCAAAGATAATGTAATAAATCCTTGCTCTGCCATTTTTGTAGCATACAGATTCGCACTCTGTTCTTTTACTGCACCCATAGGATGACCAACGATGATTGCAGAATTTTTAGTATCCTGCTTCAAGTCTTTGGGAACGAAAAGATTCCCTACAACTTTCATCTGGTATTGATTTTTGAACTCAACTTTCTGCATACTTACCTTATCACTCTTGTAAAAGTTGTCTGCTCCATTTTTAGAACTCATACTAATCTCTCCTTTTCTATTTTGTGTTAATTATTATAAATCACGAAAAAATATCCTTATTATCCCTTTTGTTGTACTCCTCAGAACATAAGCAGATAGGTTTAATAATACCTAATTACTTTTGGGATAAATGAAATATTACTTATTGATGAAATTTATCTTTGATTTCACCATTAATAATACCTTATCATCTGGAGTTAACTCCAAGTCAAATTTTTTATTTTAAAGAATAATTAAGCTAACGCATTTAGCCAATCTGATAATTTACTTTCTATATCAACAGCTCCACTACCATAAACTACAAATTCTTCTGCAAATTTCGACTCAGGACAGAGTTTAGTAATATCCGCAACTATACTGCCCTGACCACCTCCCCCATGAGTTAAAAAAGGCACAACTGTTATCTTAGATAGATCATATTCACTCAAAAATGCTGCAACTGGTGGTGCTATTGTATTTGACCAATTAGGGGTTCCTATAAAAATTCTAGTATATGAGTCGACATTATTTATTGTTGTTTTAAGTGGTGGCTTATAACCTGTTCTAATCTCTTTTTTAGCCCGTTTTATAACTGCACTATATGACGAAGAATAAGGCTCTTGGCATTTTATTTCAACAAGCTTTCCACCAATTTTTTGTTCGATTAATTTAGCTATTTTGGCAGTATTGCCAGACCAAGAATAATAAGCTATGAGATTTTTCTCTGGCATATAAATACCTCCTTATTGATTCTAGTTATGACCAACAACTTTATGAGGGATATAAGGCTCTTCTAAGAACTCTAACTCTTCTTTACTCAGCTTTACTGATACTGCTGGAACAGCACTTTCTAGATGAGAGAGTTTTGTAGTTCCTATAATAGGAATAGTCACTGGGTTTTTGTGCATCAGCCAAGCTAGTGCTATTTGAAACATTGGAATTTTTCTTTCTTTAGCAATTTGACTGACTCTTTCTACAATCTGTCTATCAGCATCTTCAGTCGAGCCATATTTACTCTTAGCTATCTTATCGGTCTCATAACGTTCTGTACTTGCTGACCAAGGACGAGCTAATCTCCCAGAGGCTAGAGGACTATATGGAGTTAGAGCAATATTCTCTTCTCTACAAAAGGGGATCATTTCCCTTTCTTCTTCGCGATAAATGAGATTTAAATGATTCTGCATCGATACAAATTTAGTCCAGCCATTCTTCTCAGCTACATATTGAGCTTTTTGAAACTGCCAAGTATACATTGCTGATGCACCAATATATCTTACCTTACCAGACTTTACAAGATCATGCAGGGCTTCCATTGTCTCTTCTATTGGTGTCTCATAATCCCAGCGATGGATAATATAAAGATCAACATAATCTGTATCAAGGCGTTCAAGGCTCTTATCAATTTCACTCATAATTGCTTTGCGAGAAAGTCCAGCACCATTTGGACCCTCATATGCTGGGAAATAAACCTTGGTTGCAATGACAATCTCATCCCTATTGGTATAATCTTTTAAGGCTTTACCCAATATTTCTTCACTTTTTCCCATTGAGTATACATTTGCAGTATCAAAAAAATTGATTCCTAACTCTAAAGCCTTCTTAATAATTGGACGACTCTCTTCTTCGTTTAGCAACCAGGAATGAATCCAATTTGCTGTATCTCCAAAACTCATACAGCCAAGACAAAGACGAGATACATCCAACCCTGTATTCCCCAGCTTTACATATTCCATCAAATCACCCTCCTAATTGTGGATATGTTTTATTTTATCTTTAAATCTTCTTCTGCTAGCACTACCCTCTCTTCATACCCATCAATCTTATTATCCAAACGTTTTAATACCTCTTTCATCTCTTCAATTCTTTCATAAAGCTCATTACGCTGTTCTATTAAAAGTTCTTTTCTGGCTTGGATAGTAGAGTTTCCCTGTTGAAACATATCTACATACTCGATCAAGGCTTCTATAGAGATACCAGCATTTCTCATACATTTAATAAATTCAATCCACCCACAATCCTCTTCCCCATAATCTCTATTACCGCTTTCATTTCGCTTTACCTCAGGAAGCAATCCAATCCGTTCATAATAGCGGAGTGTATCTGGTGTAAGATCAAATCTTTCACTAACTTCTGAAATTCTCATTTAATTCCACCTCCAATAATACTTTATCATCTAGAGTTAACTCCAGATCAAGTTTTTTTAATTTACGCCCTATGCTAGTAACTAATACAATAAAGAGATATTAAGACACTTTTGTTGTTAGGTAGATAGGTGGGTAGATGGTTAGGAACTGCCTAACTATCTAACCCTCCAACTCCCAACTACCAAATTAAAAAGTATCGCTTTTTCTCTATAAAAAGAAGCTATTAATTTTTAAATTTCACTGGCATAATAGGTTAATTTACTTTTCCTCTGCTTCTGGTATAACTTCATTAATACAAGCAAGTGCATTCAAAGTTCTTGGATATCCAATATAAGGTATGCTCTGAGTCAATGCAGACAGTAGAACTTCTTTATCATTGCCAACACTTAGATTTCCTGCCACATGTGCTTTTAGCTGACTCTCACAACCACCTAAGGCACAAAGAATTGAAAATGTAAGCAGTTCTCTCATCTTCAAATCAAGTCCACCTCTAGTATAAAAATCACCAAAGCACATAGCAGACAGGTAATACTTTTTAATATGCTTTTGATTCTCTGGTGTATCTTCATGCATCTTATCAATTACATCACCAAAGATAGACTTCTGTACCTCTAGCCCCTTATCAAAGCGAGTATCTTCACTAACCTCTTTTTTGCTTTCTATAGGAAGAGAGATATCCAATTCTCCAAAGACCTCATTAGCTACATCTAGTGCTTCTATGACCTTAGAAATACCAATATATGGAGCAGATTGATATAATGCCTCTTTTATCTCTACTGGGCCTACTCCAATATTTAATGCTCCTTTAACATGAAGTTTTAGCTCTTTTAAGGTCTGATTAGTAGTCAACACCACTAGTGTTATAAGTTCACGATCTTTATCTGTTAAGTTACCATGACTATAAACATCACCATAAATAAAGTTCTTCACAATCTCACCAAAATCAGGGTCTGTTTTAGAAATTACCAGCTTATTATCACCAAATAATTTTGACATTGTCTCTTTAGCTTGATTTAGTCTATTCATTCTTTATCCTCCTAATTTAATAAATTATTATCATACGCGTTAACTTAAGCCGAATTTTGACAATTAGTCAATGGAATAGTATATTCCATCAATCTGTCTAAAGTTGTTTTTCGCTTACGTTTCTCATATAAACTATCTTTTGCAATTCTCT
>Ga0163226_1000067_pt1 | contig 21234 bp, 19 predicted proteins | sample MSEWel2016_07_13_2_FD_113144 | JGI IMG/M metagenome (GOLD analysis project Ga0163226, IMG submission 113144) | Subsurface microbial communities from deep shales in West Virginia, USA - MSEEL Well Study Marcellus 5H_2016_07_13 ...
CAGGGGCAGCCTTGTGGGAGAGTAGGTCACTGCCAGAATCGTAGTGTTCCCTGATAGCTCAGTTGGTAGAGCAGATGGCTGTTAACCATCGAGTCGCAGGTTCGAGTCCTGCTCGGGGAGCCATTTTTTTATTTTTTGATACCTTAATTTAAGGTATCTTTTTTTATTTGTATATATATTTTTTTCTGTTGAATACTAATAATTGATATTATCAAAAGATTTTATATAAAAAGTTAAGTAATAATTAATCTGAGTGAGTTAATTAATGATAATCTCTACTAATAAGCATTAATAAGGTTTGTGCTTTACAACTCTTATTATATAATATAGGTAAAGGTCAGAGTAGGTCAAAGAAGTTATAATTTAAGGAGAGGATGGTATGAAAAGCCTTTCTGATAGCATAGAAGACTATATTAAAGGACTATTGGAAGCTAATAATACTATAAAAATCCAAAGAAATAAATTAGCAGATAAATTTAATTGTGTACCTTCTCAAATTAATTATGTTTTAAAGACAAGATTTTCTTTTGAAAAAGGTTATATAATAGAAAGTTATCGTGGTGGGAATGGATATATTAAAATTACAAAGCTTAACTTAGATATTAATCAAAATATAATAAATAGACTATATAATATAATAGGAAATTATATTACTCAAAAAGAAGCATTTAGTATATTAGAACGGTTATTTGAAGAAGAGATTATAGATTTTTCCGAGAAATCATTATTAAAAACTATGGTTAGTAGAGATAGTATAGGGATAAGTTTACCATCTAGAGACATGATAAGAGCTCGATTACTGAAAAATGTTTTAAAAACTCTTTTAAGGATAAAGAGGTGAGAATATGCTATGTCAAAATTGTCAAGAGCGTGATGCAAAAGTTCATGTAAGCAAGGTTATTGATGGAGAGAAAGAGGATATATATCTTTGTGAAGAATGTGCTCATATAACTGGTGACTTAGATTTTGGTCTTGATTTTTCTTTTAATAATCTACTAACTGGGTTATTAAATAATCAATTTCATCCTCATCAAAAAATCAACTTATCAAACAATAAAATTAAATGTGAATTCTGTGAATTGACTTATGATACGTTTAGTAAAAGCGGGAGATTAGGTTGTAGTGAGTGTTACAACTCTTTTACAGATAAGATAGATAAAGTTTTAAGAAGAATACATGGAAACAACAGACATACAGGAAAGATACCTAAAAGAGCTGGTGAGAAAGTCATGGCCAAAAGGAAAGTCAAAGAGCTTAAGAATTTAATGGATGAAGCGGTAGCATTAGAAGAATTTGAAAGAGCAGCAGAACTGAGAGATGAGATTAAAGAATTGAAGGATGAAATTGGTGAATAAGAGAGGGGTGAGTTTATGATTGATGAACTTATAAGTCAATGGATGAAAAAGACTGGTCCTGATTCTGATGTGGTAATAAGTAGCAGGATTAGGTTAGCCCGCAACTTAGAGGATATTAGATTTACCAATCAGGCAAATGATGATGAATTAAAAGAAGTAATAGACAAGGTTAATAATCTGCTATTAAATAATAATAAATTTGATTTAACTTTGGTAGAGTTGGGTGATTTATCTAGAAATAAGAAGAATATGTTAGTAGAAAAGCATCTAATTAGTCCTGACTTGTCTGAAAGGCATATTAATAATGCCGTAGCATTATCTACTGAAGAAACTATTAGCTTAATGATTAATGAAGAAGATCATTTACGTTTGCAAGTTCTTTTACCTGGCTTACAATTACAAGAAGCATGGGATTTAGCTGATAAAATAGATGATTACTTAGAGCAAGAAATTAACATAGCTTTTGATGAGAAGTATGGTTATTTAACAGCTTGTCCTACAAATGTAGGTACAGGATTAAGGTCATCTATAATGGTTCATTTACCTGCTTTAACAATGATAAATAGAGTGAAAAAATTTATATCTGCAATATCTCAATTGGGATTAGCTGTTAGAGGGTTATATGGAGAAGGAAGTGAAGCAGTAGGTAACTTATATCAAATATCTAATCAAGTAACTTTAGGAAGATCCGAAGATGAGATAATAGAGAATCTAATAGAAGTAACTCACCAAATTATTACTCAGGAGAGAAATGCTAGAGAGATTTTGTTAAAGGAAAAAGAGATATTCTTAAAAGATCAAATTTATCGTGCCTATGGTATTTTAAAATATGCTTATAAGATATCTGTAGAAGAGGCAATGAAACTGATTTCAAATGTAAGGTTGGGTATTGACTTGGGTATAATAGATGATATAGAATCCACGATTTTAAATCAACTCATGGTAATTATTAGACCAGCTACTCTGCAAGTGCTTAAAGGTGAAGAGATGACAATAGAAGATAGGCATATTTATAGGGCACAATTGATAAGAGAGAGGTTACAGTGAGGAGGGAGTCAAATGATTTTTAGTAGATTTACTGATAGATCTCGAAAAGTAATGGCATTATCTCAAGAAGAAGCAAAAAGATTTAATCATAACTATATTGGAACAGAACATCTGTTATTAGGTTTGATTAAAGAAGGAGAGGGCATAGCTGCTAAAGCTCTAAAGACAAGTGGTTTTAGTTTAGACCAATTAAGAAAAAAAGTAGAAGATATGATTGGAAAGGGAAAAGAAAAAGCTACTGATAATAATTTACCCTTTACTCCTAGAACTAAGAAAGTTTTAAATTTATCTTTAGAAGAAGCAAGACGCTTAGGGCATAATTATATAGGAACGGAACATTTATTACTTGGTCTACTCAAAGAAGGAGAAGGTATAGCTGCCAGGGTTTTGAATGAAGAAGGTGCAGAAATTAATAAGATTCAATCAGAAATAATTAAATTATTAGGGGGAGCTAATATTAGTAGTAAAGGTAATTATTCTCCTAAAAGTAGTTCTAAAAATTTACAACAATTCAGTACAGATTTAACTCAATTAGCTAGTGAAAATCAATTAGACCCAGTAATTGGACGAAGCAAAGAGATAGAAAGAGTCATTCAAATTCTAAGTCGTCGTAAAAAAAACAATCCATGCTTGATTGGTGAGCCTGGTGTAGGAAAGACTGCCATTATAGAAGGGTTAGCACAGAAAATTGTAGAAGGTGATGTTCCTGAAACTTTAATGAATAAAAGGGTATTAGCTTTAGATTTGAGTTCCCTATTAGCTGGTTCTAAATATAGAGGAGAGTTTGAAAAGAGACTAAAAGCAGTAATGAATGAAATTAAAGAGTCAGGAGATGTTATATTATTTATTGATGAATTGCATACTTTGGTAGGTGCAGGAGGAGCAGAAGGTGCTATTGATGCTGCTAATATTCTAAAACCACCATTAGCTAGAGGTGAGTTACAGACTATAGGAGCTACAACTTTAAATGAATATCGTAAATATATCGAGAAAGATTCTGCTTTAGAGAGAAGATTTCAATCGGTAACAGTTGAAGAACCTAGTGTAGAAGATACTAAAGAAATTTTAAAAGGATTACGTGATGCTTATGAAGCTCATCACAGAGTTAAGATTACCGATGAAGCTATCAATGCAGCTGCAGAATTATCTCATCGCTATATCAGTGATCGCTTTTTACCTGATAAGGCGATTGATTTAATAGATGAAGCAGGTTCAAAAGCTAGGTTGCAACAAAATACTGCTCCAAGTGAGATAAAGGAGTTGGATAAAGAGTTAGAAAAAATTCAGCAGGAGAAAGAAGCAACTATTAAAGCTCAAGAATTTGAAGCAGCAGCCCAGTTAAGAGATAAAGAAAAGAATATCAAAGAGAGACTAGAAGAGATAAAGACAGAGTGGAAGAATGAAAAGGGGATGAATAATACTGATATTACTCGGGAGAGCATTGCTAGAACAGTGTCAGATTGGACTGGTGTGCCCGTGATGAAGTTAGCTGAAGCCGAATCCGACAAATTACTTAATTTGGAAGAAGAACTTCACAATCGGGTTATAGGTCAAGATGAAGCGGTTTATGCGGTCTCCCAAGCAATTAGAAGGTCTCGAGCAGGGTTAAAAGATCCAAAAAGGCCAATTGGTTCATTTATCTTCTTAGGTCCAACAGGTGTAGGAAAGACAGAATTAGCTAAAACATTAGCTGAAGTAATGTTTGGTGATGAAGATGCAATGATTAGAATTGATATGTCAGAGTATATGGAGAAACATTCAGTTTCTAGATTAGTTGGTGCTCCTCCTGGTTATGTTGGTCACGAAGAAGCTGGGCAACTAACTGAGAAGGTAAGGCGTCGACCTTATTCTGTTATTTTATTTGATGAGATTGAGAAGGCTCATCCTGAAGTCTTCAATATATTATTACAGGTATTAGAAGATGGTCAATTGACAGATTCACAAGGTAGAACTGTAGATTTTAGAAATACTGCTTTGATTATGACCTCAAATGTAGGAGCTAATGTTATTCAAAATAAATCTGCTACTCTTGGATTTAAAACTATTGAAACTGATGTAGAGAATAAAGAATATGAAGAGATGAAAAATAGGGTAAAATCCAAATTAAAGGATACCTTTAGACCAGAATTTTTAAATAGGTTGGATGAGGTTATTGTCTTTCATGCCTTAGGTGAAGAGCATATTAAAGAAATAGTAGATTTAATGCTAGAAGAATTAGAAGATAGGTTAAAAGAGCGTAATATAAGAATAGAGATTAGTCAAGCAGCTAAAGAGATGCTTGCTCAAGAAGGTTATGATAGAGAATTTGGTGCAAGACCTTTACGCAGAACGATAAGACGCCTTATTGAGAATCCTCTTGCTGAAAAATTCTTATCAAAAGAATTTGATGATGGTGATACTATTAAGATAGACCTTGAGAACAATGGTTTAAAATTTACTAAGTAGCAACAAAGAGCAGGGGGAAATCCACCCTGCTTTCTTTTTATATCATTGTAACTGTATGGCGTTAATAACTGGTTATATATAGGTTCGTGAATTTAGAATAAAATTTAACTATGACGCTATATAATGAAAAAGCGACATTTAGGAGGTAGGTGGGTAGGGATTAGGAAAATCCAACTACCTAACTACCCACCCCCTAACTATTTAATAAAAAAGTGTCCCAATATACCTGTTAAGTTTCGTTCTGAATTTACATATCTATAAGTATATTTATCTAGGTAAGTATGACTATAATCATTAATAGCTATAATATTAATATATTTATCGACTGATTAGCTATTAAAGTTTTCATAAAATCATTGATTCATCTTAAAATTTCGCAAAAGGTTGCTTACTTGTTAATTTTACAAAAAAATGTTATAATAAGATGCAGGATATTAATTATTTGATTAGGTGATTTTTCAATGGCAAAAAAGAAAAGAAGATATATATGTCAAAAATGTGGTTATCAAGCCTTAAAATGGAGTGGAAAGTGCTTAGGTTGTAATAGCTGGAACACATTAGTTGAAGAAATTATTGATACCAAAGAGCAGAAGAAAGAAGCACAGGTAACTACGAATATAAGGCCAGAAAAGATAAGTGATATAGAGATTAAATCTGAAGATAGAAAGAAGACCGGTTTTGCAGAATTGGATAGAGTATTAGGTGGAGGGATTGTTCCAGGGTCTTTAATTTTAATTGGAGGAGATCCTGGAATAGGTAAATCCACTCTTTTATTGCAAACATCCTATAATGTTAGTCAGATATACGATAAAGTATTGTACATATCAGGGGAAGAATCATCAAGGCAAATAAAATTACGGGCTGATAGATTAGGGACTGTTAATTCAAGTATGTATATATTGGCAGAAACAAATTTATTGGCTATTACCACCAATGTTGAGGATCTCAATCCTGATTTATTAATTATTGATTCAATTCAAACCATATATAACCCTAATTTAGAATCTGCTCCTGGAAGTGTTAGTCAAGTAAGAGATGCTACCGGGAGATTGATGAGACTAGCTAAAAAGAATAATATTCCAATTTTTATTGTCGGTCATGTTACTAAAGAAGGGTCCATTGCTGGACCAAGAGTTTTGGAGCATATGGTAGATACGGTATTATATTTTGAAGGGGACCGCCATTATACGTATCGAGTCTTAAGAGCTGTCAAGAATCGTTTTGGTTCTACTAATGAAATAGGTATCTTTGAAATGAGACAAGGTGGTTTAGCAGAAGTGTTGAATCCTTCCCAATTATTTATTTCAGAGAGAGCTAGTAATGTTTCTGGTTCTGTTATTATACCTTGTATGGAAGGAAGTAGACCTATTTTAATAGAATTACAGTCTTTAGTGAGTTCTGCTACCTTTGGTACCCCAAGTAGAATGACAACAGGTGTAGACCATAAGCGTGTTTCTTTACTTTTAGCTGTTTTAGAGAAGAAGCTGGGGCTTCATATTCAAGGCCAAGATGTTTATATTAATATTGCTGGTGGTTTTCAAGTTGATGAGCCTGCAGTAGATTTAGGGTTGATTTCAGCAGTTGTCTCTAGTTTCAGAGATATTGCTATACCTCAAGAGTTTGTTATTTTGGGTGAGGTTGGCCTATCTGGTGAAGTAAGAGCAATCAGTCAAATTGAAAAAAGAATTAATGAAGCTAGTAAATTGGGATTTACTAAGTTTATTATACCTAAAAGTAATAGTGAAGAATTAGATTATTCAGATATAGAGATTTATGGAGTTAGTAATGTCTATCAAGTTTTGGATCTTATATTAGGGGGGTGAATAAATGAGTTTCAATGATGAAGAGTTTACTGAAATATTAAAACTAGTTGCTCCAGGAACCCCTTTTAGAGAAGGATTAGAGAATGTTTTGCGAGCTAAGACAGGTGCTTTAATTGTAGTAGGTGATAGTGAAGAGGTTTTGGCAGCTGTTGATGGAGGATTTAATATCAATTGTGAAATGACGCCTACTAGATTATATGAACTTGCTAAGATGGATGGTGCAATTGTATTAAGTAGTGATGCCCAAAGGATTTTATGTGCAAATACACAACTGGTTCCTGATCCTTCAATTTCTTCAGTAGAAACAGGTACTAGACACCGTACTGCTGAGCGAATAGCTAAACAGACTGGAGAACTTGTTGTATCAATTTCTCAAAGAAGGAATATAATAACTCTATATAAAGAAGATAAAAAATATATATTAGAGCAGATTAGTGTTATTTTAACAAAGGCTAATCAAGCAATCCAGACCTTGGAAAAATATAGAAGTGTTTTAGATCAAGTCCTAACAAATTTAAGTGCTTTGGAATTTGAAGATTTAGTTACTATTTCTGATGTAGCTACTGCTGTTCAGAGAGCTGAGATGGTATTAAGGATTGTTGAAGAGATTGAGAAGTATATTAATGAGTTAGGTAGTGAGGGTCGTTTGATTAAGATGCAATTAGAAGAGTTAGTGGCTAATGTTAAAGAAGAAGGTTTGTTAATTATTAAAGATTATCAAGCTGAGATGGAAGGTGAGGAAGAGATAAATGATGAGGAGTCTATTGATATTATTGAGAAATTCTCTTCATATGTGTCCGATGAGTTGCTCAGTTTATCCACGATAAGTAAGCATTTAGGTTATGGTGGTAATATAAATGCTCTAGATTTATCTATTTCGCCTCGAGGCTATAGATTATTAAGGAAGATTCCACGTGTACCAATGACAGTTATTGAAAACTTAGTAGAGGTATTCGGCGATTTCCAAGAAATACTTAATGCATCTATTGATGAATTAGATGATGTTGATGGAATTGGTGAAGTAAGAGCACAGGCGATAAAAGAAGGACTAAAAAGGTTGAGAGATCAAGTCTTATTAGATCGGCATATTTAGTGGTATTCATTGACATTATAAGGTATATATGATATAATTAAAAGGAGTATCATGCATTGAATGGGGGTTATATTAATGTTTGAAGTGGGAGATAAGATTGTTTATCCAAACCATGGTGCCGGAACAATTATAGATATAGAACAGAAAGAAATCTTGGGAGAGAAGAAGCAATATTATATTATGAAGTTACCAATTGGTGATATGAAAGTAATGATTCCTAAAGATAATGTTGAAGAGATTGGACTTCGTAATGTAGTAGATAGTGATATGGTCTCTAAAGTTTATCAAGTTTTAAAAGGAGATCAAAGTGAGATGTCCCAAAATTGGAATCGACGTTTTAGAGCTAATACTGAGAAGATAAAGACTGGAGATATCTTTGAAGTTGCAGAGGTTGTTAGAAATTTAACTATTAGAGATATAATTAAAGGTCTGTCTACGGGAGAAAAAAAGATGTTGAATAATTCTCGACAAATCTTAATCAGTGAATTAGTTTTGGCTGAGGGTAAGGATGAGAAGGAAGTTGAAGAAAAAATTAATACTATATTTGATGAACAAGAATTTGAAGAAGAATAAAATTTGACGTCAGGTTTACCTGGCGTTTTAGCTTTATCAGTAATAATTATCAAATTTTTTATTTAAAGGAAATTTTTCATAAAATATTTAGATCTAAATATTTTATGATAGTATAACCATTAAACTGTAGACTGGTATTTAAATTAAAGTTAAGTTGGATGGTAATGATGGTTGTTTAGAAAAGGTAAAAAATAGGAAGGATTCTTTCTATCTAATGGTTGTAAGGAGTTAAAAGGATAAATAAGAATGATTAATTTAAAACTTTAATGAAGATTAGGTAACTATTCTAAAAAGGAGGTGATAAAGATGTTAAATAAGTTTTGGAGGTTGATATTTACTGCTGTTGGGGGAGTATTGGGTTATCAGATTGTAGATTATTTGAATTTATCTGAAGAGATAACTTTAGACTTCTACAACCTTGTTACAAATAATAATATCTATGGAATAATAGTGGGTGCTTTACTAGGATTTATATTATTACCTTATATAGTAGAAAACATCGTACAACTTATAGTCAAATTTGAAAATAATTTAGAAGGAGTTCCTGGTAAAGATATTATAGCAGGTATCTGTGGGTTGATAGTTGGATTACTTTTAGGTGTATTGATTGTCATTGCTTTTTCAATACAGGCTATTCCGACATTTGGTTTATGGATTCAAATAGCTGTTAATTTAATTCTGGGTTATTTAGGTTGGAATCTAGCAGTTAATAAGAGTAAGGAATTATTTAATATTTTAATACAAGCTAATAAGAAGGATAATTCAACAGAAGTTAATGATTCAGAAGTTTTAGGGGCAAGCTGTAAAATTTTAGATACAAGTGCGATTATTGATGGTAGAATAGCTGATATTTGTCAAACTGATTTTATTGAAGGGGTAATGGTTATACCTAAATTTGTTTTAGAGGAATTACAACATATTGCTGATTCCCCTGATCTTTTGAAGAGAAATCGCGGTAGAAGAGGTTTAGATATTTTAAAGAAAATTCAAAAAGAGTTAGAAGTGACTGTAGAAATTTATGAACAAGATTTCCATGATATTGATGAAGTAGATAGTAAACTAGTTAAATTAGCTAAAGTTTTAAATGGTAAAGTAATTACTAATGATTATAATTTAAATAAAGTAGCTGAGTTGCAAGGTGTTTCGGTTTTAAATATCAATCAATTAGCTAATGCTGTTAAGCCGGTTGTATTACCAGGTGAAGAGATGGAAGTTAAGATAATTAAAGATGGAAAAGAACCAGGACAAGGTATAGGATATCTAGATGATGGTACTATGATTGTTGTCGACCATGGTAAAGATTATGTTGGTGATACTATAGATATTTTAGTGACAAGTATTTTACAGACATCTGCTGGTAGGATGATATTTGCTAAACCTAAATTTTTAGCTAGACAAGCTTTATAGTAATTAATAATTGATTGCTGGTAACTGCTGGCAATCAATTATTAATGATTGGACTAATGGGGGAGTTTTTAATGAAGGTAAGTGTGGTAATTCCGGCAGCGGGACAAGGCAAGAGAATGAAAGCTAATAAGAACAAACAATTTTTATTATTGAATGACAAACCAATTTTGGCCCATACAATTGATATATTTGAGGGGCGTGCTGATATTGATGAGATAATAGTGGTTGCTCAAGCTGACGAGATAGATTATTGTCAATCGGAAATAATACATAAATATAATTTTAATAAAGTGAGTAAAATAATAGAAGGTGGAAGAACAAGACAAGAATCGGTTTATAATGGATTGAAAGCAGTATCTGAAAAAGCTGATTTTATTTTAATTCATGATGGTGCACGACCATTATTGACAAATGAGTTAATTAAACATATAATTACAGAGGTTGAAAAGTATCAAGCAGTAGCTATTGGTGTTCCAGTAAAAGATACAATCAAAATAATTAATCGAGATAAAGTTATTATAGATACTCCTACAAGGGATAACTTAATTGCTATTCAGACACCACAGGCTTTTAAAAGAAATTTAATATTACAGGCTTATCAGAAGGCTTTTGATGATGATTATTTGGGAACAGATAGTTCTAGCTTGGTAGAAAGACTGAATAAAGAGGTAAAAGTTATAGAAGGGTCTTATGAAAACTTAAAGATAACTACTTCAGAAGATTTAGAATTTGCAGAGAGAATTATATCAAGGAGGTAGGTATGAGGGTAGGTATTGGTTATGATGTTCACAAACTGATAAAAGGAGAAAGTTTAATATTAGGCGGGGTTGAGATAGATTATTATTATGGTTTAGAGGGCCATTCTGATGCTGATGTTCTATTACATGCTATTAAAGATGCATTATTAGGAGCAGTAGGAGAAGGTGATATTGGTCGCCATTTTCCAGATAATAATCCTAAATATAAAGGTATTTCTAGTTTAAAGTTATTGCAGGAAGTAAGTAACCTACTTTTTAATAAAGGTTTTGAGCTTAATAATTTAGATGGTGTAATTATTGCTCAAAAGCCCAAATTGGCACCTTATATCAAGCAAATGGAGAAGAATATAGCTCAGATTTTAAATGTAGATGTAAATAGAGTAAATATAAAGGCCACAACAACGGAAAGGTTAGGTTTTGTTGGTAGAGAAGAAGGGATTGCAGCAGAAGCGATAGTAAGTGTAAAAGAAAGGTAGGTATAAATAATGCTAGTTAAAGAGCTAATGAGTGGAAATATAATTACAGTCAGTCCAGGAGCAACAGTTGGGGAAGCAGAACGGTTAATGAGTGTAAATAGTATTGGTAAAATAGTAGTAGCAGAAGATAAAAAGGTAATGGGAATTGTAACTGATGGTGATTTGGTAAATCAACATGATTTGAATATACTTATTAAAGAGGTCATGGAAGCAGAAGTGATTACAATAAATGAAAACAAGAGTATTCAAGAGGCTGCTCAGTTACTATCAGATAATCAAATTAGTGGAGTGCCTGTGGTGAATAATGAAGGAAAACTTGTAGGTATTATTACTTCTTCTGATATTGTTTCAGGTTATGTCAAAGAGGAGAGAACTGCTAAGTTGTCCCCAGAGAGTTCTGCAATTTATCTGTCAATGACCAGAAGTAGAGAATATGAAAATTACTGGTTAGATAAGATCAAAGGATATGGATACAGAGTTGCCATTACTCAAACTGGTGCAAATGCTGAAAACTTACCTATTAAGCTAAGAGAGAGTACAACGGTAGCGGCAATTGCTCGTGGAGTTGTTAAAGAGAATTTAAGAGAGAAGATGGCTGTATCTAATGCTGTTAAGGATGCTTATACTCAACTTAATTTAGTTAATCCTGGTTTAGGTGGAGGCTTTAAAGTTGCTATTGTACGAGGTGAAGGTAGGTTAGCAGTAGCTGTATTTGGAAAGTTTGGACATGCTTTGGTCGACGGACCAGAACAATTATCTGTAGGGATGAGTGTAATTTAATAATATACAAGGGCGGTCAGTTAATCTGGTTGCCCTTTGTTTTAGTGAGAAATAGTTAGCTTGCAAAGGCTTATAAGATGTTTTATAATAAAAATAATTATAAAGTTATGGAAGGGAGAAAGTTATGAGTGATATTAGAGTAAGGTTTGCTCCAAGTCCAACAGGGCAGATACATATTGGAAATATTAGAACGGCTTTATTTAACTATTTATTTGCTAAAAAGAATAATGGAACATTTATTCTAAGAATAGAAGACACAGATAGAGAACGTTCTACTAGTGAATTTGAAGAGGTTATTCATCGTGAGATGGATTGGTTAGGTTTAGAATGGGATGAAGGTGTTAAGGTTGGTGGAGATCATGGACCTTATCGACAGATGGAAAGGTTAGATATTTACCAAGACTATGTAGATCAGCTTTTGGATAAAGGTTTAGCGTATTACTGTTATTGTAGTCCTGAAGAGTTAGATGAAATGAGAGAAGAGCAACGTCAACAAGGTCAACCACCACGCTATACTGGCAAATGTCGCTGTTTAGGACAAGAAGAAAAGAATAAGCTAGAAGCGGAGGGCAGAAAGCCAGTTGTTAGATTTAAAGTTCCAGATGAGCAAAAAGAGCTTATTGTTGATGATTTAATTCGAGGAAGAGTATCTTTTAGTAGTGAGGTCATTGATGATTTTGTAATAGTAAAGTCTGATGGAATCCCTACATACAACTTTGCGGTAGTTGTAGATGATTATTTAATGAAGATTAGTCATGTTATTCGTGGAGAGGATCATTTATCTAATACTCCAAAGCAACAATTATTATATGAGGCTTTGGGTTGGGAATCTCCTAGATTTGCCCATCTATCAATGATTTTAGGTACTGATAAGTCCAAGTTGAGTAAAAGAAGTGGAGAGGCCTATGTATATGTAAGTGAATATCGTAAAAAGGGATATTTATCTGAAGCCTTAATTAACTTTTTATCATTACTAGGGTGGTCTCCAGAGGATGAAGAGGAGATATTAAGTAAGGAAGATATCATTAAGCAGTTCTCTATAGAAAGGGTTAATAAAAGTGCTGCTGTCTTTGATGTAGAAAAGCTAAATTGGATGAATGGAATGTATATTAGAGCCACCCAGTTAGATCAAATAGTAGAATTAGCAAAACCTTATATTCTTGAAGCAGGCTATGATTTATCTGGTAAATCTGAAGAGTGGATTGGATTATTAGTAGATACTGTGAGAGGTTCTTTGGACTATTTGGCAGAAATTACTGACCATCTTGATATCTTTTTTGGTGAATTAGAATATAATGATAAAGAGAAGGTAGTAGAGGACTTTAAGCAAGACAAAGTGGATATAGTCTTTGAAACTTTAAAGGAGAATATCCTTGCTTTAGAAACTTTAGATCCTCAAGAGATCAAGAAGATGTTAAAGAAGACTCTTAAAAATCTACCTGTTGGAGGAAGATTATTCTATCATCCAACTAGATATGCTTTAACAGGAAAAGGATCAGGTCCAGAGCTATATAATATAATTGCTTTATTAGGAAAAGAAGAATGTGTTCATAGATTAGATAAAGCTTTATCTTTAAGATAAGTTTTATAAAAAATTAATGGCTATGAAAGGGATTAGTAGATTAGATTAATTCTTTTAGAGAGAAGGTATCATAGGCTGAAAATACCTTTAAGAATATCTAATTGAATGCCCCCTTGAGCTAAATAGCTGAAAAAGTATTAGTAGGTTATTTCGTTTAGTCGGCGTTATCTGACTAGAAAGTGAGTTATCTTATTAGTAGGGTAGCTAAGCAGAGTGGAACCACGGCCTGTCGTCTCTGAATTAAAGGGGATGATAGGTCTTTTTACTTGGGGGTGATAAATAATGTTGTTGGAAAAAATTAAAGATGATATTACTGTTATTTTTGAGCGTGATCCAGCGGCTACCAGTATATTAGAGGTTTTATTAACATATTCCGGATTACATGCAATTATTTTCTACAGAATAGCTCATCCATTATATAAGATTGGTTTAAGGCTGATTCCTAGAATTATATCTCAGTTTGCTAGATTTATAACAGGCATTGAGATACATCCAGGGGCTAAAATAGGTTCAGGTTTCTTCATAGATCATGGAATGGGAGTTGTTATTGGAGAGACTACTGAAATAGGAGATAATGTTACTATTTATCAAGGGGTAACTTTGGGGGGGACAGGAAAAGAGACTGGGAAAAGGCATCCGACTTTAGGTGATGATGTGATGGTCAGTGCTGGTGCCAAGATTTTAGGTTCGATAAAGATTGGGAATAATGTCAAGGTAGGGGCGGGTGCTGTGGTCTTAAAGCCAGTACCTGATAATTGTACTGTTGTAGGGATTCCAGGTAGAATTGTGATTAAAGATGGTAAGAAGATAAAGGATAAGTGTGTTGATTTAAACCATGCAGATTTACCAGATCCAGTACAGGAAATGTTAAATTGTATGAATAAAAGAATCAGAAAATTAGAAGAAGAACCAATGATTGAAAGGATGTGAGTAAGGTGACTTTAAAGGTATATAATTCTTTGTCAGGAGAAAAAGAGGTTTTTGAGACTTTAGAAGAGAACAAGGTTAAAATTTATTCCTGTGGACCAACAGTTTATGATTATTTTCATATTGGAAATGCTAGGGCCTTTATGGTTCCAGATATTATTAAGCGTTATTTAACATATAAAGGGTATGATGTGTTGCATGTGATGAACTTTACTGATATTGATGACAAGATGATTAATAGGGCCAATGAAGAAGGGATTAGTGTTCAAGAATTGGCAGAGAGATTTATCACTGCTTTCTTTGAAGATATAGAAAGGTTAAATATTAAGAAAGCAGATATCTATCCTAAGGCTACAGAGCATATTTCTGATATGATTGGGATGATTAAATCATTAGTAGAAGATGGCTTTGCTTATGAAAGCAATGGAGATGTTTATTTTAAAGTAGCCAAGTTTAGTGAGTATGGAAAGCTATCTAAGAAGAATTTAGAGGATTTAGTTGCAGGTGCTCGAGTAGAAGTAAGTGACAAGAAAGAGAACCCTTTGGATTTTGTCTTGTGGAAAGCAAGCAAAGATGGTGAGCCAAGTTGGGATAGTCCTTGGGGGGCAGGTAGACCTGGTTGGCATATAGAGTGTTCTGCAATGTCTAATAGATATTTAGGTGAAGAGTTTGATATTCACACAGGTGGAGTAGATTTAACCTTCCCTCATCATGAGAATGAGATTGCTCAAAGTGAGGCTTGTTGTGACCATCAGGTGGTTAATTACTGGATGCATAATGGTTACATCAATATTGATGGAGAGAAGATGTCTAAATCGTTAGGGAACTTCTTTACTACTAGAGAGATTTTGAAAAAAATTTCTGATGATGATAATTATGATAATGAATATGCTAGGGAAGTATTAAGATTTTTCTTAATTTCTAACCATTATCGTAGTCCAATTAATTTTAGTGATCGTGCTGTAGACGAAGCGGGAAAAAACCGTGAACGTTTAACTGGTACAGTTTCTAGGTTGGATTTTTTGTTAAGTAGAGATTCTGTAGATTTGAATGCAAAAGAAGACAATAAAGTATTAGAGGTTGAAAAAGATTTTATAAGTAAATTAAATGATTTATGTGAGCAAAAAAAGAATGAATTCATAGAAGCTATGGATGATGATTTTAATACAGCTTTAGCTATTGGTGCGTTACACGAGTTAACTACTGAAATTAATAAAGTTGTAAATAGAAGTGATTTCTTAATAACAGATAAAATTAAAAATGAAGCTTTAGATAAAGCTAGGTCTTTATTTATTGAACTTGGAGATGTTTTGGGAATTGATTTAAGTAAGCATAAAGGAGTTAGAAAAGTTGGACTTGAAATAGATTTAAAATCTTTATTATTGAAAATGATAGACAAATTAAACATAGAAATTAAAGGTAAGGAAAATTTAAAGGCAGAAGAATTAATTAATATTTTATTAAAGAAAAAAAGAAAGAGAGCAAGACAGGATAAAAACTATCAATTAGCCGATAATATCAGAGATGAATTAGCGGAAATAGGTATTGAAGTGAAGGATACTCCACAAGGAGCAGATTGGAATTTAAAGTAATACAGGTGATGAAATAGAAGGATATTGCGATGTTTTCAAGTTGATAGTGTATAGTGGATAGTTAAAAGGTTTTAAAGGTTTTTAAATTGAAGAAAATTAATGTTTGAACGAAGCAAAAATTGAACTAGAATTTAGAGTTTAATCAAGTTTTAAGTAAAGAATCTAATTAATGATAATATTTAGTATTTTGTTTGCTGAGAGAGTTTAATTTTCTTCTAGACCTTTTGGTTACTTTTAGGGCAATGCTAAAAGTAACTCGGAAAAAAGCTGATAAGCTTTTCCGAAAGATGTTTTAATAATTTTGCTCACCTTTAAAGTGAAAAGTGTCGTAATATCCCTATAATCTGATACTAATTTTCTTAATTCAACTAGCATAATAAATAAAGTTATCTTAATTGGAGGGGAAAGAATGTTTGGTGAATTAATTGAATTCCCAGGTCGTGCAGAACTATTAGCACCAGATACCATGGCTTATATAGGTGATAGTGTCTTTGAATTATTTATTAGAAATTTGATATTAGAAAGAAATATGGCAAAGCCAAATCAATTACATCAAGAGGTTATCCAATATGTTAACGCTACGGCACAAGCTAACTTGTTAGAAAAATTGAGAGATGATTTGACAAAAGAAGAGCTTGTAATCGTACGGAGAGGTAGAAATATCAAAACAAATGTTCCTAAGAATGCAAATCCTGCTGATTATCAATATAGTACAGCCTTTGAGGCATTAATTGGTTATTTATATTTAGCAGGAAAAGAACAAAGGTTACTAGAAGTATTTAATAAGATTAAAGAAATATTATAGTTAGTTAAGGAAGAGGGTCTAGATGATGAAGATTAGTAACTTTGAAGATACTGGCTTAACCAAGGTTGAGTCATGGATTAAAGATAATAATATTAGTAATTTGGATATAGATACACTTAAAGAGGTTTTAAAAACTATCAACATTTCTTTTGTAGCTGAAGGGATTAATAGAGTACAAAGTACATTGTTGTGTGAACTAAAAGATTCTTATGTACAACAGAGTCAGAGATATGTAACTATGGGTGACGATAGTTATTCTTTTCTAGAATTGTCAAGCAATGATGACAGAAAAGCTAGAGAGTTAAGTGATAGAGCCTTTGAACTATATGAAAAGATGTCTGAATTAAAAGCTGGAAATTTTAAAGGAAGGCCTAAGAAAGAGCATTATAAATATGGAATTCCGATAGAAGATGCAAGGTACATCTTACCACTTTCGACTAAAACTAATATCTCCATAGCTATGACTGGAAACAAACTTTGTAAACTATTTACTCTGCTCTATGATACAAGGTATTTTGAGTTGTTTAAGGGGTTTAGAGCTGAGTTTATAAAATATTTACCTGATGCTCTGGTTAAATTATTAGAAGATAAACATAATATTAATAATGGAAGTTTAATAAATAATTTATATAAAGATGATATGAATAGAATATCTACTGCCAATAATATGGTATTGTTAAGTTATTTTGACAATTTAGAGTTAAAGGTAGGATTGGGAGCTATAACCAGCACTTCTGCAGTCACACCTTCTAAGAAGTTAGAATCATGGGGAGAAGAAGCTACTGATAAAGCAAAAGGTTTGGTACAAAGAGTCTTAGGTTATGGACATGAAAGTATTGCTGAACAGGCTAGAACTACCTTTGGAATGATGTGTAGTATGGTTACCTATCATCAACAGATTCGTCATAGATTATCAGAGAATCATAGAGAGGACTTAACTAATCTTATTTTAGATATAAAAAGAGAAGTTGTTATACCTCCAAGTATTAAAAAGTCTGATTTTTGTCAGAAATATTTAGACTTAGTTAATGAGTTTAAAGAGTTTAGACTGTATATATTAAAGAAGTACGGTGAGGAGCAAGCATTATCATTTATATTAAATTGTGATCAAATTAAGTTGATAATTTCGACTAATGCTAGAATTGATAATACTATGTTAGCTGAAAGAATCTGTATAAATGCACAGTGGGAGATAAGAAAGTTATCTACTAAGAAATTAAGAGTTTTAAGAGGATTATCTGACGTATTATATGAAAACTCTCTTCCTTCTTGTATATATGGCAAATGTAAAGAAGGTAAACTGACATGCGGAAAGCAGTTAGAGATGAGAGAGAAGTTTTTATCTTAAGCTATAATTATTAAATATTAAGTGTTGTTTTTTTATATAAATATATAATTTGTTCAGTATAATTAAAAGAAAAATGAAAGTGGTGGAATAACAATGGTTAATGTTGAAGGAAGAAATCCTGTGATTGAAGCTTTAAGAGCAGGAAGAAAGATTGAAAAAATATTTATATTACACTCAGCACATGGTGGACCAATTGATGAGATTTATAAGCTAGCGAAGAAGAGAAATATTAAAGTAGATAAGGTGGATAATAATCAATTAGATAGTATGGCGGGATCTCATGCTCATCAAGGGGTAATTGCTGTAGCTGAAGAGCTTCAATACTGGGATATAGATGATTTAATTGAACATGCCAAAGAAGAGAGTGATGAACCATTATTGATTTTATTGGATGAATTAAAAGATCCTCATAACTTTGGTTCTATATTAAGGACGGCTGATGCAGCTGGGGCACAAGGGGTAATTATTCCTAATAGAAGGTCGGTTTCTTTTACTCCTGTGGTAGCTAAATCATCAGCTGGTGCGGTAGAATATGTACCAGTTGCTCAAGTGACCAATCTATCTCGGACTATAGATAAATTAAAGGATGCTGGTTTTTGGATTGGTGGTGCTGATATAGATGCAAGGCAGACCTGCTACCAAGCAAATTTAAAGGGGGCATTAGGATTAGTTATAGGAAGTGAAGGTAGTGGTATGAGGCGTTTAGTTAAAGAAAAATGTGATTTTTTAATCAAATTACCAATGAAAGGCCATGTAGATTCGTTGAATGCTTCGGTAGCTACTGGTATATTGATTTATGAGACTGTACGCCAAAGAGAGGAGTAATAAAGTGTTAAAAAAATCAGCTGTGATAAATTTTTTCTTTATTATTATAATGACTCTTATATCGTCAAAGATAGTCTATGCTAATAGTTTTGATAAAAGTATTATAAATAATATAGAGGTTTATCAGTTAACTGATATTATATCTACTTATACAACTTACTTTGATAGAGGGGATATAAATAGATCTACAAATATATCTATATCAGCTCAAAAGATAAATGGCAAGTTAATTATGCCAGAAGAAATTTTTTCTTTTAATAAGGTAGTTGGCCCAAGGACTAAGGAAGCTGGCTATCAAGAGGCAACGGAGATTATAAATGGAGAATTTGTACAGGGGGTTGGAGGGGGAGTGTGCCAGGTCTCATCAACTTTGTATAACTCTGTATTATTAGCTGATTTAGAGATTGTAGAAAGGGACAATCATTCTCGTCCAGTAGCTTATGTTCCTTTGGGTAGAGGTGCTACAGTTTATTATAACTACATTGACTTTAAATTTAGAAATAATGGTGACTCTCCTATACTTATCATAGCAAAAGTAGTTAAAAATAAGTTAACAATTACTTTCTTAGGTAAAGATAAAGGAGAGTATGTTGAAATTATAACTTCTGCAAAAAAAGTAATAAAGCCTAAAGTAGTAAGGCAGATTGATAGAGATTTGCCATTGGGATCAGAAAAAATTATAGCACATGGAAATAAAGGGTTTGAAGTTTTAGTAAGAAGGGTAGTAAAGAAGGGGAATAAAATTATAAAAAATGAATTTGTTTCTAAGGATATTTATTCACCTAAAGATACTATTATTAAAATTAATCCTAAAAATTAAATTAAGGAAAAAGTTACACCCATATCTACCTTGACTAAGAAAGATTACATAAGTTATAATAGAGGATGTAATCTTGAGGATAGGGTGGAGGGGGATTATGGGTGAAACAGAATCTAAATTACCAAGGATATATTGATTATGATAATATGACAGATGATGAAATTGTAGAATATGCTCAAAGTGGCGATAGTTTAGCTCTAGAATATTTAATTAAAAAATATAAGAGTTTTGTTAAGATTAAATCAAGGTCTTATTTCTTAATTGGTGCAGATAGAGAGGATATTATACAAGAAGGTATGATTGGACTGTATAAGGCAATTAGAGATTACAGAATTGATAAATTAGCATCTTTTCGTGCCTTTGCGGAGTTGTGTATTACTAGACAGATTATTACTGCCATCAAGACAGCGACACGACAGAAACATCAGCCTTTAAATTCTTATATATCTCTTAATCGACCAATTTTTAGTGAGGAATCTGATAGAACACTATTAGATGTATTAAGAAGTAGTAAGTTATCTAATCCTGAAGAGTTATTTATAACTTATGAGTCTTATGAAATTTTAGAGACTAGCATAAAAAAGATGCTTAGTGATTTAGAGTTAAAGGTTTTAATGGAATATTTGAAAGGAAAGAGCTATCAAGATATAGCTATTTGTTTAAAGCGCCATGTGAAATCAGTGGATAATGCTTTACAACGTGTCAAAAGGAAATTAGAAGAATTTTTAGAAAAGAATGATATTTGAGTTAAACTGGAGTAATTGCTTAATAATTTGGTTTAATCAATTTAAATCTTTAATAATTAAATTAAATTGATTTATTTAGTTCTTGACCTTTGGTTTTAAAAAGAATATAATATTATTGTTGTTTATTTGATGTGTTTAAGGAGGGGTTCCCGAGTGGTCAAAGGGAGCAGACTGTAAATCTGCCGGCGACGCCTTCAGAGGTTCAAATCCTCTCCCCTCCACCATTAATATGTAACAGTTAATAGTTGACAGTTGATAGTTAAGTTCATAAAAAATAAGAACTTATATTTAAGTTTTTGCTTTTATGGTTTTGACTGTCAACTGTACACTATACATTGTAAACTGAACTTGTTGTGCGGGAGTAGCTCAGTTGGCTAGAGCACCAGCCTTCCAAGCTGGGTGTCGCGAGTTCGAGTCTCGTTTCCCGCTCCAGCCCACGTAGCTCAGCAGGTAGAGCACTTCCATGGTAAGGAAGGGGTCACCGGTTCAAGTCCGGTCGTGGGCTCCAAATTTAATAATTAACATATAAACAGGTGATTTTGTATCACCTTTAATTTATATAATATATTTCTACATAATTTAGGAGGGAAATAAAATGGCAAAAGAAAAGTTTGAGAGAACGAAACCTCATGTTAATATTGGAACAATCGGTCACGTAGACCACGGTAAAACAACAACTACTGCAGCTATTACAAAGGTATTATCAAAAGGTGTAGGTGGATCTAACTTTGAAGACATCGATAATGCACCAGAAGAAAGAGAAAGAGGAATTACAATTGCTACTTCTCACGTAGAGTATGAAACAGAAAACCGTCACTATGCTCACGTTGAC
>Ga0163226_1000069_pt1 | contig 21045 bp, 17 predicted proteins | sample MSEWel2016_07_13_2_FD_113144 | JGI IMG/M metagenome (GOLD analysis project Ga0163226, IMG submission 113144) | Subsurface microbial communities from deep shales in West Virginia, USA - MSEEL Well Study Marcellus 5H_2016_07_13 ...
AAATTAGGGATAATGGGCTTGTGGCAAGTCCTAAAAGAATAAGGATATCCTAATAAATTAGGAGGAAACTTAAACTTCAAACTTCTTTTGAAGCCTCCGTTGCTCGTCTCGGAGGTTGTTCACGAGCAGACAGAAGATATAGCACCAATGGTAACTGATTGGGGATATATTACTTTTCAAGTTGAAAAAGTTGATCCTAGAGGTTGGTTAATTGATAGTATGACAATCAACTATCAGCATCCAGATGATAATCCAGCAGATGCAGGTAAAATTTTAGAAGATGATATTCCTGCATGGACAACTGGGGAAGATAATGTTCAAAATTAGATATTCTCTATTAATTTTTCTATTTATACTAATAGCTTATAACAGTAATGGACAAGCCTATTCTGATAGTTATTATAAGTTACAACTTGATATTGGTGAATATAATAGTGAAATTAAAGAATATTTAGATTTAGATTATGACTATGATTTTGGATTGTATAACTTAGCATTGAATTTGGATCTTAATAAAAAGTATGTATTTTCCAGTGGATTGGTTATAAATGAACCCAAATGGGATTATGAAGATTATCTGATTACTTTAGAGAATAACTCAGATAAGTTAGATGTTGGAATTACTTCTTCTCCTGCTATCTCTGAATTTTTAGCCAGTGATTCTTTAGAGGGTGTATATTTAAAGAAGGGTAAATATGAATTATGGCATGGATATGCTAGAACCAGTACAGGATTTAGGGTTGACAGCAGAAAGCAAAGTGGGATTAATATTGACTTTGGAGATAGAGAACTAGGATATCTAAAGTCTGATGATTCAAATGAATCTAATCAGTACTTTAGTTATTCAGATAACTATGAGTGGAATCATACTGATTTAGATATAGAGACTACTTTGGGGATGAGTAATGATGATGATTTGAGGGGATTAGCTACTGCTGTCAATATAGACTCTATAGGGAAACTCTTTAATTATTATATAAGTTTAGATTATCAATCCCCTCAGTTTCAAGCTGTAAAAAGTAGTATTGATTATGGTCATGGTAAGTATGATCTTCAGTTGCGGAGCTATAGAAGTTGGGGGCCTTATTTGATGGAAGGTTCTCTTGCTTATAATCAGGATAATTTAGATAAAGAAAAGACAAGCACTAATAAAAATTTAAGTAGTGGAGTTAAAATGAACTATTATTCTGATTATGCAGGCATATATACTGTTGCTGTTAGTTATAATCGGAATAATAAATATTTAGTAAAGAATAGTTATAATACTCGACGTGAAAATGAGATTAATCTAAAATTAGGCTATGAAGATATACATTGGGAATATAATTTAGATGTAAACTATAATAAGCGTTATAATTTTATTACAGGAAATAATGTTAGTGAAAAAGAGATGAACCTTGCTTTAATATATGACTCTTTTGATAATTTGAAATTTATTCTTAGATATAATATTGAGCGTGAAAGAGATGATGATTTAGAGAGAGATTTTAGCTTGAATATCGACTATGGCTACCAATTATTCGAAAATTTAGATTATGATTTAGATTTAACTTTAGATGATGAATATAGCTTAAGGTTGAACTTAGAGCAAGGGGTGGAATACGGATTTGCTAAAAATCATGATTTAGAGTTGAGATTGGGCTTGATTAAGTATTTAGAATATGGTGATCATATTAGTAAAAAATTAATAATAAATTATAAATATAATTTTTAAAAAAATAAACATTTATACTATGAAAATTAAATCACTTATTTTCTTTAGATTTATTATTAACCTGCCAAGGTAGTTTAAGCTATTTTGGTAGGTTTTTGTTTTTATATGATAAATCTAATTCAATTTCCACCTATTACTTGGAGTAAATAACCTTTAAAACTTGAATTTTACTAAGGAGTTTAGTAAGATAGACTTGTGTGTATAATTAATAATCTAGATTTGTGAATCTAGAATAAAATTTAACTATGACGTTATATAGAGATAATACGACACTTCGTGTCGAGTGTGAGCTATGAGTGCGAGTGTGTGTAAAATCTCTTTTTATTGGAGTTTAATCACACTCACACACCCACTCACGCTAATTTTAAAAGTGTCCCAATATACTCAAATTATACCTTAGATTTGGAAATCTATAAACTGAATCTTTAAGTAATTTACTAGTTTTGTAAATATAAATTATTTTTTCTTATAATTAAGAAGATTTATCTTCTTAATTATTGTTAGAAAGGGTGAAATGCCTTGCAGAGAATATTATTTTTTGTATTACTAATATCAGTTTTATGTACAGCAGTTGTACAAGCTAATGAGCAGGTTCCGATTACGGTAGATGCCGATGGGTTTGTAATGTTAGATGAAGAATCTCAAATGATTCAAGCTGAAGACAATGTAGTTATTCAAATGGGAGAAGATTATATTAAAGCAGACGAGGTTCAAGTTAATTTAATAACTAAAACTATTAAAGCTTCGGGGAACATTCTTTTAGTGCAAGAAGGTAGAGAAGTCTCTGGAGATGCATTAGAATATGATTATATTAACGAGGAAGGAAAGTTCTATAATGCTCTATCTGAAGAAGAGGGTATCAAATTTAAAGGCAAGGTGCTTAATATTGTAAAGGATGAGATGGTAATGGAGGAGACAGAATTGATTGCTTGTAATCATGAGGACCCCCATTACAAATTAACTGCTGAAAGCATTAATATCTATCCTGATGGTAAAGTTGTTGCTAAAGGGGTTTATTTATGGATAAAGGATAAGAAGATCCTTCCTTTGCCAACCTTTACAACTACACTCAGTTCTGATCCAACAGAGCAGAAGAAATATGCTATTCCTGAGCCTAAATTAGGATATAATAGGGATAATGGAGCTTATCTTGAAGTTAACTATGATCATTATGTTGATGAAACTTTAGAGGGTTTTCTTCATTTTAAGGCTACAACTAAGAAGGGAAATCAATTAGATTTAGATTATAATTATAGCCCAAATGAAAACTTTCAGTTTAAGCCTAATCTAAGCTATGATCAAGGGATTGGTTTAGATGGTAGTGTTAGTTTGCTAAATAAGATTGGTAGCATTAATAGTAATATTAGTTATAATGCTTATATCGAAGATGATGAAGATGATCCAGATTATAAAGATAAAGAATGGCTAGCTAGATGGGATTTGACTACTGATATTTTTGGAGTTAAATCTGGATTACATTTTAAAAGAGATGAAGATGACCCAGAGATAGGAAAGGAGATTACCTTCGATAAGAAGTGGTCCGATTACTATTGGCAACTTCGAGCTGGAGCAGATAATGAATATGATTATAAACCACAATTTTCTTTAGGGGTTAGGGATAAAGACTTAGGAAATGGAACTTTATTTTCTACAGACTTGAGAATAGCTGATATTTATGAGAGAGATACTGATATTGAGACCTCTAGAAGAGGGGTTGATCTAAGATTAAGAGATAGCCAAGTTAAGATAAGTGATAGTACTAATCTTTATTGGGATAGTGGATTATCTATCTCCAAATATGGGACAGGAGATGACTTTCAGACTTATGATTTTAATGTAGGTATTGATCAGAAAATAGCTTTTCTTGACTTTAATTTAGACTATCAATACTATGATGAGCTTGGACAGACTCCTTTTGAATTTGATTTATTAACCGATGAAGATGAAAAGATCGGAAAGAGAAATTATATTACTGCAAGTATTGGCAGTGATTTGACACTAAGTGAAAATTTAGATCTTCAATGGAATGCACTTGCCCGCAATAGCACTTATGAAAATAAAGATGATTATAATTATTATCAATTTAACACTAAGACCTCTTATCAAATTAATGAGTTTAATAGTATAGGATTAGGTTATAATTATGTAGGAACAGTAGGAGAAACGCCTATTGAAGATGAAGAGGTTGAAAGAGATGATTTATATAATGAGGTTACTCTAAGTTATAATTTTCAAACAAACCAATTGGACTTCCCTTATTGGGATGTTGAGATAGAGACAGGATATGATTTTATTGATGATGAATTATCTACTCTGAAATATTCTGTAATGAGAGAATTTGACTGTTTCAATACTGGAATTGAATATGATCAATTAGAAAAAGATATTCGTTTCAATCTGGAATTGAAGTTTTAATAGATAAGAGAATAAATTAAGTGATGGGAATCTTCCCATCACTTAATTTACTTTTAATAAAATGCTTATTTAAGTAAAAACTATATATTGGTGGAATTAATTTCTCATATTACTTAGCTAGTATTGAAGAGATAATTACTTTATTATATAATTAAACAGGATGGTGTAATATGGGGATGTTGTGACACTTTCGTGTTGGGAACCAGGAATCTGGAATCAGTATAGTTTACAGGTTCCTGATAACTGATTCCAGATTCCTAAAAGTATCGCACTTTCTCTCAATTATATCAGTTTTATATCAATATAAGTTGTAAATATAGCAATTATTTCAATAAAAAAGGAGCTTGGTTATGCCACTAGCTTATTTTATTTATAATTTTTTAGTATTTATTATTTTATTATTATACTCTCCTATACTAATTTATAAGGTTTTAATTAATAAAGAAAATAAATCTTCTTTATTGGAGAGATTTGGTTTTTTACCAAAAGATATTATAGGAAAGTTTAGAGGTGAAAAAGTTATTTGGGTTCATGCTGCTTCGGTAGGAGAAGCAGGTGCTGCTAGTCCTGTTGTAGCTGAATTAAAGCAGAAATTTCCTGAATATAAAATTATCTTTTCTACTATGACCACCACTGGAAGGGGTATGGCTCGAAAAATTATTAAAGAAGCAGATGATTTTATCTACATTCCCTTTGATTTCTTTATTATTGTAAATAAGGTAGTAAAGGCAATCAGCCCTGACCTTGTAGTGATTATGGAGACTGAACTATGGCCGAATTTAATAAAGTATAGTAAGAGGCAAGGTGCTAAGGTGATGCTTATTAGTGGGAGAATAAGTGATAGTAGTTTTAAGCAATATAAGTATTTAGGCTATTTACTAAAAGATATGTTTAGTCAAATAGATATTCTTAGTATGCAATCTAACAAAGATATGAATAGAATTATAGAGTTAGGAGCAGATGAAGATAAAGTTTGTAATAATGGTAATACTAAATTTGATCAAGAATATGGTAAAATTGATTTTGAAGTTAAAGAATCTATTTATAAAGAATTTCAGATTAATCCCAATCAGCCTATTATCGTTGCTGGCAGTACCCATGATAATGAAGAGGAACAACTAATTTCTTTATATAATGAATTGAAGACAAAGTTTGGCGATTTAATTTTATTATTAGTACCTCGTTATATTGAGCGGGTTGAAGAGATAGAAAGTCTTTATCATCAGGTTGGAATTAATACAATTAGAAGAAGTAGAATAAAAGAGAGGGATTCGGCTAGAGAATCGGTTATTTTAGTAGACACTATTGGAGAGTTGGCTAAATTATATGGTATTGCAAATTTAGTATTTGTAGGAGGAAGTTTAATTGAACGTGGAGGCCATAATATATTAGAGCCTGCTTCCCAAGGTAAACTAGTCTTTTTTGGACCACATATGTTCAATTTTAAAGACAGTACTAAACTGTTATTAGAGAATAAGGTAGGGGTTCAAGTCACTAATGTAACAGAGCTAATTGAGCAGATGGATTATTATCTTAGTAATCCTGATATTTTAGAAGAACATAGTAGACAAGCTGTAAAGATGATTGAGGATAATCAAGGGGCTTCTTGGCGTAATGCTGAGTTGGCTAGTAGATTATTAGTTAGCAGAAAGGAATTAAATAAATGAAGATACTATTGATTAGGCTAAGTGCTATTGGAGATGTAATCCATGCTCTGCCAGTTGCTAAAGCTACTAGAGAGAGATATCCTAAGGCAGAGATTACTTGGATTGTAGAAGATAAAGCCAAGGATTTAGTAATTGGAAATCCAAATATAGATAATCTTATTATATTACCGAAGGAAGAGTGGAAGAGGGATTTTAAGAATAATAAGTGGTCGACTATAAAGAAGGCACGAAGCTTTTTTAAGAAGTTAAAAAAGCATAAATTTGATATAGCTTTAGATGTACATGGATTATTTAAGAGTGGTTTAACAGCCTATTTAAGTGGAGCTAAGAAGAGAGTTGGCCCTGCTAATGGAAGAGAAGGTTCTACTCTCTTTTATCAGCAGAAGGTTAAATTACCTACAACAGAGATTCACCAGATAGATAGAAACCTTCAGATAGCTCAAGGTATAGATGTAAAAACAGATAGTGTAGCTTTTGATATAATTCTTTCTAAAGAAGAAGAAAAAATGGTTGCTCAGATATTAAAAGAGTTGGGTCTAGATAGTGATAAACCATTAATTACGATCAATCCCTATACTAGCTGGAGTTCGAAAAACTGGTTAAACCGGCGTTGGGCAGAGGTAGCTGATAATTTAATTAAAGATTTAAACTGTGAAGTTATCTTTACGGGTAGTCCTGCTGATAGGGCTGGAGTCAGTGAAATTATAGAGTTAATGGAGGAAAGATCATATAATCTAGCTGGTAAGACTAATCTTAAAGAGCTTGCTGGAATCTATGATAGGGCAGATTTGTTTATTGGTTGTGACACTGGGCCAATGCATTTAGCAGTGGCAATGGAAACTCCTGTGATTGCCTTGTTTGGTCCAACCAATCCAGTAACTCATGGTCCTTATGGAGATAATAATATCGTACTTAAGGGAGATACCCCATGTAAATGCTGTTGGAAGAGGGTCTGTCAGCATAATAAGGAATGTATGAAGGCTATAAGTGTAAATAATCTTCTAGAAGCAGTTAATTTGATGTTAAGGAGTGAATTTGAGTGAATAATAATATAAGTAAGGCCAAAAAAATCGTCATAATTGACCTCTTATATCTAGGAGATTTAATCTTTGCTACTCCCTTTATTAGGAATTTGAGAAAGAAGTATCCTAAAGCACAGATAGATATGATTGTTAATTCTAACTTTTTTGATATTATAGAAGGAAACCCTTACTTAAGTCAAGTTTATGCCTATGATAAGAAGTGGAGTTTAAAAGAGAACTGGAAATTTGCTAGAAATTTAAGTCAGAATGATTATGACTTAGGTCTTAATCTCCATGGTAATTGGCGAACAGCTCTATTGTTGAAAGTAATCAACCCAAATTATACGATTGGCTATGGTGGTAAGGGAAGGGGTATTTGGTTGAATCAGGAATTGCTTGCTACTAAGGGTATTCATATGGTAGATGTCTACCTTAAGTTTTTAGAGGAAATGGGCTTCAAAGAGTTAGATAATCAAGGGATAGAGTTAGAGGTTAATCAAGAAGCTAGTAAGAATATGCTTGATTTCTTACAGAAGCATGGTATAAAGGGTGAGGATAGATTAGTAGGACTTAATACAGGAGGTAGCTGGCCAACTAAGCAATGGACTAAAGAGGGCTTTGCTCAGCTAGGAGATAGATTAGAGGAAGAATTGCAAGCTAAGGTTATATTCTTTGGTGGACCTGGAGATGTAGAGAGGGTAAATGAGATAGCTGCTATGATGAAAACTAAACCAATTATTGCTACTGGAGAGACTACTTTAAAAGAATTAGCTGCTTTAGCAGCAAGGTGTGACTTATTTATCAGTGGAGATACTGGACCAGTCCATGTAGCAGCAGCAGTAGGAACACCGACAATAGCCTTATTTGGTCCTTCTGATGAGCAGAAGTATCGTCCCTATGGTAAGAAGCACAAGGTTATAGAGAATGGTATTGATTGTCGTCCTTGTGGAGAACACCACTGTCCTTTAGAACACCATAAATGTTTAGAGGAGATTAGTGCTGATGATGTATTGAGAGCAGTGATGAGTGAATAGTAAGAAGTAAGTAGCAATAATTCAAAACATAATAAACTTTAATAAAGAAACTCAAACTATTACTATCAACCTAAATCAAATAAGAGAGAAGGTTATACTAATAATGAAGAGACTAAATATACTTCATATTCATTCAGCCAAATCATTTGGAGGGGGAGAGGTACATTTATATCAATTAATACAAGGATTATCTAGAAAGAATCATAATCTTACATTGGTTATTAAAGATAATTTGTTTAATAAATTCTCTAATTTGGATATAGAGATTAGAACTTTACCTTTGAAGAATGCTATAGATTTTGTTTCTATCTATAAGTTAGTCAGAATCATTAAAGAGAAAAAGATAGATATTATTCATGCTCATCGTGGAAAAGATTATTGGTTGGCTACTATGGCTGTTAATATTGCTAAAAGAGCTAAGGTTGTTATTACTAGGCATATTCTAAAATCTTTAGGAAAGACTTATGTTCATCATTATTTATATAAGAAGATCAGTAAAATTATCGTGGTCTCCAATGAAGTTAGAGAAATTTTAATTAAAGAAAACAAAATACCTTTAGATAAATTGGAATTGATTTATAATGGTGTTGACCTTAATGAGTTTAATTATAATAGATTCAATCATAAGTATTTAAAACAAGAGTTTAATATTCAAAATAATGATGTAGTAGTGGGGGCAATTGGTAGGTTAGGAAAGAATAAAAATCAAGAATTTATTATAGAAATAGCATCTAAACTAAAAAATCAAATATCTAATATTAAGTATTTGATTGTGGGTCAAGATAATAGCCCCAATAAACATTATAAAAGCAAGTTAGAAGAGATGGTTAGAAAATCTAATTTAAAGAATCAAGTCCATTTAACAGGTTTTCGTGAAGATATTCCAGCGATAATGGACATTTTAGATATATTAATTATTCCTTCTAAGCAAGAGGCTTTTGGAATAGTAGCTATTGAAGCTATGGCGATGAAGAAAGTGGTTTTAGCTACAAGGGTAGGTGGTTTAAAGGAAGTTATTGAAGATGGGAAGACTGGTTTTTTACTTCCTATAGAGGCTGATGTTTTTGCAGAGAAGATTAAGCAATTAGCACAAGAATCTAGCTTAAGGACTGATATGGGAGAAGCGGGGTATCAGCGAGTTTTAAATAATTATACAATAGAAACTATGATAAATAAGACTGAAGAGGTATATTATGATATTTTATCTAATGATTAAAAATAAGAATTCAACAACGAACTTTTTAATTAAAGAAATCTGAGTTACAAGAAAAATATAAAAATTCAAGTTTAAAATATATTTAAAGACTAAAATTAGTGGCAACAAATTAACGCGAATTGCACGAATTAAATATTAAATGATTAAATTAAAGATTTAAAAGCTCTTGACCTAAATTCGCTTCAATTCGAAAGATTCGTTGCAAAAAATATTTAAAATAATTTAAATATAGTATTTTCACAAAATTCGTGGAAGAGCCAAAGTAAGAGATAAACTGTTCTAATATTTATCTTGATTTTTATTATTATCTGAGAAAAGGAGGGCATATAATGGATAATCTTGGGGCATTAATCTTAACCTATAATGAAGAAGATAATATTGAAGAATGTTTAGAAACCCTTAATTGGATTGATGATATAGTTGTGATAGATTCCTATAGTAATGATAATACTATTAATTTAGCTAAAAAATATACCCAGCAGGTTTATCAAAGAAATTTTGATGATTTTGCTTCACAACGTAATTATGGATTAGAACAGATTAACTCAGAGTGGGTTTTAGTAGTAGATGCTGATGAGAGGGTTACTCCAAATTTGAAAGAGGAAATTGTAGACAAGCTAAAGAGCCTACAAGCAGAAGGTTATAAAATCCCTAGGAAAAATTATTTTTTAGGTAAGTGGATTAAATATTGTGGATGGTATCCAGATTATACTCTTCGATTATTTAAATCTAATAATAGATATAGTGGTTTAGTCCATGAAGGTGTCGAGATAGAAGGAAGAATAGATAAATTAAATAACGCTCTGATCCATTATACTTATCGTGATTTGAAGCATTACTTAAGTAAGATTAATCATTATACTACCCTTGATGCTGATAAAAAATATAAAGCAGGAAAGAAGAAAGGAATAACTTATATTATCTTAAGACCTATAATAGAGTTCATTAAAAAATTTATTTTAAAAAGGGGTTTTTTATTAGGAACTCAAGGTTTTATATTATCGATTTTGTCATCTTACTATCAATTTTTAAAGTATATTAAACTTTGGGAGAAGAATCAATTTAAGTCAGGGAGAGAAAAATGATGAAAAAGATACTTTTTTAAATACTTGTGTAGCTTGGGGTGGAGGAGAAAAGTGGACCTTTGAGACAGCTACTGAACTTCATAAGAGGGGATATGAAGTGACTATTGCTAGTGTTCCAGAAAGTGAATTGTATCACCGTGCTGAAAAAGAAGGTATAACGACTAAGAAAGTTTTAGTCAAAGGGAGCTTATCGGTATTAAATTTAGCTAAATTATTTTCTTTTGCCAATTATTTAAAGAAAGAGAAGATAGATGTTATATTTTTAAATCTCTCTCAAGATTTAAAATTTGGTGCCTTAGCTGGGAAGTTAGCAGGAGTAGATAAAATTATTTATAGAAGAGGGCTTGCTATTCCTATAAAGAATAGATTTTATACTAAATTATTGCTTAAAGATTGTGTTACAGATATTATTGCTAATTCTTGTACAATAAAAAGAATGGTTTTGGAGAATACATCAGAATGGTTAAATGAGGATAAAATTAAAATAATCTATAATGGTATTAAGTTAGATAATATACAAGATAAGCTAGATACTACTTTTAATATTAGAAAAGAGTTTGACCTAGAAGATAATATACCTATAATAGCTAACATAGGTAGGCTAACAGAACAAAAAGGTCATAAATATTTGATTAAGGCAGTAGATTTGATAAGACGAGAAGTGAAAGAATTTAAGGTTTTAGTTATTGGAAAAGGAGATTTAGAGAATAAATTAAAAGAAGAGGTTAAGAGCTTTAACTTGGATGATTATATTATTTTTACAGGCTTTAGAGATGATATTTATAATATTTTGGCTCAAGTTGATTTTTTAGTGCATACTGCTTTGTGGGAGGGATGTCCCAATATAATACTAGAGGCAATGGCAGTAGCTACTCCTGTTGTTGCTACTAACATAAGTTCTGTAGTTGAACTTGTATTAGAAGGGAAGACTGGTTATTTAGCTGAAAGTCAAGATGTCTATGATATTGCTAAGCAGACTGTTAAAATGATTGAAGAATCTAATAAGAATAAAATGGGACAGACGGCTAAAGACTTAATTAATAAAAAATTTGATTTTAAGGATAAGATTACGGAATTAGAAGATTTATATTTAAGATAATTCTTTTATTAGATTCCTAATTAATGCTAAGGGGGTGAGATATAAGATGTCATTAAAATTATCTAGAAGAATTCAAAATATAAATTATCTTATAGATTCAAAAGATGAGTTGCTATGGATTGATGATCAGTGGGATAATTATGCCTTTAGAAATTATATTAGGAATTTGGATAAGGATTTTCGAGATGGAAATATTTTTTATGATAAACGAAATATGCTGACTGAAATTTCTGCTAATCAAGATTTAGGAATTCAACAAAATATAGCAATTAAGAAATTTAAGTTGACCCGAAACTATGATAAACTCCGTTTTAGATTACTTAAATCAAAGGCTGTTAGGTCTTTAAAAATAGCTTTAGCTTTAGAAGAGGTTAAGCTCAATACTCCTAAGCCAGTAGCGGTTATAGAAGAAAGGGGAAGTTTTAATAAAATAATTTATAGTTACTTTGTTACCGAATATGTTGATTATGATTATAATTTATTAGATATTATTAAAGATAAGAGACATCCTTTAAGAGCTCAGGTTAAGGATTGGTTGCCTCAAATTGCTGAAGATATTAAACGGATGCATGATGCAGGTATAGTCCATAATGATCTACATGCAGGTAATATTTTACTTAGGAATATTGATACAAGTCCTAAGTTTTATTATATAGATTTAAATAGAGGAAGAATAAAGAAGAGTGTAAATACTAAAACTAGAGTTAAAGATTTGGTTAGGTTTAAACTAAGTTCAGAAGAGCAAAAGATATTTATAAGAAATTATGACCCTAGTAATTATCAAAACTTATTAAATCTAATGATTAGGCTGAGAGATAGGAGAAGAAAATTTATTGATTATAAGAAAAAGTTGAGAAGTATTTTTAAGAAGAATAAAAATTAGCGAAAGAGGTTTTTCTTTTGACTTATAAGGCTATAATAACTAATTATTTGGATAAATTAATCTTGGCAGGTTTAATGTTGATGATGTTTAGTTCAGCTATCTCTATAGCAGGCTCTAGTATAGGCTTTGGATTGGCTTTTATAGGGTGGATAACTAAGGTTTTACTTATAAAAGATGTTAAATTTAATTTGAATCAAGTAAACAGAGGAATTATTATATTTTTATCTACAATATTAATCTCTTTTATAGGTACTTACAACTTAAAGGAGAGTCTGGCGGATTTAGAGAACTATATATTGTTGTTTCTTCTTTATAATATAATTATCACTAGTATTTCTGACCTAAAGTATGTTAAGCGATTATTTGGGTTAGCTGTTATTTCTATTATTATTTCATCTTTATATGGTCTTATCTGGCAGCATTATCATTTAGGTGTTAGTAGAATTGAGTCTACTTTTATGGCCTTAGATTTTGGAGCATTAATTTTGATATATTTATTATTTGCTATAATATATTTATTATTTGGAGAGGGAAGTTTTAATAATAAAGTAAAAAATTTTTTCTTAATACCCATTCTATTAATAACCTTTATTTATAATGAAAGTAGAGGAGCTTGGCTAGGGTTTATAGGGGCTAGTTCTATTATATTTTGGTTGCGTAGTAAAAAATGCATTATTGTATTAATACTACTAATAACTCTTGTTATATCTTTTGCTCCAAAGGATATAAAAGATAGAATTCATAGTATTACAAATGTAGAAAGTAATAGAAGTAATTTAGGAAGAATAGCTCTCTGGAAAGGTGCTATTTTAATATTTAAAGATTATCCAATTAATGGAATAGGACTAGGGAACTTTAGAGAGGTATATATGTCTAGTTATAAACAGCCACATACTGTAGCTAACTCTCATGCCCACAACACATTTTTACATCTATTAGCTGAAGCTGGAATTATTGGGTTTTGTGGATTAATCTATTTATTATATTCGATTCTAAAATATCTATATAATAATTATTGTAAAATTAAGGATAACAATTATGGGTTATTTATATTAGCTACCTGGGGAGCAGTAATTGGAGTTTTTATTATTCAAGGATTGACTGAGACCAACTTTGATAGGGCTGTAGTGGCGAGAACAATGTGGTTTATTATTGGGTTGTCAACAGTTATAATTGAAAATGGTGAATGGGAGAATGATAGTATTTTATGATTTAGAGTGTAATGTTATTATGGAGGATAGAAACTTATATGAATTATTTTAGACAGAAATATAGTAAGGAAATACAGGTTTATTCTCAAGGTCCAGTTGAATCTGAGATTTTAAAGGTTGGAGTAAGCCTTCTTAAAGGTAGTACTAATAATGTAGATAATCTTAAATTAGTTAAAGGTGCTAAAGGTCGTCAAGTTTTTAGTTTGGATATTGATGGAGAAAGATATTATTTAAAAAGATATTATTATCGGCAATTGAAGAAGAGGATTAAGAATATATTTAGGGCTCCTGAAGGGGTCAGAGCTTATGATATGTCTATTAAGTTGTTAGAATCAGGAATCTCTGTAGCAAATCCTATTGGAGTAATTATTTATAAAAAAGATTTGATAACAAAGGATAGTTTATTTATTACTAAAGAATTTGCAGGGGAAGATCTGCAAGAATATATAGCTAATGGAAGCTATACTCAAGAATTAAAAGAAGATATAATAAGAGGATTGGCTAAATTATGGGCTACCATTTATAAGAATAAATTTATAAATGGTGACCCTAATTTGCCAGGAATATTAGTTAAATTTACTGAAGGTAAATTTAAATTATCTTTAGTAGATATGGACAATATACGTCAACTTCCTTACTTGCCGTGGAAGTTAGTTGTTAAAAATCTAGTTGATTTTAATGCCCATTCTTACTCTGGATTGGATAAAATGAATAATCAAAGATTAAGCTGTGCTGATCGGCGATTATTCTTTAAAGAGTTTATAAAAGAATATGGATTAAATGTTAATTCATCTAACACAATTACTTATATCAGCAAGAAAACAAGTGATAGATTAATTAAATGGGGTAAAAGAGATTTAGTGGCTCAAAATGATGATTTAAGATTGTTTTTGTAGAGGATATTATTAATTTATGAGGGGGATAAGATTTGAATATAGTTTATGTGTATGCTAGAGATTGGCCTAGTGAAAAAGCTGGAATCAGCTTTTCAACCTATACAAGTTATGGGATGGCTAAAGCAGATGAAAATAATAATATTGATTTGATAATTGCTAAAAATACTGAAAAGGATTTTAATGAAGTTCTAGAAAATTATTTTATGTTAAAACCATTAGAAAATTTTAGGGTAAAGTTAATAGATAATAAGACTCTGTTTAGTAAAACTACTAAGTTTTATATCAAAGCCTTCAAAATGATTAAGAAATTAAACCAAGAGAATAAGATAGATGCTATTGTTACTAGAACAGTTAATTTTTTACCATATGCTTATTTATTAAAAAAGTTATATAATATTAAAATTTTGTATGAGGCTCATACTTTTTATTTAGATCCTGAATTAAAAGGTGAAGTAGGAAAGAGAAAAAAAGAAACTAGGTTTCAAAGGTGGTTTTTACCAAAAATTGATGGTGTTATTTGTCATCAAAGTGTAATTAAAGATTTATACAAGAAATACATACCTGAGCAAAATTATTCTGTTATTACATATGGATTTAATGAGTTTGTTAAGCAAGATAATTTGTGGGAGAAAGAGTATATAGGATATATAGGTTCTTTATATGAGAGTAAAGGAGTAAAAGATTTATTTTATGCCCTAAAAGATATTGAGTATAAAGATTTAAAGCTCTTAATTGTTGGTGGAAGGTCTCATAGAATAAAAGAGTATCAAGATTTAGCCAAGGAGTTGGGAATTGAAAATAGAGTTAAAATTACAGGGTGGGTAGATAGAGATAAAGTCGAGAAGTATTTAAAGCAGATAAAGATTGGTTTAGTTCCCTTGCGTGATGATTTCCATACTAGATATTTAACCTGCCCTACTAAGATATTTAACTATTTCTCACATGGCATTCCTGTAATTGGAGCTGATTTACCAACTGTTAAAGAAGTAGTTACTGATAAATGTGGCCTTTTTTTTGAGCCAGGAAATAGAGAAGAGTTAGTAAAATGTATTAATCATTTGAATTCATCTCCTGATATCTTTAATAAATACTCAAATAATATTTTTAACAGGTCAAAAGAATTATTACTTGAAAGAAGAGGAGAGAAGATAATAGATTTTATCAAAAGTATTTAGGAGTAGATTGATAAGGAAGTGATAGTGTGAAAGTAGCTTTAGTTCATAAGAAGTATACTACCCATGGTGGAACAGAGAGGTATATGGTGGGTTTATCGAATTTTCTTGTTGAACAGGGGCATGAAGTACATGTCTTTACCGGTTCATGGGATCAAAAAGTCGCAGATAAAAGCATTAATTTCCATAAAATTTCATCCTGGGGGAAGCATTTAGGAATTGCTAAATATATATTTGCTAAAAATGCTTATAGAGAAGTACAGAAGTATGATTTTGATATTATCCAGACCTTTTCTCGGGTTGGTTTTGGCGATGTAATTAGAGTTGGTGGAGGATGCCATGATATTTATATTGAAAGATTAATGAACAGTATAAATAATCCTTTATATAAATTAAAGAAGAAAGTTGAATATAAGCTATCTATAAATGATTCTCTAACTAGATATTATGAAGCAGAGGATTTTGAAGAAGGGAATTATCAAAAAATAGTAGCCGTATCTCAAATGGTTAAGGATGATATCATAGAAAAATATGGTATCCCAGAAAATGATATTATTGTTAATCATAATGGTGTAGATATCGAGAAATTTAATCCTGATAATCAGAATAAATATAGAAAATCGATTAGAAAGAAACATGGTTTGGACGAGGATGATTTTGTTTTATTATTTTTAGGGACGGGATTTAAAAGAAAAGGGTTACAGTATGTATTAGAAGCCATTAAAAAAGTAGAACAGGCTAAACTATTAGTAGTAGGTAAAGGGAAGATAGATAGATTTAAGAAAATGGCTGAAAAATTAGGAGTGCTATCAAGGGTTATATTTGTAGGACCTAGTTCTGAAGTTGAGAAATATTATGTTGCAGGAGATGTTTTTGTGTTTCCCTCAATTTATGATCCCTGTGCTAATGTTTCTCTAGAAGCAATGGCATCTGGATTGCCATTGATCACCACTAAAAGTAATGGTGCTTCAGGTATAGTTGATTATAGTGAAAATGGCTTTGTACTTGATTCTGCCGATAATATTACACAATTAGTAACTTATATAAGAAAGTTGGAAGATCAGCATATAAGAGCTAAGATGGCTAAGGTAGCAAGAGAGAAAATGTTGGATTATACTAAAGAGAAAAATCATCAAAAAATGATGGATATATATAGAATGATTTCAATTGATAATTAGAGGTGGTAGCTATGAGAGTAACACTTATGTTAAGTTCTAGTGCTTTTAGTGGTGCCGAGAGTGTTGTTTACTATTTGTTAAAAAATATGGCTAAGAATTCTGATATAGAATTACAACTAATTGTTAATCAGGAGATAGTTAATTATTATAATCATTTAGGGAATGAAAACAACATAGAAATCTTTTGTTATGGTCCTCATAATTTAGAATTTCATAGTTCTATAATGAAAGGGTTAGACAAAGTATTAAGGCTAAGTAGACGTTATAAAAAAATTTTCAAGATTAATAAACCTCATTTAAAACATAAGTATAAAGATAGAATTATTAATGCAATTAGCGAATTTAACCCGGACTTTGTACATGTTCATATGTATAGAACCTTAGAAACTTATTTATTAGTTCATAATTTCTTAAAGAATAATCATATTAAATCATGTTATACATGGCATGGGGATAAAATGAATAGATATAAGAAGTATATTATAGAAAATGATTTTTTTGATATATATACTGCTGTTTCATATGATGCAAAGATGTGCTGGCAAAGTTATTTTAGTAAAGAGATTCATACAATTTATAATGGAGTTGATATGAATATAGATAGGTTGAAAGATATTAATTATGGAGATCAAGAAAGATTAAAAATATTATTTCCAGCAGGTCAGAGGAGAAATAAAGGATATGATTATGTTTTAAGATTAAACCATTTTTTATTAGAAGCTTATCCAAACTTTCAGATAAGAATATGTGGTGGAAGTAAGTTGAAGTATATAGATAATATCAGATATTTGGGTTATATGAATCATGAAAAATATTTAGATGAGGTAGCTAGATGTGATATTCTTGTTCGACCAGCTAAGGATGATACCTTTGCTATTTCTATTTTAGAAGCTCATGCATTAAATAAAGAGATTATTTGTAGTAATTTACCTGTATATAAGGAAGTTTATGGAGAACCCAAAAACATACATTATGTAGATTTAAATCAAGATAAATTTAATAAACAAGTCTTAAATATTATTAAAAGGATTGAAAAAGAAGATAGAAAAGAATTTTCAGTAAATGAAAGATTACTAAGTGAATTTTCATGGGATGAAATTGCTAATAAATATATAAATCTTTATATAGATTATTTTAAAATTTAATATTTAATATAAAATTTTGATAAGTAATTGATAGATCTTTACTCTTTAATTTGGATAAATTAGTTTGAATTTTTTATATTCTATATAATTAAAAATGCAAAAAGGAGATTTTATATGAGGAATGAAGATCAAATATTGGCATATTTACACTTTGGTTATTTACCAAAATTTTGTACTGATTTAGAATCTAAGTCATGGGCTAAATTTGGTATTAATTCTAAAAAACCAAAAATTAATATTTACGATGAAGCATTATTAATTGAAAAAGGAATAAAGAGTTTTAAAAGCTCAATAGCTAATAATATTGAAGAAGGTTATTTAAACATAGTTCCTCTTAGTGGTGGTCTTGATTCTAGAGCTATTTTGGCAGGTTTGATTGATTTAGGTTTAAAAGAAGAGATTATCACTGTTACATTTGGAACACCAACAACTTTTGATTATGATTTAGGTAAGTATATTGCCCAACAAGCTGGCGTTAAATATGAAGTAATTGATTTGACTGAAGTTGAGTTAGATCAGAGTTCTCTGGAAGAGGTTGCTCAAACAACAAATAATTGGACGTACTTAATTGACTCATTTTATAATTATCTTATCCGTAATAAATTTGGTAAAGATGTGGTATACTGGAGTGGGTTTATGGGAGATCCCTTGGCAGGAAGTCATAGTTATGATACTAATTTTTGGGAAGATGCTTTAGATAAGTTTATTTATAAGAATCGTTTTTCTAAATCTATTAAGTTAACACCAAAATCTTTTAATCCAAAAGATATCTTGCCTCAAGAACCATTATTGAATAAAGAGATAAGCTATATTGAACAATTAGATTTTTCTATTAGACAAGAAGCTGCTATTAAACCAATTGTTTTATCTGATGATTATAACTACAAAACTCCTTTTTTAGATCAAGAATGGGTTAACTTTATTTTATCTATCCCTCAGAAATATCGCAATGATGAATATCTATATAAAAAAATTTTACAAAAAGCTTACCCAGATTTATTTTCTTTACCTACTGCAAATAATTTTGGTTTACCTCTTGAAGCACCTCAATGGAGAAAAGGAGTTCAGAAATTATTATGGCATTGGCGTTCATCTTTGCATAAAGTATTGCCCAGCAGTCCTTGGGTAAGAAGGCCTGGGATAAATTATATTGACTTCAAAGAAGGTCTAATTAAGCGTAAAGACTTAAAAAATATCATATATAATAATATGCAAGATCTTAAACAGCGAAAAATAATAAATTGGATTGATTTTGATAAGATATGGAATGAACACCAAAGTCAAAAGTATGATCATTCTAAGGCATTAATTTTATTGGCATCATTAGAAATTTATTTAAAATCATCTAAATAAATTACAGTTAAAGTAAATAGGGAGAGAGGCTGGATGGATAATAAGAATATTTTATTTATAAATAGTGGTAGTGGTTGGGGAGGGGTAGAAGGGTGGCATTATAAAACAGCTATTGAATTGCAGAATAGAGGGTATAATGTTTTTATTTTAGCAGTTAAAGATAAACCATTTTATAAAAAATGTAGAGAAGTTGGACTTATAGTTGGTGAAATTAAGCATATAAAGAATGGAACTTTTATGAATCCATATAGAGTATTTTGGTTGGTTAAATATCTAAAGAAAAGAAAGATAGATGCTATTTTCTTTTGTCAGTCTTCTCATTTTAAATATGTTTCTGTTGCTGCTAAAATAGCCAAGATAAATAAAGTTATTTATAGAAGAGCTTTAGCAAAGCCTATTAACAATAGATTTTATAATAGATTATTTTTAAAATATTGTGTTACAGATTTAATGTTTATTTCTAAAATAACTAGAACTGAGAGTTTGAAAGAGATTTCTTCTGATTACTTATCTAAGGAGAAAATGAAATTAATCTATAACGGAGTTAAGGTAAAGGATTTTTTTAATCCTAATATAAAAACAGATATTAGAAGAGAATTTAATATTAAAGAGGATGAATTAATAATTGGAAATATTGGTAGGTTATGCAGGCAGAAGGCACAACATTATTTAATAGAAGCATTGCCACAGGTATTAAAAGAATTTAATAATATTAAAGTTTTATTAGTAGGAAGTGGAGGAAAGGAAAATTTATTCAGAGAGAGAATTAAAGAATTGAAAATAAAGGATAAAGTTATCTTTGCTGGGTTTAGACAAGATATACCGTCTATTCTTAAGCAGATAGATTTTATGGTTCATACTGCTATTTATGAAGGGTGTCCTTGGGTAATATTAGAGGGAATGATGTCGGGAGTTCCAATAGTAGCTACTGATTCTACAAGTTTACCAGAATTTATAGTCGATGGAGAGACTGGCTATTTAGCTGAAAATAAAAATCCAGATGATATTGCTCAAAAAATAATTAAGATGATTAATAATCAAGATAGAGATAAGATGGGTAGACGAGCATCTGAAATGGCACAGAATGAGTTTTCATTTAAAAAAATGATTGATGATATAGAGGAAAAAATATTAAAAGTTTAATAATAAAATCATATATGAAATTACAAGGGGGAAATTAAAAATGAAAGCATTAGTAACTGGGTCAGCAGGATTTATTGGTTCTAATTTGGCAGAAAGATTACTCAATGAAGGTTATGAAGTGATAGGTATAGATTGTTTTACTGATTATTATTCTCGTGATTTAAAAGAGAAGAATTTAAGCTTCTTTAAAGAGCATAAAAACTTTACTTTCATAGAAGAAGATATTTTGAATCTTGATTTAGTAGAGTTATTAGCAGATGTAGACTATGTCTTTCATCAAGCTGCTCAAGCCGGAGTAAGAGCCAGTTGGGGTAAGAGTTTTGATATTTATACTGACAATAATATTAGAGCTACTCAACAATTATTGGAAGCTGCTAAGAAGTCAAGTATTAAGAAATTTGTTTATGCTTCATCATCTTCAGTTTATGGTGATACAGATCAATTACCAATGCAAGAGAGTAATAAGCTACAACCAGTCTCACCATATGGAGTATCTAAATTAGCAGCAGAGAACTTATGCTATTTATATTGGAAGAACTTCGGAGTACCGACAGTATCTTTACGATATTTTACTGTCTTTGGGGAGAGACATCGTCCTGATATGGCTTTTCATATCTTTATTAAAGGGATTTTAACTGGTGGGAAGATTACTATCTTTGGGGATGGTGAACAATCACGTAACTTTACCGATGTAGGTGATGTAGTACAAGCTAATATCTTAGTGGCTGAAAGTGATATAGCAGGAGAAATCTTCAATGTTGGTGGTGCAGGTGATAGAGTAACTTTAAATGAGACTATTGCCATAATGGAAG
>Ga0163226_1000071_pt1 | contig 20869 bp, 22 predicted proteins | sample MSEWel2016_07_13_2_FD_113144 | JGI IMG/M metagenome (GOLD analysis project Ga0163226, IMG submission 113144) | Subsurface microbial communities from deep shales in West Virginia, USA - MSEEL Well Study Marcellus 5H_2016_07_13 ...
CTCTCCTCATATCAGGAGAGGGGAATAAAAGATGCTTTAGTCCTCTCTCCTAAGGTAGGAGAGAGTTAGAGTGAGGTATGAAAGGTTTTGATTTATTACACTTTAGACTTGGATATCTATATATAAAAACTGATAAATATTTCATATTATAAATTATTATTAAAAAGCTAAATGATTTTTTGCAACGAATCTCACAAATTAACTCGAATTTAAATCAAGATCTTTTAAACCTTTAATTCGTTGCTAAATTAATTTAAATTCTTTTTCTTGTTATATATAGATTATTGTAACAGATGAATAGAGTTACCATATTATATATAGAAAAATCAATATAAATTTAAAGAGGTGTAATTGATGTGATGAAAGGAATAATTTTAGCTGGTGGTTATGGAACAAGATTATACCCTTTGACCAAATCATTATCAAAACAAGTTTTACCAGTATATGATAAACCAATGATTTATTATCCCTTATCAGTACTAATGCTTGCTGGGATAAGGGAGATACTTATTATCTCTACGGCAAGAGATCTACCAGTATTTGAAGATCTCTTTGGAAATGGAAATCAAATTGGGTTGGAATTATCATATGTAGAACAAAAAGAACCAAAGGGATTAGCAGATGCTTTTTTGCTTGGAGAAAATTTTATTAAAAATGATAATGTAGCTTTAATCTTAGGCGATAATCTCTTTTATGGTCAGGATTTTAGCCAACTTTTAAAAAAATCAGCCTCTTTAGAAGAAGGAGCAATTATCTTCGGCTATTATATGAAGGATGTAAGTGGTTATGGGGTAGTAGACTTTGATGATCAAAGAAGAGTATTATCATTAGAAGAGAAGCCCAAAAAGCCTAAATCTAATTATGTAGTTCCAGGGCTATATTTTTATGATAATACAGTAATAGAAAAAGCTAAAAAGTTAGAGCCTTCTCCTAGAGGAGAGCTTGAAATTACTGACTTGAATCATCTTTATTTAGAAGAAGATAGATTGATGATAGAGTTATTTGGGAGAGGGATGGCTTGGTTAGATACTGGAACCCATGAAGGACTATTAAAAGCAGCTAATTTTGTAGAGGTTATTCAAAAGAGACAGGGGTTTTATATAGGGTGTATTGAGGAGATTGCTTATCGTTTGGGCTATATTGATGCCCTAGAGTTAAGGAATTTAGCCCAACCTTTATTAAAAACTGACTATGGTAAGTATTTGATTGAGATTAGTAGGCAAAACAGGTAAGTTGATAGACTATTTGTTTAGGTTAGTTTTATAAAAAAGGGGGATTAGTATGGGGAAATTTAAAAAAATCAAAACCCCTATTAAAAATCTATATATTATAGAAACCACTATTTTTAGAGATGACCGAGGCTTTTTTATGGAAAGTTATAATCAAAGAGAGTTTGCGGAGATAGGGTTAAATATGGAGTTTGTTCAGGATAATCATTCCAAATCCAATAAAGGAACACTTAGAGGCCTTCATTTTCAAGTTAAATATCCACAAGGAAAATTAGTTAGAGTAAGCAAAGGGACAGTTTATGATGTTGCAGTAGATTTAAGAGAGGGTTCAAAAACTTATGGTCAATATTATGGAATAATTTTATCTGAAGATAATAAAAAACTTTTCTATATTCCTAAAGGGTTTGCCCATGGTTTTTTAGTTTTGAGTGAAAATGTAGAGTTTATGTATAAAACAACGGATTACTATTATCCAGATTATGATAGAGGGATTATTTGGGATGATAAAGATATAAATATAGATTGGCCTTTACAAACCTATGGATTAAAGGAAGAGGATTTATTACTATCTGCTAAGGATAGAAATCTGCCAACTTTAGCTGAGTTTCATAAAGGTTGAATTATTTTTATTAGGAGGTTTGAGGTATGTCGCAGACAGAAAGTGTAGAAAATTATTTTATAAAGGAAGGATATATTCCTCGTGTAAAGCCTGAATGTTTGGTTAATAGAAAGCAAGGAATAATATATCAGCCTAATGTCTATTCATTGGCACATAACTTAGCAAAGAAGTTTGATAGCAACTATATAATCAACATTGGTTGTAGAAAGGGAGATGAATTAGCTTCTCTTTACAAGCACTTTAATATAATAGGAATTGATTCTAAAGATAATCTAAAAATATATCAAGAAAAATATCCCAAAGGAATCTGCTTAGAACATAATCTTGATTCAGCAGAAGAACTATCTATTCCTAAAGATTACTTGATTAATTCAGTTATTGTGTGTACTGGTGTAATTGAAGAGCTAATTAGTCCTGAGTACTTGTTAGAAAAGCTAAAGAGATTAATGGATCATGCTGCTATCTGTTTAATTTCTACACCAGAGAGGGACTTAATGAGAGGTGCTGATGATTTTGGACCACCAGTAGACCCATCTCATATAAGGGAATGGAATCTAGATGAGTTTGAGGATTTGCTCAACCATTTTGATTTTAACCTTGAATTTACTGGATTAACAGTCAATAATAATCATCAACTCAAGAAGGAGACTATACTTGGTATCATAGGCAATAACAATATCTGTTTAGAATCTCCAAATGATTTTAAGGTTACTGCAATTATGACTGTCTTTAATGAAGAGGACATCATTTATCATTCGATTAAAAGACTACTAGATCAAGATATTCAAGTCTATATAATAGATAATTGGTCTACAGATAGCTCTTTTGAAATCATTGAAAAATTTAAAGGATCTAAGAACTTTCTTAGGGTTGAAAGATTCCCCCATTCCCAAGCATCTCAAACCTTTGATTTGACTAAATTGCTACAAAGGATTGAAGAGTTATCTATGACTTTGGAAGCAGATTGGTTTATTCACCATGATGCCGATGAAATCAGAATGGCTCCTTGGAATACAAATTTAAAAGATGGGATATTTTATGTTGATAGACTGGGGTATAATGCCATTGATCATACTGTAGTTAATTTCCAACCAACTGATAATAGATTTTTAAAGGGAGACTATGAGAAGCATTTTAGGTATTTTGAGTTTGGAAAACATCAAAGTAGCTTTCGACAAGTTAAAGCTTGGAAGAAGACTGATCAAAGAGTAGGATTAGCTAGTTCGGCTGGGCATAGTGTTAAATTTAACAATCGTAAAGTATGCCCTTATAAATTTATAAATAAGCATTATCCAATTCGTTCTCAAGAACAAGGAGAGCGTAAGATATTTAAACATCGTAAACCACGGTGGAATCCTCAAGAACGAAAATGGGGTTGGCATGTACACTATGACCACATACAACCAGGCCATTCTTTTTTGAAGGATAAAGATAATCTTAACAAGTATATTAATGATAAGGATTTTCGTAGTAGATATCTAGTTGAGCTAATTTCAGGAGTAGGGATTATTAGATAATAATTGATAGGAGGTATGGTAGATGAAGAGTTATTTAATAACAGGTGGAGCAGGATTTATTGGAGCAAATTTTGTAAAATACATACTTAATAAGTATCAAAACAAGGTAGAGATTGTAGTACTAGATAAGTTAACTTATGCTGGTAATTTAGATAATTTAAAGGAGGAATTAGACCAGATAAAATTTATAAAAGGTGATATAAGTAACAGAGAGTTAGTTGAATTTATCTTTAGTAATTATGAAATAGATTACCTTATTAATTTTGCTGCGGAATCACATGTTGATAGGTCTATTGAAAATCCACAACTTTTTTTAGAAACAAATGTTTTAGGAACCCAAAATTTACTAGATGTTGCTAAGGAATTTTGGAAAGTAAACGAAAGAGAGTATAAAGAAGGGGTTAAGTTTTTACAAGTGTCTACTGATGAAGTTTATGGAAGTTTAGGAGCAGATGGTTACTTTAGTGAGAATACTCCTCTAGCTCCTAATAGCCCATATTCTGCAAGTAAAGCTAGTGCTGATATGATAGTTAGAGCTTATTATAAAACTTATAATTTACCGATAAATATAACCCGTTGCTCTAATAACTATGGACCTTATCAATTTTCTGAAAAATTGATTCCGCTATTCTTAAGTAATGCTTTAGTTGATAAAGAATTAACTCTCTATGGTGATGGTCAGAATATACGTGATTGGCTTCATGTTAAGGATCATTGCAAAGCTTTAGCTTTAGTACTTCAGCAAGGAAAGAGTGGTGAAATCTATAATATTGGTGGTAATAACGAAAGGACTAATCTTGAAATCACTAAAACTATCCTAAATTTACTTAATAAATCAGAGTCATTGATTACTTATATTAAGGATAGATTAGGTCATGATCGAAGATATGCCATTGATGCTACTAAGATAAAAAGAGAGCTAGGTTGGAAAGCAGAATATACTTTTACAGAAGGAATTAAAGAGACAATTCAATGGTACTTAGATAATAAGAAATGGTGGCAGAAAACCAAAAATCAACGGGGTGATTAAATGAAGGTTCTGATCACAGGTGGAGAAGGTCAGCTAGGAAAGGAATTAAAATTATTATTAGAAGATAACTATGATCTTTATGCTTGGGATATAGATAAGTTAGATATTACTAAAGGAGCAGAAACGATTAATAAGATTAAAGGTTTAAATCCCGATATAATAATTCACTCTGCTGCTTATACAGATGTTGATGGATGTGAGGATAATATAGATTTAGCTTATCAAGTTAATGCTTATGGAACTAGAAATGTGGCAGTTGCTTCTCAAGAATGTGATGCTAAGCTACTTTATATAAGTACAGATTTTGTCTTTGATGGAGCTAAAAATAAGCCTTATATAGAGTTCGAGCAGCCTAACCCATTAAATATCTATGGTAAATCTAAATTAATTGGAGAAGAATTTGTTAAAAGTTTAGTAAGTAAACATTTTATTGTTAGAACTGCTTGGCTTTATGGAAAACATGGTAATAATTTTCTTCAAACAATGTTGAGGCTAACAGAAGAAAAAAATATGTTAACTGTTGTAAATGACCAAATAGGTTCTCCTACCTATACTAAAGATTTAGCTGAAGTAATTAAAGAGCTAATTCAAAGCAACTTATATGGTACTTATCATGCTTCCAATAATGGAGAATGCTCTTGGTATAAGTTTGCTAAGAAGATATTTGAGTATGCTAATATAGATATAGAGGTAAAACCTGTAACCTCTCAAGAGTTTATTAGACCTGCTAGTAGACCAAAGTATTCTGTATTGAAGAACTATTCTCTGGAACAAGGGTTAGGATATAAAATGAGAGATTGGCAAATTGCTTTGGAGGAGTTTTTAAAGAAATAATATAGTTATCAAACTTTAGAGTGGTTTATCTATATCTTAATAAAAAATGGTTCAACAACGAACTTTGTGATTAAAGATAATAATAAGTTTAAATAATTATTTAGCTACGGGTTTTAACCCGTAGTCTATACCAAATCACGGGGTACCACCACAGCGCCCTGAAGGGATGGTAATCCCTGAGTAAGTACTCTTGGGGTGGTTAAAACCTGTGGCTAAGAAGATAAATAATACATTGTCATAAAAGTCGTGGAAGAGCCAAAAATATTAATCTTAGGAGGCGATATAGTTGAGAAAGTTTTTAAATATAGGACACCCTAGAAGTGGTACTGGTTTTATTTCTAAATTATTTAAAGAGTTTGGTTATGATGTTGGTCATGAGGTTTTAGACAAAGATGGGATAAGTAGTTGGATCTTTGCAGTTGAAGAAGATCAACTATGGGGTCAAGTTGGAATTAATAGAAAAGATTATGAGTTTGAGCATCTAGTAATGAATATTAGAAAACCTTTAGATATTATTAGTAGTGTATTATATACTGAAAATACTGTCCTAGATAGCTATAATCTAAGAGCAGAATATATTGACTTTGGAGGATTGAATGATATAGAAAAAGCAGTTAAAAGTGTATTGGAGTGGTATAAGATAATTCAATGGCAGGGACCAGAATTGTTTATTAAAGTAGATGATAAACCAGAAGATACTTTATACTATTATCTAAAATATCAATTAGAAGAGAATATAGAATTATCTTCACAAAGACTACCTACTAATATCAATACTAGAAAGCATCCTAAATTAAACTATGAGGATATTAAAGACCACTGTAATAATGATCTACTTATAGAATATAAATTATTTTGTACTTTTTATGGATATTCCTATAGTTGATTTTATAGATGAGAAAGGAGGATTCTTATTGAAAAGAGCTATAGTTGTTTTTGTTGAAGACAAAAGACCACTTAAACTACAGCTTCAAGGTCTATATACCTCATATAAGTATATAGATTCTAAGGATACAGATTTAGTGGTATTTGGAACCAAGGAAGCTTTAGCATGGGTTCCAGATGATTGTATTAAAGTAGAATATAATGTCTTAAGTGAACCAGCTGTATTCTTAAATTATCGCTTTATCAATTCAATCAGTTGTTTAGTTGGCAGCCAAGCCGATTTTTTAGATAACTATGATTTAATTTTAAGGACAGATGCCGATACTTTTTTGACTCCTGCCTGGAACTTTTTTTATCCTCAATTATACACAGTAGGTCAGGGGGGATATAGTAACAATGATGAAGTTAGAGAGAACATTAAAAGGGTAGCTGATCATTTTGGTCTTAGACACCAAGGGGTTCATAACTTAGGGTCAACTCATTATGGTAATGCAAGGTTAGTAAGGCAAGTCTCTAAATTGGCTGTATCACTCTCAGAGTATTTATTAACAACTGAATTTAAAGATTCTCAGGGTGCATGGCCTGGATGGTATAGTGGAGTAACGACTATGTACAGCTGTGAAATTGCAGTCAATCATTTTGTAGAAGAATTTGTGATTGATGGAAGAAGGTTAGATTATGGTAGTGCTGCAACTGATTCAATCGCTACCCACCCCCATATTCATTGTTGGCATACTGATAGTATGTTCTCTAAATTTCAATTTGAAGCAGGTAATTATGATCATTTATCTACTGAAGATTTAGATATTAATAAGGTTAATAATTATTGTTTATATATGGCACTTAAATCCCAAGAAGATAAATAAAAGCCATAGGCTAGTCTATGGCTTTTATTTATCTAGTAGATATTGATGATTCTTCTGCTAAATAGACTAGATATCTATTAACAAAATCATTCTCAACTGTGAGGATAGTATCAAAAGATTTTAAAAATCTTATTAAGTTAAGAGGAGCCACATTCTGATAATAAAATTTAACTTTGTCAGTTTCAATCCCCTTTGAATTTATAACCTCCTTAGCTTTAGCTGATATCTCCTCTGTTAAGAAGTATTGCTTAGGTATCCATAGATAAAGTTCTTGTTGGGCGATACTATCCAAAATTGAGGCTAACTTCTTCTTCCATTTGGATTTATGATTAGTCCAATCGGCTACTAGGAGTAATCTTTGCTCTTCCTTCTCTATAATAGGAGATTCTATTTCGCTAAATTCAGCTGTTTTTGTGGGGAAGTAATGGAGGTCTTTATTATAATTTATATTATCTATTATCTCTTCTCTAGATTGGTATTCTCCATGGGGTTTTAGGTTCCATTTTATCGATAATTTTGGGTGATTTGAGCCTAAAGCACAGTTAAGCTCATGTACTTTTTGATTAAAAGTTATAGTTCCCAAATGATAGACAAAAGAACTACCTGTTACAGCTAATTTATATCCTGCTAGTACTACTCTTAAGCACAAATCATCATCATCACAGATGCCTATGCCAAACCAGAAGTCATTTCCTCCAATTTTATCAATAACCTCACGCTTAAAGACAAGACAAGCTCCTATTACTCTTAGAGGGTGAAATATTTTCTGGCTATTATTTTTCATAAAGTCTTCAGCAAAATCATTTATCTTTTCGACAGAATCAAAGTTAACTCCTACATTTTGTGAGCCACAAGCATAAGACAAGTAGGGAGCTGCCACCCCAACATCTTCATCACTTTCCAATACTTCAATCAAACCATCCAAAAAATCTGATGGAAAGATCAAATCATTATTTAAGATAGCTATTATTTCACCTCTACATTGAGCCAATCCCAAATTAATCCCTACTGGATATCCCATATTCTCTTTTAAATTAAGAGGAATAATTTGAATAGGGCAATCCTTATAATCACTTTCTAAGTTTTTAATACCATCAGCGGTATTATCAATCGATCCATTATTGACAATTACTAGTTCAATACCTCTATTTTTATGCTTATGATTTAAGGAGTCAATTAAAGTATTGATTGCCTGTTTAGACATCTCCCAGTTATTATAACATAGGATTAGAAAACTATAATAGGGCACTTTTTTCCCGTTGCAAGAAACTTATAAAAATCTATAAAAATAGATTTTGTGTTCCATTCCTAATTCCTAGCGACCCATTTCGTCTATAAATAGACTAATTTGGTTTGATTTATCGCTCCAAAGGCTTAAATTCCCCACCAACGAATGGGTACTAAGCATGTAAGGAATTAAGATACCTTGAATATTTTATGTAACAGAGGAGCTTGGTTTTCGCTTTAATTCCTGTTACAACCTTATATATTCAGTTGTTATAATTACCTTAGATAATACTATTTTATCATATTTATTCTTAAAGTATACAGTAATTATTAACAAAATAATATAAGGTTTTTCTATTTATTTATAAGTTTAAAACAACAGTTTCTTCACCTCCTTTTATTTTTCTAATAAGGGTTCTAATTGATTCTCCCAAATCCATTGGGGATTATAGCGTTGTCTAACTATAGTTTTAGAGTGGATAAGTTGATTCTGCCTCATTAGATTTAGTATGATTTCTGCATGTTCTTGATAATAGACCTCTTCTGAAGGATGATAATTTTCTGTAGTATCAAAACCAAAATTACGAGCATCCCATCTCATAAAGTAGGCATTTAGCTTTTTACCTAACTCCTCTAAAGCAGGAACGGCTTGATTTAAAACTAAATAATTACCCCTGCTTGCCGCTTCTAGTACTGTTAAACCAAAGGATTCGGAATAAGAGGGGCAGATAAATAGATTAGATATAGTAAAGAGCTCTAATACAGTTTTTCGAGGTACGCCATGGGGATAACCAACATCAGAGGTAAAGAAGAGATTATCTTCTTTAAGTCCAAATCTAACTCCTGTTTCTTTAATCATCCTTTTATATTCTTTGGGTTTAATATCGGCAGATTTAAAATCACAAAAGATTACTTTGACTTCGCTTTCAGTCACTCTTTTCATGGCTCCAGCAAAGGCAGCAACCTTTTCAAATCTCTTAGCTGTTGTTAATCTACCAGGATATACTATAAGAATATCAGGTGAAAAGAGATTAGTCTTTTGGGCAATCAGTTTAGTCTCTTCACTCATATCTTCAAGTAGACTCAAACTATTGTTAACAACGCGACATTTTCCTTCTGGAACATTGTATTGCTTAGCTAACGCAGGGATACCAGAGTTAGTAGGGTAAATGTAAGTAGTGTTAGGCATTGGAGTATAACGGGCAGAAAAAGGCCATTTAGGATTAAGAGGGCGGTTAGCAGGAAAAGAATGAGTAAAAGCGATAAATTTTAGATTAGGTAATTCTTTTTGTGCTTTTCTAACTGCAACATTATGAATAAGGTGCCAACCCTGAAAATGAATATCATGCATAATACAAAAATCTACATCTGATAGTTTTTCTATTAGATCCTGAGCTATTACCTCCGCTTCATCAAAGAAAGTATCATGTACCTTGCCTTCAGGCTTAGAGTAGTCACCCCAGTTAATCTGCTGACCATTAAATGTATTACTAACTTTGATCCATTCGATTCTTTGATCAGCAAAAATCCCATCTCGATCGCTAGCAGGGCAGTGTTCGCTGACAAGCACTTTAGTATTAATGTTATTCTTAAGTAACATTTCTAATTGTTCTTCGACTACATTTACCAAAGAATAAGTATGATCAAGACCATTGAACATGGTTAAAATAGCTACTTTCATCAATAATCCCTCCTTAATTGATAAATCATTCAATTATATATATGTTTTAATAATGAAGCAGTATGAAGGTTAATCAAATGTATTTTATGGAAGGTGAATATATTTGTTTATAACTTAAGGTTAAAGTAAAAAGTGTGGGATTACCCCCACACTTAATAAAAAACTATTAGCAATTATTAGTTAGCAAGTAAAGAATATCTCTCCTCTTACTTCCCAGGTTTCATCTCCGTTACAAGAAGTACCTATTAGAGTTGCTGAAGTAACATCGACAAAATCAATTTCAAGGTCAGCACACTCGGCATTACATGCTGCACAGATAGGTACAAAGTCTGGAATACAGATTACATCTGAACAACATATTGCAGCAAATCCTCCTAAGCCATCACCTGAAACAAAGAATACATCAGCTATAAACTCAATAACACCTTTAATTGATATCTGAGTAGCGACTATTGGACCACAAACACAAGGTTCTTCTTTACATTCAAAGCAATCATCTACTGGAGTAGCAGCAAGTTCAAAATTACTCATAATAAGTTGTTCTGAAACATTAAAACCAGCCGGAACAATTAAAGTACAGCAAAAAGGAATTGGTTGCTCTTCACAAGGAAGGAAAGCACTGGTAGTCGTAGTGCTAGTACTTGTAGTACTGGTAGTAGTACTGGTAGTAGTGCTAGTTGTAGTGCTGGTAGTAGTGCTGGTAGTAGTACTGGTAGTAGTAGTTTTACATATCGGTCCACAAAGTTGCCAGATAACGCTAGGATCATTTCCAGACTTATACCCAATTCTAATAAGTTCAGATTCAGTTATGAGATCATTAACGGTAACTCTTAAGATGATTTTAGAATCGGATTCCTTATTTTCTCCTAAATTTTCAGCCTTAAAGCCTGGCTCTTGGATAGCACTACCTGCTCCTCTATTATCTCCATATGCACAAGAGGCATCTGGTGCTGTTCCTGCTGGCTCTACAACAACTGAACAACTTATAGCGGCCTCTTCACAAAGAGGAAGTACGATGTTACTGATATCTCTAAGGTCTTCAGGGTCTCCTTCAGGGGTTATTTCATAGACATAAGTTCGTTGGTTATTAGAGACTTCACAGCTCATTAATTCAATTTCAAAACCTAAATCTTCGCTAGGTTTTATATCTATCTGCGGAACATCTAGACAATCATCACAATTGCTACAACAGGGCATTATTATTCCTCCTTTCTTCAATTTATCACTCTATAATATGTCTTATTATCTAAAATGTGACTTGTTTAAGATTAGTAAATAGATTATATAAAATCATAAATAAAAAGTGTGGGGATGGCCCCACACTTGATAAAAAGCCATAAGCAACTATCAGTTAGCAAGCAAAGGATATTTCTCCTCTTACTTCCCAAGTTTCATCTCCATTACAAGAAGTACCTATTTGAGTTGCTGAAGTGACATCAACACCATCAATTCTAAGATCAGTACAATTTGCATTACATGCTGCACAGACAGGGACAAAGTCTGGAATACAGATTACATCTGAACAACATATTGCAGCAAATCCTCCTAAACCATCACCTGTAACACCAAATACATCAGCAATAAACTTAATAGTTCCTTTAATCGATACCTGATTGGCGACTATTGGACCACACTCACAATCATCAGTCCTACATTCAAAGCAACCTGTTACTGGGGTAGCAGCAAGTTCGAAATTACTCATAATAAGATCTTCTGTAACATTAAAACCAGCTGGAACAAGTAAAGTACAGCAGAAAGGAATTAGTTGCTCTTCACAAGCAGGGAGTATTTGTTCTACTTCTGCATCTTCTTTTTCACAACGGCATCCTCTTGTTTCTATTTGTTCTTTCTCTTCCATGGTTTTCTCACCTCCTTTCAAATGATTTTTTTGATGATTATTCTTCTTGATAACTTCTTGTTTTTTTGTTAGTTGTTGATCTACTTTTGAAAACTCCTCTTCTTTAACCTTTTTGACTGCTCTTTCAATAAAGTCTTCTTTTTGATTTATTAATTCTTTTTTTAGTTCTTCTAGTTCTATTTTTAACCCTTTTAACTCAATTAGCAATGAAGAGTCTGTTAACCGCCTTTCGATTATACCTTCAATATTAATCTCTTCCATAATCTCTTCACTTGCTAATATCTCTTTAACTATTTTATTTAGGTTAAGCTCTTCATTTTTTTCGCAATATTGCTGATTATGTAAGTTATCTTCTTTAGATAATTTTGATAAATCTACTATATCATCTAATTCTTCTTCACCTGCTACTACTAAGTTTTTTGTATGAATTATCTCTTTATCATTATCATTAAAAAAATTCTTATCCATTAGAAACCTTACCTCCTTTCTGAATTTATCACCTATTAAGTTCTGTAAAAAAACTTGTAATTCTCCCAATTGCCTATTATCCATATTAAACAACTCAATAGTCACATCAACTAAGGTAGTAAAATCCATAGACAATCCCCTTTCCTATCAAAGACTAAAAATTTGATAAATTATAATATTCAAAGGATTGCCCAAGTGGTACATACAATATATATCTATTTTAGAATTAAATTCTACTAACTTAAATTAGTAGTGATTAACTATTGATTTCTGGTGATTATTTGTTATTATAATATGAGCTTAACCTTAAACCTGTGAAGAATATAATTCTAGTTATGTTAATAAGTAGGATGATTGTTTTTCTTTACCCGCTTTATTCACATAATATGTATTAGATAAATAGGTGTGAGTGATTAATGAAAATATAGCATTTTGATTTTAAAGTCAAATCCAGATATGGTGGCATATAGAGATAATGGGATACTTTTTGGATTTATAGACTTTGTTTAACTAAGTAAAGTTTGATTAAAGATTATTTAAAACGTATAATTTAAACTAGCATATAATAAATTTTGGAGGAGAGGTTTTAAATGAAACAGAGAATAAAGAAGTTATTAACAACAGGGCTTGTTTTTACAGGGGCTACTATTGGTGTTTTACTTTTAATCTCTATAATTAGAGGGATACCACTAACTTCAACCAAGGTTAGTGATGCACTCTTTAGTGAGTTTTTAATTTTGCTAGCTTTAGCATCTTTTTTAGCTATTAAAGAAGAGTTCCTATTTAAAATTAACAAAGGTAAGAAGAGAGAAGATAAGAAAAAATTCAAAGAGGAGAAGGACTTTAATAGTGGTATAGAATTAATTATTATTGGTCTTCCTTTAGTAATAGTGAGTGTTTTAATAACTCTAATTTAATTAAAGAGTTATAATCTGAAAAATTTGTAATAATTGCAGGAATATTAAGTTCAATAGCAATCAAATTTGTATTATAAATCGATATATGTTATAATAAATTGATATTTTCTAATTGATAATTTAATCAAGATAAGTATAGAATAATTTCTTGAAGGGAAAGGAGGAACATTGTGGCTCGTAAAGCAAAAGTAAATAAAGCAAATAGAAAACCTAAATTTTCTACAAGAAAAGAACACAGATGTCGTAAATGTGGGCGACCTCATGGTGTTATTCGTAAATTCGAATTATGTAGACTCTGTTTTAGAGAACTAGCTCACGAAGGTAAGTTACCAGGAGTTAAAAAGGCTAGTTGGTAAATCTATGATAGGCCTCCTGACAAGGGGGTCTTTTTTATGTCAAATTAATTTCAAGGGAGATGGAATAGATGAATAACAAAGAACCAAATCTACTCTTAGCTTTAATTGTAATCGCAGTAAGTATACTAATCTTAAGTGTAGGGATTTTAAAATTGCAAGTAGCTCCTCAAATCCCATTATTATTCTCTACAGCTATAGTTGCCTTAGTAGCATTATATCTAGGTTATTCATGGAAGGAGATACAAGATAGTATTATCAAGGGAATCAATATTGGTTTGCCTTCTATCTTGATTTTAATGATTGTAGGAACTGTAATTGGGACTTGGATTTTAAGTGGGACAGTACAGACGATGATTTATTATGGCTTAAACCTATTATCACCAAAGATTTTTTTAGTAGCTACAGTATTAATCTGTGGAATTGTATCCTTGGCTACAGGTAGTTCTTGGACAACTGTGGGAACAGTAGGTGTAGCATTGATTGGTATCGCTCAAAGCTTAAATATTCCATTGTCAATAACTACAGGTGCAATCGTCTCTGGAGCCTTTTTTGGAGATAAGATGTCACCATTATCTGATACTACTAATTTAGCTCCAGCAGTAGCAGAGAGTACTTTATTTGAGCATATCAAGCATATGTTCTATACTGTAACTCCTAGCCTGATTATATCTCTAATTCTATATTGGGTGCTAGGTGCCAAATATACAACAGGGGTAATCGATTCCAATAAAATTAATCTAATTTTAAATAATTTAAATCAATCTTTTTATATCAGTCCACTCTTATTGATTCCACCGATTTTGGTAGTCCTGTTAGCTATTAGAAAATGTCCTGCTTTACCAACTTTACTCTTGGCTACATTGCTAGGGGGAGTGTTTGGGATGGTATTTCAAGGAGCTAGTTTAACAGAAGTGATTAATGTCATGCATTATGGTTATCAAAGTCAAAGTGGTGTAGAGTTTATCGATAAGCTCCTTACTAGAGGTGGCTTACATAATATGCTCTGGTCGGTCTCTTTAATTTTAATCTCTCTATCCTTTGGTGGAGTGCTTGATAAGACTAAAGTTTTAAAGGTAATTTTAAAGAAGATATCTACTATGGTCAAAAGCCGAGGAAACCTTGTCCTAGTTACAGTCTTAACCTGTTTGGGGGTCAATATTTTATTGGCAGACCAATATCTATCTATTATCTTACCAGGAAAGATGTATGCAAAGTCTTATCAGAGGTTGAACTTACATCCTAAAAACCTCTCTAGAGTATTAGAGGATTCAGGAACATTATTTAACGCGATAGTGCCTTGGGGATTAAGTGGGGCCTTTATTGCTAATACTTTAGATGTACCTGCATTGGAATACCTACCTTATTCCTTCTTGTGTTTAATTACACCAATTATCTCTATTATTTATGCTTATACTGGGTTTACAATGGAGAAAATCAAATAAAGCATACAACAAATTTTGAGCCACAGGTTTAAACCTGTGGCTATTATTTATCAATACTATAGCTATTTAATTTTTTTAAAATCTTCGATACTGATTCCGTTTGTCCAGACTAAGAAGGTAAAGTAAAAGAGACTGCTTATGATAATAGAAATACTTAAACTTATAATACTGCTAGAAGAGATATAGTTAATTACTTGATAGACCTGTCTTAGGGTTAAAAAGACTATAGCACTTGCCAATATTGGTTTGACAAAGAGATGATTGATAGGAAGTCTTAACTTTACAAATTTAGAGATTGATTTGAAATTGAGTAAAGCAACAATTAAGTACCTAATACCAATTGCCAACGTGATTATCTCAAAGGCTAGGGTAGTGGGAAAGTGAATAACTGAGTAAATCATACCCAATTCTGCTAGCAAACCAATAACAGAGTTCTTTACTACTAGATTTGGTTCACCTAATCCTTGTAATATCCCTCCAGAGATCTGTGCTAAATATAAGAAAATGGCCGGAATTGCTATTATCCTTAAAATATCTCCACTTTGTGGGTGACCAAAGAAGAGATTACAGATTTCATTAGGTACTATAAAGAGAATACTAACAGCCAATAGTCCAAAATAGAAGGTGAGCCTAATAGCTTCTTGAGCTCTCTTTCTAATTGCTTTCTCATTATTTTGGGCTAAGGATTCAGAGATTGCTGGAACGAGATTAGAACTTAAGGCTATAGTAATAATAGTGGGTAAGTAGATTAGTTGTAAGACCATTCCTGAAAGTTGACCATATAAGGAGGTAGCTTCAGAGATGCTATAACCAACCTGCTGTAATTTACCTGGAATGGTTATTGCTTCTATAGTATACATTAATGAAGCAACTATTCTTCCAATGGTGATTGGTATCCCAAATTTTATTAGATTTTTTAGGATGCTCATCGTAGATTCAGCTTTTTTATTATCTCTATATTTTCGTAGCTGAGGTAAGTAATACATAAAGATAACTGTTAAGCTTAATAGTCCTACAAATTCTCCTGCCGATGTTCCAATTGCTGGTGCTAAAGTTTTAGATTTTAAAGAGCTATCTAGCAATTTTAATAATAATAATAGGGTAATGGTCATTCTGGCTATCTGTTCAATAATCTGTGAAACAGCTGTAGGGGTCATAATCCTTAATCCTTGAAAAAACCCTCTCAAGATTGATGATATACTAACAAAGAGCAAGGCTGGTGCAACCGCTAAGAGAATATGGTTTGTTCTGTTATTATTTAATAGATTATTTGCAATAAATTCGGTATTTTTAGCAAATAAAGATACTAATAATATACTACTGACTGCTACAATTATTAGTGAAATTTTAAAGATTTTCAAAGCATTTCTGTACCTGTTTTGGGCGACCTCCTCAGATACAAATTTGGAGATAGCTACAGGTAAACCCAGAGTAGTGATGATAGAGCAGGTTACAAAGATAGGAAAGACCATCTGAAATAAGCCTAATCCCTCATCACCAATTATTCTAACTAATACAATTCTTAAGATAAAACCTAAAACTCTATTCAGAAGGCCTGCTACCATGAGAATAAAGGCACCTTTAATCAATGACTGTTGCTTTATTATAATCACTCCTTTTTTATTGTGTAGTTAGAGGTTAGGTAGTTTGATCTTTCTAAACACTGTCCACCTATCCTTTATTAGTAGAAGTTATATTATAGTTTATTAAGATTAAGATTATATTTATTACTTTTTCTTTTAATAAATATCTCTAGCAATTAAGAAACCTTATAAATAATTTAAGAGGATTAAGAAGATTTCTGTGGAATAAGTTATAAGGGAGGTGAGAAGGTTGCTTAAAAAAATAATTGTAATTACACTAATATTTACTTTAATTAATATTCCTGTGCTAGCCAAAGAAGGAGAATCTCTACCTAAGAAAGGGCTTAGTCCTGACTCACCTTTTTATTTTCTAGATAAGACAGGTGAGAGGATTACTTATTTATTTGCTTCTAATAAGGATAAGGTTAGGTTGAAATTTCGCAACTCTTATGAAAGGCTCTTAGAAGCAAAAGATATGTTCAAAAAAGATGAGGATGACAAAGCTAAAGAGTTATTTAAAGAAGCTTTACAGGACTTTTCAGAAGGTATTAAGTTATCCAAAGAACATTTAGTTGATAGCGATGAGTTTAAACAGATTAAAGTAGAGATAAATAATACAATTAAAGAGGTAAAAGATTTAATTGTGGAGCAGAACTTATCAATTGAAGGATTGAAGGAGAAGATCAGCGATTTCTTCAATTAAAGGATTAAGAATTTAATAATCACTTCTAAAAAGGTCACCTATATAGGTGACCTTTTTATTCATGGTTAACAGTTGTTAACAGTAACGAAATGGTTTGATCTCAAATATATTGGAGTAAGTAGTATTGATTAAGGGGGAGGAGGTATGAAAGATAACGAGATAGAACATCTAATTAGAGTTGCGAAAAATTTAAAGGCCAAACGGGATAAGAAGCAAATTACAGCTTTTGAAGAGGCTGAACTTAAAGAGATATATAAACTATTAATAGTTAAAGATAAAGAATAAAGACGGAGTTTATAAACTCCGTCTTTATGAAATAGTAGATTTAAAATTTATTATTGCTTAGGTTTAAAGGTTACACATTGAGTAGAGTGGGAATCAGATGATGGTGCAGGTTTATCAAGTCTACCAGCTTCCATATCTCCCATTTTAGTTCCAAATTGAATATTACTTACTTGAATTTTATTTGCTGTACAGATATCTCCCTCGCCATAGTAATGACAATTATTGACATTACAAGCTACTTCAATACATTTCATGTTTGCCATAAAATCACCTCCTAATAATAGGATGTTCGATTTCTAGCTTTTTATACTGGAAATGTATTTGCTGTTATGATAAAGGGTAATCTAAAATAAGAGATAATAGCATTAACAAAATAGAGGTGATAGAGTATGCAAACAGACTTCCAAGACATTACTAATAATTATGATAAATTAATGGACCATCAGTTCAATCTATTACAAGATATGATTAATTTATCTGATTATGTGATTTATCAAGAATATCAAGATTTACAGCTATTACAGACAGGAAGCAAATTATTAAACAAGATGATGGATATCAATAAACTTAATATTGAGTTAATCAACAACTTCCCAGAAAAAGATGAAGTTAAGTTCATTGTAGAACAGTATCAAAGCTACCAATTAAATCCCATATCTAAGATAGAGGAAGAGATTAAGAATTTAGAAATCATCCAAGAAGATATCATAGAAGTTAGTGAAAATTATAACGATGTGGATGAAGATTTCTTAATAGATACAATGGACACTATAGTAATGATAGCAACTTACAATCTTCAAGATTATGAAAATACTTTAAAGGATACCTTCCAGATGATGTAGTTATAGTTTTGGTAGTTGTTCAACAGCATTTTTTCGTTCTTCTTTATCAGTATGGGTATAAATTTGGGTTGTAGAGATATTGCTATGACCCAATAATTCTTGTAAAACCCTTAAATCCTTAGTTTCTTTATAAAGCATAGAAGCAAAAGTATGGCGTAATTTATGGGGTGTTACATCATTGGCGTTTTTAACACCAGCAAGTTTAGCATATTTTTTAACCATAATCTGAACTGTTCTAATATTGATTCTGTTACCATGACTTGATAAAAATAATGCTTGTACAGCATCTTGATTATTGGGTTTGATTTTAGCTCGATCTGGTAAATAATTCTTGATAGCTAAAATAACTTCTTGATGCAAAGGAACATAGCGTTCTTTATTACCTTTACCATAAAACTTAATCGACCTATCCTCATAATTGATATCATCAAGATCTAAGTTGACTAACTCAGAAATACGCAATCCACAATATAGAAACATCTTATTAATTGCCAAATCCCGACTGCAGGCCTTAGAATTATAATTCTCTATAGCTTTTAGGTAATCATTAATATCAGTCCCTTTTAAGTAGACTGGTTCAGATTTTAGATTTACTTTGGTAGCATCTATGGCCAAAGTAGGATTATGGGATAATAGATTCCTTTTAACTAAAAAGTTAAAAAAGGAACGTAAGCTATATAATTTTCGATTACGGGTAGCAGCTGAATTATCATTGATTAAGATTATATCACTTAAGAACTCAGTTAATTGGAATTGGTCGATTTCACCTATGGTTAGTTTATCAACATCACAATCAAATTCATCCTTGAGATATCTAGCAAATAGACTTAAATCTGATTTATATTCTTTGATAGTTAATTTGGAATAACCGCGTTCGGCGATTAAATATTTGATAAAACTCTTAACTGCTTGTTTATACTTTAAATTTTGTCGCAAAGTAATTGCACCTCCGAAATAATTGAATTGCTTTGTATATCTAAATTATAATATTTTTAATGATATAATTCAAATCATCAGCTTTCCACTCCTCTTTTCTCTTACATTTTCGCAAAATTCACATTTTACGAAATAATAAAGAGGTGTTATGCCACTCCCCTCTTTTGATTTATGTACACTAGCTTCTAAAATTAAATCAAAATATAACTCCCTATCTATTGGGTTTCTATAGATCTCCAAGTCTAAAGTGTAGTTTAATGGATATATAGCGATACTTTTTACTTCAGTGTATAGTTGATAATTGACAGTTGATAGTTAAGTTCAAAACCATTTAAATATAGGTTTTTAGTCCTTTAACTATCCACTATCCACTATACACTATCAACTATCAACTATCAACTCAAAAGTATCGCATTATCCTTCTATTGTTTTATTCTAAAGTTGTTTGTCTATAATTATCACGAATTTAAAACAATAAGTACTTAAAAATATCGATTTATAACTTCTGTTTTTGATTCGTAGAATCTAAATTAATTTAGCAACGAATTAATTTGAATTTTTATGTTCCATATATTGATTTAATGAGTGTTGGCAGCCGAAAGTATATACTTTACTACACTAAAGCACAGAGCTTAAAAATGGAAAATTATAATTTTTACTGTAGATTTGTACATTCCAAAGCAATCTTGTTTTTGAGAATCATTGAATGAATTTTAGATTCTATCATATATTATTTATCTTCTTTTGCCCAGGCTCAATTAACATAATATCTAGGCAATAAGCTATAATTCCTCCTAAAAGATAAAAGAGTAAATCAACAGGGTCAAAGGTTGCCCCTAACACTATTTTGGCTATTTTATTTTTAGATAAACCTAGATACTCAACAAAATTAAAATATTGGAGTCCTTCTAACAGAAAGAAAATTAATATTACAATAAAACTCAGTAGTTTAGAATCTAATTTATAAAAAGATTTAATCAAGAAATAAGTAAAGACTACAATAAGCAGATCACCGATAGCCCCTCTAATAAAGGGATAATTAGCAAAAAAGAATATAATTAATAGTCCTAGCAGAAAAGAAAACAAAGCCAATCCTTTATATAATAATCTAGATTTCATCCTATTTAACTCCTTGCTCTCACATTTTTGCAATTGATAAAATTAAAGCTCTTGCCATATGGCAAGAGCTTCTTAGTTCCAACTATTTCACTCATTCCTCATCATAAATGACATCATCTATCTCAATTGCACTAAAATCAGCTTCAATATCGATACAATCCATACAGTTATTACATTCTTTGTTTTTATCTAAATCACAAATTAAACATTCACCACAATTATCACAGAGTTTATTTTCTAAAACACATTCTTCCACTGACATCTAAGTTACCTCCTGTTTAATAGACTATCTTCTTTATATACGATAGACTATCTTCTTTATATACGTTAGTTTAACATATAGCAGATAGTGAACCTCTCCACCTAAATTAAAAATTTAGATGGAGCTTCGCTATACTTCGCAAATACCATATAGATATAGGTTACTAGTAGCTTTTTAGTGAAGTTTGTATATTAAGTTTCCTCTACAAAG
>Ga0163226_1000072_pt1 | contig 20747 bp, 16 predicted proteins | sample MSEWel2016_07_13_2_FD_113144 | JGI IMG/M metagenome (GOLD analysis project Ga0163226, IMG submission 113144) | Subsurface microbial communities from deep shales in West Virginia, USA - MSEEL Well Study Marcellus 5H_2016_07_13 ...
ATATCTTCTGGTGGTAATTGCGGAGGGGTCACACCTGTTCTCATTTCGAACACAGCAGTTAAGTCCTCCAGCGCCGATTGTACTGCAGGGGCAGCCCTGTGGGAGAGTAGGTCACTGCCAGAAAAATTAAAAAAACTTCTAGACTATAGTCTAGAAGTTTTTTTAATTTCAAGGAAATAAATTATACTAATAAAAAAGGATTTATTATCATTGATATCTAAATTTGATATTATCAATTAAATTACTTATTAATTTTTAACTTCTAATTTGGTTAAATTAATAATTATAATTACAGTAATATCAACTAGGAGGATGTATATGGAGATTAATGTAAAAAAAGTTCTATTGGTCATGGCGATTATATTTATGATTTCTTTATTATTTTTAGCAAGTGGTTTTTATATATTAGTTAAGAGTTTTGTTGATTCAGAAAATAAAGCTAAAGATAGTTTAGCAGTAATAAATATAAGTGGGCCTATTGTAGGAGGAGAGGGTGGAGGAGCTTTTGGTAGTATGGAAGTTACTTCCGACCAGATAATGGCTCATATTAATCAAGCTAAAGATGATGAATCAGTTAAAGGTATTTTATTAAGAGTGAACAGCCCTGGTGGTAGTTCAGCTGCTTCTGATGCAATCTATCGAGAATTAAGAAAATTTAGGGAAACTGGTAAACCTATAGTTGTATCTATGGGGGATGCAGCTGCTTCAGGTGGTTACTATGTATCTATGGCAGCTAATAAAATTTATGCTAATCCCTCTACTATTACAGGGAGTATTGGTGTTATAATGCAATTTGCTAATCTAAAAGAACTATACAATAAAATTGGCGTGGACTATATTACTATTAAAAGTAGAAAATATAAGGATTTAGGTAATCCGGATAGAGAGATGACTGCTAGAGAAAAGGAAATTTTACAAACAATGGTTGAAGGGGTATATCAACAATTTGTTGGTGCTGTCATGGAAGGTAGGTCTATGACAGAAGATAGGGTTAAAGAGCTGGCTGATGGTAGAATTTATAGTGGAGAGCAAGCTAAAGAATTAGGCTTAGTAGATGAATTAGGAACCTTTTATGATGCAGTAGATGAATTAGCTAAAATATCTGGAATTGAAGGAGAACCTAATTTGATTTATTACAATAAATTGTCGCCTATAGAAATTCTATTGGGTTCTTTTAATAAAAATTTAATTAAAGGGCTAATGAATAACTTATCGGTGCAGACAAATAATATAAAAGATAAAAATCTTGGATTCTATTATTACTAAAGAATATTTATAATAAATTTTAATTTTGATTTAAAGGGTTGCATTTTACTTTCTCTTATTATATAATATTCCATAAATAAAGAGAAAATTAAACACATATATCAAACACAATGAATAGGAATAGTAGATTTTATCTTTATCTAGAGAGAGTCAGTGGCTGCTGGGAGCTGATATAAAGATAAATCGAATCCGCCTAAGAGTGGTTAGTGAATACAAGCTAAATCGGTGGCACCGTTATCTGCCATTAAAGAGGGTCAATTTCTGACCAATTAGGGTGGCAACGCGGGTAATTATTAATCTCTCGTCCCTAACAAATCCAATTATTACTGGGTCTGTTTGGGATGGGGGATTTTTATTTATATAATTAATATTGTGTAAAAACTATTAATATCCTTTAGTAAAGCTATGAGTATCGAGAAGGGAGATAGATATTATGAAGGAGAAGAGAACATTAATGTTACCTGGTCCAACTCCGATTCCTGAAAGGGCAAGGTTGGCTGGTGCTACAGAAATGATTGGTCATCGTGAAGTAGAGTGTGAAAAGTTATTAAAAGAAGTAGTTGATGGTTTAAAGTATGTTTTCCAGACTAAAAATGATGTATTAGTTTTAACTTGTTCTGGTACTGGTGGGTTAGAAGGTTCTATTGCTAATACTTTGTCTAAGGGGGATAAGATATTATCTCTATGTACAGGGGCTTTTGGTGAAAGGTATGCTACTATTGCTGAGAAGTATGGTGTAGAAGTAGATAGGTTAGATGTTCCTTGGGGAGAAGCCGTAGAACCAAAAGAAGTAGAAGAGAAATTAGCTAGTTATAAAAAAGGAGAGATTAAAGCAATCTTAATGACTCATAATGAAACTTCAACTGGAGTTATTAATCATCCTAAACCTATAGGTAAGTTAGCTAGAAAATATAATTGTTTATTATTAATTGATGCTGTTAGCTCATTAGCAGGAATTGAATTGAAGGCAGATGAATGGGGGGCTGATGTAGTAGTTACATCTTCACAGAAAGCTTTAATGAGCCCTCCAGGGCTGTGTTTAGTAAGTATTAGTCCTAGAGCATTAAAAGCCTATGAATCATCTGATTTACCTAAATTCTATTTAGACTTTAAACGTGCTAAAGACCGTTATGATGCTAAAAATCAAACACCTGCTACACCAGCCATCTCTATTCTCTATGTATTAAGAGAAGTATTAAGAGATATTAAAAAAGAGGGATTAGAGAATGTGTTTAAAAGGCATGAAATAATTACTAAAGCAATAAGATCATCCATGAAGGCTATCGGTTTAGAGTTATTAGTTGATGATAAAATTGCTTCTAAGACAGTAACTGCTGTTAAATTGCCAGAAGGTATAGCTTATAGTCTATTAAGAAATAAGTTAAAAGATAAATATAATGTCTATGTTACTGGTAGTAAAGGACAGCTACAAGGAAAAGTCTTTAGGATTGGACATCTAGGGAATGTGAGTAGAATTGATATCTTATCTACTATATCAGCTTTAGAGTTTGTATTACTAGAGTTAGGATTTGAGTTAGAGTTAGGAGCAGGCTTAGCTGCTGCCCAAGAAGTATTTTATGAGGAGGAGAGAAGTTAATGAAGGTATTAGTTAGCGATGTTATTTCACAAAAAGGTGTTGATGTTTTAGAAGAGAATGGTATTGAGGTTACTTATAATACCAATTTATCTTATGAAGAGTTATTAGAAGAGATAGGTAAGTATGATGGAATTATTTTAAGGAGTATGACACCATTAAATGAAGAAGTCTTAAGTCATGCTACTAATTTAAAAGTAATTGCTAGGGCAGGTTCAGGTTATGATAATATTGATGTAGAAGCAGCATCTAAAATGGGAATTATAGTTTTAAATACTCCAGGACAGAATTCAATTTCTGCTGCTGAACAGACAATGGCTTTAATGCTAGGTGTTTCTAGAAATACAGCTCAAGCAAATCAAGCTTTGCATCAAGGGGTTTGGGATAGAAAGAAATATATGGGTGTTGAACTATATGAAAAGACTTTAGGTATTATTGGATTAGGGAGAATTGGTGGTTTAGTATCTCAAAGAGCTAAAGCTTTTGATATGAATATAATTGCGAGTGATCCTTATATTCCAGCTTCACGAGGTAAAGAATTAGGAGTAGAATTAGTAGAATTAGATGAATTATTAGAACAAGCTGATTATATTACTTTACATACTCCTCTAACTGAAGAAACTCATCATATTTTGAGTACAGAAGAATTTGCGAAAATGAAGGATGGGGTTAGAGTAGTAAATGTAGCTAGAGGAAAGAATGTTGATCATAAAGCCTTATATGAAGCTATTAAAAATGGTAAAGTAGCAGCAGCAGGTATAGATGTACATGAAGAAGAGCCACTTACAGAAGATTATCCTTTATTACAATTAGAAGAGAATGTAATTGTAGCACCTCATTTAGGTGGAACCACAGTTGAAGCTATGGATAATGTTTCTATTGATGCTGCTCGTCAAATGTTAATGGTATTTGAGAGAGGTTTCCCAAAAACTCCATTAAATATACCTACTTTAGAGCCAGAGGAAATGAATCAAATTAGACCATATTTCAATCTAGCAGAAAAACTTGGGAATTTCTATGCTGGTCTAACTGATAATAGAATTGAAGAAGTTGAAGTTATTTATACAGGTGAAATTACTGATTATGATTTGCAACCAGTAACCACTACACTATTAAAGGGTCTATTAAATCCTATTTTAGATGATAATGTTAATTTGGTGAATGCCAGATTACTTGCTGAAGAAAGAGGAATTAAGGTCAGTGAAAGTAAAAATGATGATACTAATATTTATTCTAGTTTGATTACTTTAAAGGTTAAAAATAGTGAAGGTGTAAGACAACTATCTGGAACTGTATTCAACAAAAATGAATTAAGAATTCTAGAAATAGATGGTTATGAAATTGATATTATACCTGAAGGGATCTTATTAGTAACTAACCATACTGACCAGCCAGGTGTAGTTGGTAAAGTTGGAACCTTATTAGGTGATAATGGGATTAATATAGCTAGCTTAAAACTGGGGCGTAATAAGATTGGTGGAAAGGCTATAATGGTTTTAAATATAGATCAAGAGATTGATAATAAATTAAAAGAAGAGTTATTAGAGATTAATGGTATGGTAGATGTAAATGTATTAACTTTATAATGAGCGTTAAGAGAGAAGAGGAGGATAAAGATGTTAGACTTAGGTTTTGTTAGAGGAAATATTGATTTGGTTAAAGAATCTTTAAATAAACGAGGAACTGAAGCTCCGATTGATGAATTTGCTGAGATTGATATAAAGAGAAGAGAGTTGATTCAAGAAGTAGAGAGCTTAAAGCAGATTCGTAATCAAGAGTCTTCTAAAATTGGATTACTGAAGAGGGATGGAAAAGAGGAAGAAGCCCAAAAAGTTATTCGAAAGATGGGAGAAGTATCAGACAAAATTAAAGATTTAGATGATAAGGTTAAAGGCTATAATCAAAAGTTAGAAGATATTATGCTAAGAATTCCCAATATTCCTAATAAAGATGTACCAGTAGGTAAAGATGAAGATGATAATGTTTGTATTAGAACATGGGGGGAACCGACAAAATTTGATTTTAAAGCCAAGCCCCATTGGGATTTAGGGGTAGATTTAGATATATTGGATTTTGAGCGAGGAGCTAAAGTAACAGGCTCTAGATTCACCTTCTTAAAAAAATCAGGAGCAAGATTAGAAAGAGCCTTGATTAGTTTTATGATTGACATTCATACTCAAGAACACGGTTATCAAGAGATATTTCCTCCTTTTATCGTGAATAGTGAGAGTATGACAGGGACAGGACAGCTTCCTAAGTTTGAAGAAGATGCTTTTAAATTAGCTGGTAGTGATTATTATTTAGTTCCAACTGCTGAAGTTCCAGTAACAAATATGTATCGTGATGAAATCCTATCTGCTGATGATTTGCCTATATATCACACAGCTTATAGTGCTTGTTTTAGATCTGAGGCTGGTTCTCATGGTCGTGATACTAGAGGTATTATTCGTCAGCATCAATTCAACCAAGTTGAAATGGTAAAGTTTGTTAAGCCCGAAGACTCTTATGAAGAGTTGGAGAAGCTAGTGGAAAATGCAGAGACTATTTTACAAAGGTTAGAGCTTCCATATCGTGTAGTTACATTGTGTACAGGTGATTTGACCTTCTCTTCTGCTAAAACTTATGATATTGAAGTTTGGTTACCAAGCTATGATACTTATCGTGAAATATCTTCTTGTAGTAATTTTGAAGATTATCAAGCAAGGCGTGCTGGAATCAGATATCGTCCTGAGCCTAATGCTAGTACAGAATATATTCATACATTAAATGGTTCAGGGCTAGCTATAGGAAGAACTGTAGCTGCCATCTTAGAAAATTATCAAAATGAAGATGGTAGCATAACTATACCCGAAGCTTTAAGACCTTATATGGGTGGAATTGAAGAGATTAATTAGGTTAGAAGTATTAATGGGTCTAAAATTTTAGATCCATTAATTTTTTATTGATTTTCCTTGACAATTCTTTTGAAATAAATTATAATAAATCTTGTGTTAAGTTAATACGGAGAGGTGTCCGAGTCCGGTTGATGGTGACGGTCTTGAAAACCGTTGTACGTTTGCGCGTACCGTGGGTTCGAATCCCACCCTCTCCGCCAATAAAAGTAGTTAACAGTGAATAGTTAACAGTTTAAGGTCAAGAACTTCAAGATCTTTTAACTGTACACTGTAAATTGTCAACTGACAACTAATAATGTGGAGAGATACCCAAGTAGGCTGAAGGGGCGGGTTTGCTAAACCTGTAGTAGGGAATTATCTCTAGCGAGGGTTCGAATCCCTCTCTCTCCGCCATTTTAATATAATAGTTTATAATCTAATCATCCTAAAAAGGATGTTTTTTTATTTATAAAACTAAATAATAGAGTTGTCAAAAATTACTTTACATGTTAATATAAAAACAGAGATTCATTTTTTTAATTTATATTGTTAAAAAAATAACGACAGAGGGGTTTTTGATGAAAAAAATTCTAATTTGTGTTGGAAGTAGTTGTCATATTAAAGGGGCTTATCAAATTGTAGAGATATTAAAAAAGATAATCAAAGAGGAAGAATTAGATACAGAAATAGAATTAGGTGCTTCTTTTTGCCAAGGTAAATGTACAGAGGGTGTTATCCTTAAATTTGATCAAGAGATAATTACAAATGTATCTCCAGAAAATATAAAAGAACTCTTTTATAAAGAATTCAATAAAGGGGTGAATTGATTGAGCATCATTACTTTAAGTGAATCGGAGTGTAAAGACTGTTATCGTTGTGTGAGAGATTGTTCTGTCAAAGCAATTAAAATTAATAATGGTCAAGCAGAGGTTGTAAAAGAAAAATGTATTAACTGTGGACATTGTATAGAGATATGCCCACAGAATGCTAAGGGTGTTACCAATCATTTAGAAAATTTAAAGAAGTTATTAAAAGAAGAGAAGGTAATAGCCAGTATAGCTCCATCTTTTCCAGCCGCTTTTGATTGTAGTCCAGGGCAATTAATAACAGCTTTAAAGAATTTAGGATTTTATGATGTTGAGGAGACAAGTGTAGGAGCAGAAGTGATAGCAAGAAAGTATGGAGAATTATTAGAGATGGGTGATAAGACACTTATATCAGCTTGTTGTCCAGCTGTAGTTAGTTTAGTAGAGAAGCATTATCCTGATTTAATTCCTTATCTATCCCCTACGATCTCTCCTATGGTAGCCCATGCTAAGTTGATAAAGGATAACTATCGAGATTCAAAGGTAGTCTTTATAGGTCCTTGTATAGCTAAAATTAAAGAGATAGATTGGAAGAGTTCCAAAGAAGCTGTTGATTTAGCAATTACTTTTGAGGAGTTAGAAAAAATATTTTCATCTGAAGATATAGATTTGAATAATTTAGAAACAGATAAATTTAAAAGTATTTCAGGAAATTGGTCTAGAGCTTTTCCAGTAGAGAATGGTGTTTTAAAGGCAGCAAATATTAATTTCGGATTGAGTACAGAAGTATTATCCATTTCGGGATTAGGTGAATGTATGAGGACTTTTGAAGACATATTAGCAGATGAAATTAATCCGAAATTTATTGAGGCTATGGTGTGCTCTGGAGGGTGTATAAATGGTCCTGGTATCAACTCAGAGTTGAGTATTAATTCTCGAAAAGAAAGAGTAGTAAAATATGCTCAAAAGGAAGATATAGAGAAAGATAAATCTAATATTAATGAGATTAAAATAGATACAAGTCGGGAATATCTTAATCGCAAAATTGAAGAGAAGATACCTACAGAAAATCAAATTAGATTGATATTATCACAGACTGGAAAATTTAGCAAAAAAGATGAGTTGGATTGTGGTGGCTGTGGCTATAATAGCTGCCGTGAAAAAGCTATAGCTATCTATCAGGGTTTAGCTGAACTAAAGATGTGTATTCCTTATATGAAAGGTAAGATGGAGTCTTTGGCAGATATAATTGTAGAGTCATCACCTAATGCAATTATTGTTGTAGATAAAGATATGACAATTCAAAAGTTCAATCCTAAGGCAGATGAATTATTTAACCGTAATGATGAGATTGCCATAGGTCATAAATTATATAGATATATTGACCCAAAAGATTATTTAGATGCATGGTTTAATAAGAAATCTATTTCTCAAAAAAAGGTTGAATATAAACAATATGATTTGATATGTGAGCAGTCTGTCTTTCCGTTAATTGATTATGAATTGGTGATCGGTATAATTACTGATGTTACAGAGAGAGAGAATCATAATGAGAGAGTGGCTAAGATGAAAGAGACGACTTTGGAGAAAGCTAATCAAGTTATTCATAAACAGATGAAGGTAGCCCAAGAGATTGCAGGATTATTGGGGGAATCTACCTCAGAAACAAAGGCGATCTTATATGAAGTACGACAGTTAATGCAAGAGGAGGAAAGATAAATATGTTTGTGGAGACTAGTGTTTCTAGAATTTCTAAGCATAATGAAGAGTTATGTGGAGATAATGTAGAGATTGTAGAGACTGAAGATAGTAAGATTATAGTCTTATCTGATGGGTTAGGAAGTGGAGTAAAAGCAAATATATTATCTACTCTGACTACCAAGATTGCTAGCAGGTTATTAGAGAAAGGAATACCTTTAGAAGAGGTGGTAGATACCATCACCAATACATTACCAGTCTGTAAAGAGAGGCAATTAGCTTATTCTACCTTATCTATTTTACAGATATTTAATGATGGTAGAGCATATTTAGTAGAAATAGATAATCCTGATTCTTTTTTTGTAGATAGTAAGGGGAATATTTCTAAAATAGATATGAAGAAGAGAAAAGTAGGGGATAAAGAGGTAAAAGAAGCACATTTTCAATTAAATAATAATGAAATGATTATGTTAATTAGTGATGGTGTTACTCATGCCGGGGTAGGTGGCTTACTTAATTTTGGTTTGGGTTGGGATGGTATAGCAGAACATTTTGAACGAATTATTGGCAAATACCAGAGTAGTAATAAGTTTGCAGAAGAATTAATTGAGGTCTGTAATGCTTATTATTGTATGGAGCCTGGTGATGATACAACAGCTGTTATTGCACTCTTTAGGGAAGAGAGGGAACTGATATTATTCAGTGGTCCTCCTAAAAATGGAGAGAGAGATAAAGAAGTTGTTGATAAGTTAATCTCTAGTTCAGGAAAGAAGGTAATTGCAGGGGGTACTAGTGCCCAAATAGTTGCTAGAGAATTAAATGAAGAATTAGAGGTTAGTTTGACCTATTATGATCCAGAAATTCCTCCTACTTCTCAGTTAGATGGAGTAGATTTAGTTACTGAAGGCTTACTGACTTTAAATAAGACAGTAGAAAGAATCACAAATGTAAATTGTCAAGAGGACTTACCTAAACAAAAAGATGGGGCAACTGAATTAGCCAGACTGTTACTAGAAAGTGATAGTATCAAAATGTTAGTAGGTAAGAAGATTAATCCAGCCCATCAGAGTCTGAGATTGCCTGAAAATATGGCAATTAGAAAACAGATTATAAAAAGGTTAGTAAATTGTTTGAGAGATAAAGGAAAGAAGGTAATTGTAGAATGGTTTTAGCTTTATAAAGGAGGGATAAGAATGGAAATTAAAGTTCAAGTGTGTATTGGTACTCCATGTCATTTGATGGGTTCCCAGAATTTAATTGAGGCTGTACAGGATTTTAATAAAAAGACAGAGATTGATATTGATGTTGAGGCAGTTAATTGTTTAGATAGGTGTAAAGGTGCCCCAGCAGTAAGAATTAATGATGAGATATATGCTCCTACTAGACCTAAGGATTTAATTGATTTGATTAAGGATAAGTTAGATAAATAAGATAAATAAGATAAATAAGATAAATAAGGAGGAGTTTATTGTGGCTAAAAATGTTTCAGAGGTAACTAAATTAAGACGTAGAGTATTTAGTAGTATAGCTCAATTAGCTTTTGAAGGTAGATTAGAAGAGGATATTGATAAATTACCAGAGCAATTAATTCCAGAACAAGGGTTAGGTTATAGATGTTGTGCCCATAAAGAGAGAGCAATTGTTAATCACCGGATTAAATCTGCTTTAGGATTAGAAGCAAATGGTGATGCTAAGAATTTAAAGGAGTTAGCTACGCAAGCTTTGAATTTAGAAAAAGTAGAAGGGAATAATGTGAATGTACTAGATATTGCTTGTGATCGTTGTCCTTTAGATAAGTATAGAGTAAGTGATGCTTGTCGAAACTGTGTAGACCATAGCTGTATCAATGTATGCCCTAAAGATGCCATTGTTATAGTACAAAATAGAGCATATATTGATCAAAATAAGTGTATAGAGTGTGGTCTATGCCAGAAATCATGCTCCTATAATGCGATTTTAAAGATGAGCAGACCTTGTGAAACCGCTTGTGGTATAGAGGCTATTACTGCTGATAGTAATAGACAAGCAAAGATTAATTATGATAGTTGTGTTTCTTGTGGTTCTTGTATTAAGGCTTGTCCTTTTGGAGCAATTACATATAAATCACAGATTTTGCAGACTATAAATATGGTTAAAAATGAAGATGTAATTGCAATTTTAGCCCCTGCTTTTGTAGGACAATTTGGTGCTAAAATAAAAGCACCTCAGATTAAACAAGGCTTAAAAGAATTAGGTTTTAATATGATAAAAGAGGTTGCCTTAGGAGCTGATATAGTTGCTATCGAAGAGAGCCAAGAATTTTTAGATAAGGTTCCTGACAAACAGGATTATTTAACCACTTCTTGCTGTCCGGCCTTTTTAGCTCTAATTGAGCAGGAGTTTTCGGAATTAATCGAGAATATATCTAGTACTGTATCACCTATGGTGGCTTTGGCTAAAGCTTTAAAAGAGGAGTATCCAGATTCTAAAGTAGTATTTATCGGACCTTGTATCGCTAAAAAAGATGAGGCATTGAAAAATGATGAGGTAGATGCTGTATTAACCTTTGAAGAGTTGGGTTCTATGTTTGTAGGAGCGGGAATTAATTTAGCTAGTATTTCTCCTGATGATAATGATTTTGAAGATGCTACTGATGATGGAAGAACTTTTGCTAGAAGTGGTGGATTAATTAAGGCAGTAGAAGGCTCTGTATCTCAACTAGATCCAAATAGAGAGTTTAATACAATTAAGGCTCAAGGTCTAAAGGAGTGTATTAAAGTATTGAGATTGGCTAAAGCTAACCAATATCAAAACTGTTTTATAGAAGGAATGGGTTGTGAAGGAGGGTGTGTAGGAGGTCCTGCTACATTAATGGATACTAAGTTTACAACCAAGCAAGTAAATAATTTTGGCGAAGAATCTGACATAAGGTATTCAATACATAATAAAGAAGCTAAAGCTTTTATAAGCCGATTTGGGAGTCATAAATTTCACCGCAAATAAAGAGGGGGATGTTATTATGATTCATAAAGAAGGAAAATCAGTTGTGATACCTACTGCTGTTATCAAAAGATTACCTAAATATCATCGTCATCTAGGTAAACTATTGAAAAGAGGGGTAGAAAAGATTTCTTCACGAGAATTTGGGGAAATTGTTGGAGTATCAGCACCACAACTTAGACAAGATCTTAATCACTTTGGTAACTTTGGGCAACAGGGTTATGGATATAATGTAGAGAAATTGTACAATGCCTTAGCTAAGGTGATGGGTATAGAGAAGAAGAGTAATATGGTGTTGGTAGGTGTAGGGAATTTAGGTCAGGCTTTAATTAGTGCCACTGATTTTAAAAGAAGAGGTTTTAATTTGTTGACTGCTTTTGATATTAATCCAAGATTAATAGGTATGACCATCAATGGAATTAAGGTTAGAGATATTGCTAATTTAGATCAGTATGTTAAAGATAATGAGGTTAATATAGGTATTATTGCAGTACCTGAAGATTCTGCTCAAGATGTTGCCGATAATTTAGTTTCTGCGGGTGTAAAGGGGATTTGGAACTTTGCCCCTGTAGATTTGAAGGTTTCTAAAGATGTATCTGTTGAAAATGAACATCTTACTGAAGGGCTATTAAGATTATCCTTTAAGATAAAAGGGGAGATGTAAAAGAGATAAGCAAGTTATCTTTTTACAAAAAAAGGTATTTGATTTTGTTTATAGTTTATGTTATTATTATATCTGTCGCAAGGAAAGGACAAACTATTTGAAAGATATTTTATTTAAAAAATCTTTCAAATGTCCTTGACAGATATTTTATAGTGTTATATAATAATCTAGCGTCTAGAGAATTTAACAAACAATGGAGAGGTGTCCGAGTCCGGTTGATGGTGACGGTCTTGAAAACCGTTGTACGTTTGCGCGTACCGTGGGTTCGAATCCCACCCTCTCCGCCAATAAAAACAGTTAACAGTTAATAGTGAAAAGTAAACAGTAAACACTTGAGATTAATACCTTTAGAACCTTAAACTATTAACTTTTAATTTTTAATTATTAATTATTAACTAAATAACGTGGAGAGATACCCAAGTAGGCTGAAGGGGCGGGTTTGCTAAACCTGTAGTAGGGAATTATCTCTAGCGAGGGTTCGAATCCCTCTCTCTCCGCCATTTAAATTCAGTTAACAGTTTACAATTGACAGTGGACAGTTAAGTTCAAAAGCCTAAGATCTTTAAGAACTTAAGTTTTTAACTGTAAACTGTACATTATACACTGTCAACTAATCATCGTGCGCCCGTAGCTCAGCTGGATAGAGTAACTGACTACGAATCAGGAGGTCGCAGGTTCGAATCCTGCCGGGCGCGCCATAAATTTAGGTGAAAAGATGAACAAAGAATATTATATGAAAGAGGCTTTAAAAGAAGCTAAGAAAGCTTTTGATAAAGAAGAAGTTCCAATTGGTGCTGTAATCGTTAAAGATAAGAAGATTATAGCTAGAGCTCATAATTTAAAGGAAGAGTTGCAAGATGCAACAGCTCATGCAGAAGTATTGGCTATTCGTCAAGCTGCTGAAAAATTAGGGGGATGGCGTTTAAATGGATGTACTCTATATGTCACCATTGAACCGTGTCCTATGTGTGCTGGCGCATTAGTTCAATCTAGGGTTGATACTCTAGTCTATGGTGCAACTGATCCTAAAGGTGGAGCTGCTGGAACTTTATTTAATTTGGTAGACTCTAATTTATTAAATCATAGATTAGAAATACAACATGGTATTTTAGAAGATCAATGTCGCCAAATAATGAAATCTTTCTTTAGAAGATTAAGATAAATATGGAGAGGTGTCCGAGTCTGGCTTAAGGGGCTCGCCTGGAAAGCGAGTGTAGATTAACTTCTACCGAGGGTTCAAATCCCTCCCTCTCCGCCATAAAAATCATCACCGTAAGGTGTTTTTATTTTATTAACTATTTGGTAATTGATGCTATTTTTTACTTCATGTTGACTTATGATTTTATATTTGATAAAATTATAAGTGTTATAATTAAATTATGCAATAAAGGCTTCTGCCTTTATATAAATTGTGACCGTGCTAAATGGGGTGGTAGCGGTACCCTGTAACCCGCAATCCGCTATAGCGGGATTGATGTTCGCCTAAGTCTATCTTCTGTAAGGTCTGGCTTAAGTAAGTGGTGTTGACAATTGGGTCCTACGCAACGGAGCTTTATGAACCCCGTCAGGTCCGGAAGGAAGCAGCGGTAAGTAAATGTCTTCCGTGTGCCGTAGGGGTGCCTAATTCGAGCTAACTGCTTAAGTAACGCTTGGAGGAGGTAGGTGAACGCGAATGCACGGTCCTTTCTTATTATTATGATATAAATTTATTTGGGGGTTATATGATGGCCTACATTTCACTTTATAGAAAATGGCGTCCACAGAAATTTTCTGATATTGCTGGTCAACAGAATGTAGTCAAAACTTTACAAAATGCAATCAAAATGGATAGAATAGCTCATGCTTATCTATTTTGTGGACCTAGGGGTACTGGTAAGACTAGTACTGCTAAGATTTTAGCTAAAGCATTGAATTGTAAAGAAGGGCCAACTGTTAATCCGTGTGATGGATGTGACTCTTGTGATAAAATTAGAAATAATAATTCAATCGATGTCATTGAGATAGATGCTGCTTCTAATCGAGGTATTGATGAAATTAGAGACTTGAGGGAAAAAGTTAAATTTTCTCCTACTGAGGGAAATTATAAAGTATATATTATAGATGAAGTACATATGTTAACAACAGAGGCTTTTAATGCTTTACTAAAAACTTTAGAAGAGCCACCTGATTATGTTATCTTTATTTTAGCTACAACCGAACCTCATAGACTCCTACCTACTATTTTATCCAGGTGCCAACGCTTTGATTTTAGTCGCTTATCTATTAGTGATATTAAAGATAGATTGGCTTATATCTGTAGTCAGGAAGATGTTGAGGCTTCAACAGAGGTGTTAGCTACTATTGCTCGTAATGCTGATGGAGGAATGAGAGATGCTATCAGTATTTTAGACCAAGCTATCTCCTTTAGTGGACAAAAGATTAATCTTACAGATGTTGGAGAAGTATTAGGTTTAGTTAGTGATGAAATACTATTTAAGCTAACAGAGACAATTTTAAATAAAGAAATAGAGAGTAGCTTAGAGTTAATTAATAACATTATAAAACAAGGAAAGAATATAGCTAAATTTGTAAGTGATTTAATTAATCATTTGCGTAATTTATTGTTAGTAAAAGAATGTAAAGATATTAGTAAGATAATAGATGTTACTATTGAAAATAAAGAGAAATTAGAAGAACAAGCTGAAAATTTACAGGTTAGCCAATTATTAAAATGGGTAAATTCCTTAAATCAGCTACATTATGATTTGAAGCATACAACTCATCCCCGTATTAACTTAGAGATGGGAATCATTAAGCTGATTAAGCTTGATGAAGAGAACTCTTTAGATAATTTAGTAGAACGTTTGTCTAGGTTAGAAGACCTAGTGGATAATGGAAATATAATAGTAAATAATATAGATAATAAATCTTCAGTACAAACAGGTATTAAAGAAGATAATATTGAACAATCTAACTCCAAAAATAATGATCTAGAAAATAAAAATACTGTAAAGGTATCTGCTCCTGTCAACATTGATATAGATATAATCAGAGATAAATGGGAAGAGATATTAGATTATCTTAAATCCAATAAAAAGATGAGATTGCAAGCATTATTGAAAGATGCAATACCAGCAAAGGTTGAAGATAATAAGTTATTTATCTCCTTTGAGCATGAATTTCATAAAGATTCAGTAGAAAGAGAGCAAGATACTGTTGTTTCAGTATTAAAAAAGTTTTTGGGAGTTAGCTTGAAGGTTAAATGTATTTTTTCTGGAAATATTAATAATGAAGCTCAGGATAAAGAGCAAGAGATATTAGAGCATCCTTTGGTTAAGAAAGCTATTAATTTATTTAACGGCACAGTTGTTAAAGTCGAGGAGATTAGTTAATAATAATTTTTTATTTATAGGAGGATGGTATTTATGGATATGGGTAAAATGATGAAACAAGTTCAAAAGATGCAAGGACAAATGACAAAGATGCAAGATGAGTTAGCTAAAAAGACTGTTGAAGCTTCTGCTGGTGGTGGAATGGTAACTGTAACAGCAAATGGACAACAGGAGATTGTTGGAATAAAAATAGACCCTGATGCAGTAGATCCTGATGATGTTGAAATGTTAGAGGATTTAATTTTAGCGGCAGTTAATGAATCTATGCGTAAAGTACAAGATATGACTCAAAAAGAGATGGGTAAATTAACAGGTGGGATGAATATTCCAGGACTATTTTAAGTTTAAGGGGAAATAAATTATGAGATATTATGCACAACCCTTATCGCAATTGATTGGCCAACTTTCAAAATTACCAGGAGTAGGACCGAAAACTGCACAAAGATTGGCTTTTCATATTTTGGAAATGAAACAAAAAGATGCTCAAGATTTGGCAAAGTCTATTTCTGAGATAAGAAATAAATTATCATATTGTTCTATTTGTAATAATTTAACTCAAAATGATCCTTGCCAAATATGTAGTCAGCATAAAAGAGATAAGAGTCTAATCTGTGTAGTAGAAGAGGTAAAAGATGTTATTGCTATGGAAAAAACAGGAGAGTATAAAGGAGTTTATCATGTCTTGCATGGGGCGATTTCTCCTATTGATGGAGTTGGTCCAGAGGATATCAAGATAAAAAGTCTACTTCCGAGATTAGATGAGAATACTTCTGAGGTTATTTTAGCTACTGACCCTAATGTTGAAGGAGAGGCTACTGCAATGTACATATCTAAATTGCTAAAACCTTTAGGGGTTAAAGTAACTAGAATAGCTCATGGATTACCAGTTGGTGGAGATTTAGAGTATGCTGATGAAGTAACATTATCTAAAGCTTTAGAAGGTAGAAGAGAGATTTAGCCACATTTTGTGGCTTTTTTCTTTTTTGTATTATAATTATTCGAGAAAAAATAATAGAATTTTCTGAAAATTAGATTATTTGACTAGTATTAATAGTTGTAGTATACTAAAAATATGTAATTTTAGAACATAACATAAACATAAAACAAGGGGGCGGAAAGATTGGCTAAAAAAATGAAAACTATGGATGGAAACCAAGCTGCTGCATATACTTCTTATGCATTTACTGAAGTAGCTGGTATTTATCCTATCACACCATCATCTCCGATGGCTGAGTATGTTGACTTATGGGCTTCTCAAGGTAAGAAGAATTTGTATGGTATGCCTGTAAATGTTGTAGAGATGCAATCAGAAGCTGGGGCAGCTGCAACAGTACATGGTTCTTTACAAGCAGGTGCATTAACTACTACATATACTGCATCTCAAGGGTTACTTTTAAAAGTTCCTAACATGTATAAGATTGCTGGTGAATTATTACCAGGTGTTATTCATGTAGCTGCAAGATCAATTGCTGCACAGGCGTTATCAATTTTTGGTGATCACCAAGATGTAATGGCTGCTAGACAGACTGGTTTTGCAATGCTTGCTAGTGGATCAGTACAAGAAGTTATGGATCTAGGTGGGGTAGCTCACTTGGCTGCAATTGAAGGTAAGGTTCCTTTCTTACACTTCTTTGATGGATTCCGTACTTCTCATGAAATTCAAAAAGTTGAAGTAATGGATTATGAAGTATATGATCGTTTATTGGATAGAGATGCTGTTCAAGAATTTCGTAACAAAGCATTAAATCCTGAGCATCCTGTAACTCGTGGTAGTGCTCAAAATGATGACGTATACTTCCAAACTAGAGAGGTTCAAAATAAATATTATGATGCAGTTCCTGATATTGCTGCAAAATATATGGAAGAGATCTCTAAAGTAACTGGTCGTGACTATGCTCCATTTGTATATTATGGTGCTGAAGATGCAACTGATATTGTTATCGCTATGGGATCTGTAACTGAGACTATTGAAGAAACAGTAGATTATTTAGTGGCTCAAGGTCGTAAAGTAGGTTTATTAACTGTTCACTTATATCGTCCATTTAGTGCTAAGTATTTCTTCAATGCTTTACCAGAGAGTGTTGAAAGAATTGCTGTATTAGATAGAACAAAAGAGCCTGGTTCTGCAGGAGAACCATTGTACTTAGATATTAAATCAGTATTCTATGGTAAAGAAAATGCTCCGATGATTATCGGTGGACGTTATGGATTATCTTCAAAAGATACTACTCCAGCACAGATTATTGCTGTGTTTGATAATTTAGCAGGAGACGCTAAAGATAGCTTTACAATCGGTATCGTTGATGATGTAACTAACTTGTCTTTAGCAGTTGAAGAAGAAGTTAATGTATTATCTGATGATGTAACTGAAGCATTATTCTATGGATTAGGTTCTGATGGTACTGTTGGTGCTAATAAGAATACAATCAAAATCATCGGTGATAATACTGATTTATATGCACAAGGATACTTTGCATATGACTCTAAGAAGTCAGGTGGAGTAACTCGTTCTAACTTGCGTTTTGGAAAAGACCCAGTTAGATCTACTTACTTAGTATCTACTCCAAGCTTTGTATCCTGTTCTACAGATTCTTACTTAGATAAGTATGATATGCTAAGTGGATTACAAGAAGGTGGAACTTTCTTATTAAATACAGTTTCTAGTGCTGATGAAATTGTAGAAAAGATGCCTAATAGTGTTAAAAAAGTATTGGCTGAAAAAGATGCTAAGTTCTATATTATTGATGCGGTAACTTTAGCTCAAGAGATTGGTTTAGGACGCCGTACTAACACTATCATGCAATCTGCATTCTTTAAATTAAATGAGCAAATCATGCCTTATGATAAAGCTCAAACATTAATGAAAGAATATGCTGACAAGTTATATGGACGTAAAGGTAAAGAGATTGTTGAGCTTAACTGGAAGGCTATAGATAAAGGTGCTGAAGGTTTAGTAGAAGTAACAGTTGATCCAGTTTGGGCTAATCTTGAAGCAGAAGAGGCTGCAAAAGTTGACGAAAATCGTCCAGGTTTCGTTAAGAATATTGCAGATCCAATCAATGCTATCAAAGGATACGAATTACCAGTATCAGCATTTGAAGGCTATGAAGATGGAACTATGATTAATGGTGCTGCTGCTTATGAAAAACGTGGTATTGCTAACTTTGTTCCAAAATGGGTAGATGAAAACTGTATTCAATGTAATCAATGTTCTTTTGTCTGTCCTCATGCAGTAATTAGACCATTCTTAATGGATGAAGAAGAGGTGGCTAATGCTCCTGAAGGCATGACAACTAAGAAGCCAATGGGTAGAGGATTAGATGGATTACAATACCGTCTACAAATTTCTACTTTAGACTGTACTGGATGTGGAGTTTGTGCTAATGTATGTCCAGGTATGAGAGGAAATAAAGCTCTTGAAATGGTACCAATTAAAGAGTCTATTGCAGCTGGGGAACCAGAATATGCAGAATATATGTTCAATGAAGTAACATATAAAGATGACTTATTAAAAACTACTAATGTTAAAGGTTCTCAATTCTCTAAGCCATTATTTGAATTCTCTGGAGCTTGTGCTGGTTGTGGAGAGACTCCATATGTTAAGTTAATCTCTCAATTATTTGGAGATAGAATGACAATTGCAAATGCAACTGGATGTTCTTCAATTTACGGTGGTTCTTATCCAGCAACTCCATTTACTACAGATGTTGATGGTAGAGGTCCAGCATGGGCAAACTCATTATTTGAGGACAATGCTGAATTCGGATTCGGTATGAGAGTTGCTTCTGAAACTACTCGTGACAGAATTAAAAATATTATGATGGAAACTATAAATGATGTAGAGCCTGAATTAAAAGCTTTATATCAAGAATGGATGGAAAACCGTAACAGTGGTGCTATTACTAAAGACTTAAAAGCTAAATTAGTTGATGCTTTAGCTAACACTTCTTGTGAAGCAGCTAAGGATATCTTAGGTGTTAAAGACTTCATCGTAAAACAGTCTAACTGGATGATTGGTGGAGACGGCTGGGCTTATGATATCGGTTATGGTGGATTAGACCATGTAATTGCTAGTAATGAAGACATTAATATCTTGGTAGTAGATACAGAGGTTTATTCTAATACAGGTGGACAGTCTTCTAAATCTTCTCCAACTGGTTCTATCGCTAAGTTTACTGCTGGTGGTAAATCAGGTAAGAAGAAGGACTTAGCTGCAATTGCTATGACTTATGGTCATGTATATGTAGCTCAAGTATCTCATGGTGCTAGTCCAGCTCAAGTACTAAAAGCAATGCTTGAAGCTGAAGCACATGAAGGGCCATCAATTGTAATTGCTTATTCTCCATGTATTAACCATGGTGTTAAGGGTGGATTAACTAATGCTAATCAACAAGCTAAATTGGCTACTGAGTGTGGATATTGGCCAACATTCAGATTTGATCCTGCATTAGCTGAAGAAGGTAAGAATCCATTCCAAATTGATTGTAAAGACCCTCAATGGGATAAATACCATGACTTCTTAATGAGTGAAAGACGTTATTCTCAGCTATACAAGATTAATCCAGAGGAAGCAGAAGAGTTATTAGAATTAAATAAGAAAGAAGCTCAACGTCGTTGGACAATGTATCAACGTTATCTTGCAATGGATTACTCTTTAGAAAATTCTGAAGCAGCAATTGCTAAGGATGAAGTTGCAGCTACAAAAGAATAATTATAGATAATTAATTTTCAAAGCAGTGGATATAATATCCACTGCTTTTTTCTTTTTTTGTTAGATATGTGAAGTTAAAGTAAAGGGGTGTGAGTATATTGCGACACTTTTAAAATTAGCGTGAGTGGGTGTGTGAGTGTGAGTAAACCCCAATAAAAAGAAGTTTTACACACACTCACACTCATAGCTCACACTCGACACAAAGTGTCGCATTATCTCTATACAATATTATTTTAAATTTTAATATTTTCTATCCACTCTGGGTATTATATCTGTAACTATTACTTTTGAAGGAGGTCAATGATCTAATGCCTTTTGAATTTATTGATAGAATATTTAATTTTTCTAATATTTCTACAGGATTTGATGATAATTTAGAAGAGAAGATTATAGAAGCTAGAGAAGAATGGGATGATGCTAGAAGTTATTTTAATTCTGTATCTGATCCTGATTTAATCGATCATGCTATTTATTTACTAGAGGCTGCTGAAAGTAAGTATAGGTATTTATTAAAGAAGAAGAAATCAATCAATCAAAATTAAATATTGCTATAAGTATTTAAAGCTAATTAAACTTGTTGACGATAAATTGATTTCTACACTTTAATATATTCTTATTAGATAGTAAGAGGATAATTAATTACAATCAAAATAAGAATTAAAATATAGATAAACAACTTTAGAATGTAATATAAAACCCACCTCACCCCTAACCCCTCTCCTCATATCAGGAGAGGGGAATAAAAGATGCTTTAGTCCTCTCTCCTAAGGTAGGAGAGAGTTAGA
>Ga0163226_1000073_pt1 | contig 20596 bp, 15 predicted proteins | sample MSEWel2016_07_13_2_FD_113144 | JGI IMG/M metagenome (GOLD analysis project Ga0163226, IMG submission 113144) | Subsurface microbial communities from deep shales in West Virginia, USA - MSEEL Well Study Marcellus 5H_2016_07_13 ...
AAATCAATAATTCAACTTATTTAGCAACGAATCTAGCGAATTTAAAACAAAGAAAATTCTAAACTATTAATTTATTCTTTTTGCCTTTTATTCGTGTAATTCGTGTTAATTCGTTGCAAAAAAGCTTTTTAATTCTTTAAAGAAAAACATTAGTTCAACTTATATACAATCATAAAAATCAAGTAAAAAAACACTCCTCAAAAGAGGAATGTTTTTTACCTGATCTAAGCAATCAATTTACTATTTCTTCTTTTTTCTCTTACCCTTCTTCCTTCTACCACAACCAGACGCAGGACAAGATTTCTTCTTCATCTACATTCCCCCTTAAATTTAATAGATAAAACCATCTTCTGTATATTATATGTTTTATAGTTAAATTGTGACAAAATAATAAAACACCCCTGAAATAAAATGGGGTGCTTTATTGGCTATTAACTTCTTAATAGCGTTATCTATTATTTCTTTCTGTCATCTCTTTTAAAGCCAACATTCTCTCTTCAGTCAGCATCTCTGAGCGGTACTTCCAATCCCAGTTACCTCCTAATACTCCAGGAGTATTAAATCGAGCTTCACTACCTAACTCTAGAACATCTTGTAAAGTTACTAAAGAGATTACTGCTCTAGAAGACCAAGCTAATTCTATTAAATCCCATACAACAGAACCATGTCTATAGTCAAGATGCTGTTCTAAATACTCTTCTAAATTCTTTTTATCTGATTTACTAGCATCTTCATTATACCAACCCAAAGTAGTATTATTGTCATGGGTTCCAGTATAGACTACACAGTTATCAGTAGTATATTTATCTGGAGTAACATTATTATCCTCTTCACCATCAAAAGCAAATTGCAAGATTTCCATACCTGGAAAATCAAAAGTATCCTTCAACTTCTTTACATCTTCAGTAATCAAACCTAAATCTTCAACAATAATTGGTAATTCTCCAAGTTCATCTTTGATAGCCTTAAATAATTCTATCCCTGGTGCCTTCTCCCACTCACCATTAATAGCTGTCTTTTCACCATATGGAACAGCCCAATAAGCTGCAAAGCCTCTAAAGTGATCTATTCTAACAATATCAGCTACCTCTAATAAAGCTTCAATTCTTTTAATCCACCATTGATAATTAGTCTCTCTTAATTTATCCCAATTATATAAAGGATTACCCCATAACTGTCCAGTCTCGCTAAAATAGTCTGGTGGTACTCCTGCTACCTTAGTAGGCTTCATATCTTCATCAAAATAAAATACCTCTGGATTAGCCCAAGCATCAGCACTGTCCATTGCTACAAAGATAGGAATATCTCCTACTATTTTAATATCTTTCTGATTAGCATATTCTTTTATTTCTGCCCATTGCTTGAAGAATAGATACTGAATAAAGGATCTAAATTCTATCTCTTCAGCTAACTCTTCTTTATATTTAACCACTGCCTGCTCTTCTCTTAATTTAATATCCTCATCCCATTCATTCCAAGGTCGTTCATTAAAGGTCGATTTAACAGCCCTAAATAATGCATAATCATCTAACCATTCTGCCTGTTGTTCACAAAAATCTCTAAAATCATCTTTCTCTCCTATAGAACTAAATTTGTTAAAAGCCTTTCTTAATAAAGGCATCTTAAACTTAATTACCTTTCCATACTCTACTATATCCTGATCAAATTCAATATCTACTGACAAATCCTCTTGGCTTAATAAACCCTCTTCAACTAATTTTTCTAAGCTAATTAACATAGGGTTTCCTGCAAAAGCAGAGAAACATTGATAAGGAGAATCACCATACCCTGTAGGACCTAAAGGACAGACTTGCCACAACTTCTGTTTAGCTCCAGCCAAAAAATCTATAAATTGATAGGCTTCATCACCTAAAGAACCGATACCATATCTACCTGCTAAAGAGGTAGGATGTAAGAAAATTCCACTCATTCTTTCAAATTTCATTTTTAACTCCCTCCCTGACCATATATTAATCTCATTAAAAATACTATTGATATTTATAAATATACTTTAAAAAATTAAAATCAATTAAATGACCTTTTCAACTTCTCAGTAGCTACCTCTGGAAAAATAGTATTAACAAAAATTCCTGTCCCCAACTCAAGGCCTGCTTGAATATTTAATCTAGGCAGAATCTGTAGATGTCAGTGGTAACCTTGCTGATTTTTTAGAGATAAAGGTGCTGTGCGTAAGACTATGTTGTAGGCTAAATTATTGAATCCTATCTCAAAACTTTTAATAATATTCCTCAAAATAATAGCTAAATCATTGAGCTCATTTTTAGAGATATCACTAAAATCACAGCGTTGGGTTCTTGGAATTATCCAAGTTTCAAAAGGATAGCGGGAAGCATAAGGATTAATAGCAATGAAAGATTTATTCTCTTTGATAACTCTCTGCTTATCTAATAATTCATACCTAATCATATCACAATAAATACAACGCTGGTGCTGACTATAATACTTATTAGCCCCTTTCAACTCCTCTTTGATCATTAAAGGAATTAGTAGCATTCCTATAATCTGCCAATGAGGATGCTCTAAGCAAGCCCCTGCTCTTGCACCAAAGTTCTTAAAAATTTGAATATATTTAAGCTGATTATCTTGGGCTAATTGCTCATATCTTAGCTTTAATGCCCTGATAATACCTATATTATGTTTTAAATAATTGCTCCCTAGACTACTATTATGATCCATAGATTCAATTACTACTTCAGCTTGCCCTACACCATTCATTTTTTGAAAGAATCCGTGATTATATTCAGTCAATTCACCTGCTGATTCCAAAGTAGGAAATTTATTAGCCACAACCACAACTCTCCATGAATCCTTATTTTTACTTTCATCAGTTACCTCTAATAATATATCCTCTTTAAAACCATTACAGAAAGGACAATTATTATCCTTAATCTTATCTTTACTTTGAAAATTATTAGATATCTTAGTTCTACTGCTAGCTATTATTACACTTCTACCTGTAACCATATCCCTTCTAAATTCTGATACTACTCACCCTCCACTTAATTTCGTGGTAACGTTTGCATCATTTTAAAGCATAATTATATTATACCATTACAGCCACTATTGTGCAATGATTTCTCCAAATCAATCCTTAAATTTATTAACTAAAATTTCAGCTAATATTTCCTAGGAACTATTAGCTGAAATTGACTCCCTTTATCTACAGAAGTATAGACTTTAATTGAACCATTTAACTTTTCAACAGCTTCCTTAACAGCCAGTAGACCTACCCCTCTTCCCGATAGTTCTGTAATATTCTCCTTTGTAGAAAATCCCTCATTAAAAATTAGCCCTAGAACTCCCTGTTGAGAAAGCTTAGCTAACTCTTCAATAGTATATACCCCTTGTTTGAGAGCCTGATTTTTAATCTTGGTAACTTCTATTCCTTTTCCATCATCACTTATCTTAATAGTCATTTGATCTTCTTCCATCTCAATCTCACAGATAATCTCACCATATTCAGATTTACCCTTAGCAACTCTTTGATTAGGTTCTTCAATTCCATGGTCAATAGAATTTCTAAAGATATGGACTAATGACTTACCTAATTCCTTATAATAATCCAAATCCACTAAATCTTCTCCACCAATTATCTTCAAAGGTTTGATTAGCTTTCCTAGTCTCCCGCCAAGTTCTTGCAAATAATCAGGATAGAACTTTAAAATATCCTTAAAAGGTTGATATCTTAACTTTTTAATCTCAGCTAAAAGTTTCTCAGCTTCTTTAGGTGCTAACAGTTGAGTAATCTTTTCTTCAATTATCTTTAATTTATCAACCTCTATAATTATTTTCTTATCCTGTTCAATGATATAATCTCCTAAAATTTCTTGTAAAATAGCTAAATCTTGATTCAAAAATCCAATTACCCTCTCTTCTTCAACTAATCTTCTAAGCTGTACAAGAGCAAAATCATCTTCATATTCCTTTAACTTTGAAATCTTATCTTCAAAAATATGAAGAGCATCTACAGTATTATTCATCCCCATCTGACTAAAATTACCTTTAAAGTTATGTACCTGTAAATAAATCCGAGATAACAACTCCTCTATAGATATATCAGCTTCTAACATCTCTTTGATTCTAATATTGAAGAAATAAAAGTAAGTACTCTTTAATTCAATAAAGTCATTAAAATTAACTATCACATTAACTGCCATCTTTAGCCTATTTCGCTCTTCTTCAACCTTACTCTCAAGCTCTTTCTTATCACTTATATTTGTTAAGATTAACATTATCTCTCTATTGTTATCTTCTTTAATATCTCCATCTATTAATTTAAAGTCTAAATCGATATACTTATCAGCGATCTTAATCTCTTCTGGTAATAACGGTAAATACATCTTGATTTCATCTAAATCTTTACTATTAAAGATAGTCTTTAATATATCCTTTAAGAACTCCCTTTGCTCTTCTTGCTTAGATAAAAGTTCTACTATATTTATTCCACCTATCTCTTGATTAAATATATTTAGACATTCTTGACTATATTCTTCGTTGGTAATTAAATCTTCATCAAAAGATAAAAATCCTTGCCCTGCATTATTCAATAAATTTCTAATATCTGCAGTCTTTTCAGCAATCTTCTCTTCTAGATTTTGAGAATAGCCCTCTAACTGTTTATGTACCTCAATATACTCCATAACAGCATTAATAATTAATGAGATTAAAAAGGCTAGGCTAATCGAATTAGGCATCTTCAAGGATAACACAGCTAACTTGTTATGAATAGCCAGCATTATTATATTCTCTATAAACAAGCCTAAAAAAATACTAAAAGCAATCACTTTAAACTCCTTAATACCTTCTATTGCTTCTAATATAACAATTATTATAATATCAAAAATAGTTAATATAAATATTCCTAAATATAAATTATCAAATTCATAGATTGATTTGATCTTCAAGATATCAAGAATAAACGTAGTTATTAACAAGAACAGATGAATTCTTTTGACTAATATAAGGTTTTTAATACTAAAATCATTGTCTTGATCCTTTACCTTTAAGATTTCTATTAAACCTATAACTATTCCTATTATAATAAGGGGGATAGATAAGAGCATATAATATAAATAGATTGATTGCTTAGAGAAGGTTAAAGCTATTGGAAAGAGACTAGCTAAGCCTAAGCCCCATGAGAAGATACCAATAAAGATTAGCTTTGCCTTTAGTTCTCTTCCTTCAATAAATCTAATAAATAGATATATAATTAAGATAATCAAACCAATAACCAAGGCTGTACTTCCAAGAAAGATATCAAATAAATGCTGAGAAATTAGATCATGATAATAATCATCCTTAGAATCAACCTCTGTCATCTTTAAGAAGAAGGTATTGATTGTCTTAAAGCCAAAGATACCTGGATATATCTTTATATATAGTTCTTGATTATCTATATCTTGAGGTAGATCAATAATATGATTCACAATTCCTTGTCTATACTGATATCCCATCTTATTGTCACTCTGGTAGATCAAATCTTGACCTAGATATACCTCAAAATCATATTCAACTGAAGTAAATACTAAACAGGGATCATTAAATCTACCTTCCGGAAGCTTATGACTTAACCAAAGAGATGATGCATCCTGATATCTTAAATTAAGTTTATGATTAAGATCAGTCCAATTACCACTACTAGTCTTATACTCCCATCCATCTTTAAAAAATTGAGAAAAATCCGTCACCTTCTTTTGCTCACTGGCTTCTATATTAAAGGTGATAGACACTATCAATACTAAAACTATTAATATCAAATATTTCTTATTCATTATTATCCTCCTTAAAACAACTACAATTTAGCATTAATGCCTTGTCACCTACTCAACTGACTATATAGATATCCAACTTTAGAATGAAACAATAGAAAGATAGTGTGACACTTTGTGTCAAGTGTGAGCTATGAGTGTGAGTGTGTGTAAAACTTCTTTTTATTGGGGTTTACTCACACTCACACACCCACTCACGCTAATTTTAAAAATATTGCAATATATCCATTAAACCCCACTTTAAATTCACACATTTATAAAAGATATTAAATTCTAGATTTAATTAATACAATTAATCCCAACTTCTTTATAATACTATATTTTCCTTAAATTAAATAGTATCATCTATATAAAATAGTAATTAATCAAATTAATACTATTTATATATGTATTATACCAAATTATTTTAAAAATTGTAAAATAAAAAGACAGCCTTATATAATCCTAAGTATTTAAAAACAAAGTAACTTATGGTATAATCTTATAGTAAATATTCTAATTATTACTAAAGCTAATTAGTTTAAAATGGAGGTACTAATGTAAATTATGAAATCACATATAATATTGCTTTCTAAAAAAGAAGAGACCTTTAACCTGCTAAAAGAATCTTTATATAAAGATAACTATAAATTACATCAGATAGTTCCTGATGAATTGATGATAAAGATCTATCAATTAAACCCTAAATTATTAATTGCTGATATTGACTATTATCAAGAAAGTACTATTAAAGTAATTAAACTTCTACAGTCACAAGATTACCTACCAGTTATATATCTGTATTCCAAACCTCATTCAGAAATCATTGATAAAATTAAAGAATCTGAAATCATTATAAATAAATCTAATCTAACAGACCAATTACCCAATTTAATTAAACAAGCAAGTAACTTCAAAAATAATTATAATAAGGTAACAGAAGGTTATGAAACTATTGACTTAATTAATAGCAAAGTAGATCAACTCTTAAAGGACTATATCAAAAATGACTTTATTAATTATGAAGATTCTATCAAAGAAATCCTTAATTATGTCTTTGCAACCAATCACTTTTTATCCAATAAACCAGAAACTATCTTAACTATCTTCAAAAATCATCCTCAAACAATTACCGATATATATACAATTTCAGAAAATAGTATTGAAAAGTCACCATTTCCGGTAATTTTAAATGATAAAACACCTTTTAATTTGACTACTCAATTGGAAAATGAGTTTTTCCATAATTATACAGAAGGAGATTTGTCAGATATTGATGATTATAGAAATGTATTCTCTGATGATGTTCTAGACAGACTAGATAAGGTAAGTAACTTCTCTGGATATCAGACAACAGATATTGCTTTGATAGGGCTTAACTATAATAAGAAGGTAACTCATTTCGATGCAGATATTATTAAAACTCTATCTATCAGTTTCAATCTAATTAAGAATATACAGCATCAACTCAATGAAGTTAAGAATGCTTTTATCTATACAATCAACTCCCTTTCCAGAGCTGCCGAAGCCAGTGATGACGATACAGGATATCACATCAAACGTGTTAATGAATACTCGAAATTAATCGCTAAACGATTGAATTTAAGCAAGAATTTTATAGAAGAAATCTACTATTGTGCTCAGATGCATGATGTTGGAAAGGTCTATATCCCCAAAAATATTTTATGTAAGAGAGGAAAATTGACCGATGATGAGTTTAGAATGATAAAAAAACACACTATTTATGGTGCTGAAATAATTGGAGACTCCCCACACCTTAAAATGGCTACAGATATTGCCCTAAACCACCATGAGCGTTTTGATGGAACTGGATATCCTAATGGTAAAAGTGGTGAAGAGATTCCTTTATCAGCTAGAATTGTAATGTTAGCAGATATCTATGATGCTTTAAGAAGTCCGCGACCTTATAAACCACCTTTTAGCCATGAAAAGACCTATGATATTATCGTTAATGGTGATGGACGAGTAGAACCCTCACATTTTGACCCTAAAATCTATGAGCTCTTTAAAGATATACATAAAGAATTAGATACAATCTATAATACTTGGAATGAACAGTCCAACTTAAAAAAAGAAGCTAGAGCCTAGGCTCTAGCTTCTTTTTCATATCAACCTTAAATTATATTATATAAACTGCTTAACTACATTCAAAAATTTTTCCTCAGTAATAGGCTTCATAATATAATATTTAGCTCCTTTTTGTAAAGCATTAAAAACCATTCTTTTTTGATCATTGGAGCTAATCATAATTATCTTTGCTTGAGGAAATTCATCAATAATCTTTCCTACTGCCTCTACTCCATCTACTATTGGCATATTTACATCCATAGTTACTAAATCTGGTACATAATTCTTATATTCTAAGTAAGCCTGTTCTCCATTAGTAGCCTCTGCCACAATATGATGACCTTCTTTCTCTAAAATCTTTCTTATATTCCTTCTCATAACTGGAGCATCATCAGCAATTAATATGTGAGCCATATAATCCCCCTTTCTAGAATCTAAAAACTTCTTTCCCCTTATATGCTTATAACCTTACAGTACCTTTATCACCTTAAAGTAATTAGAAATTATAGAGAGGAAATTTAAAGATATAATCCTAGACTATAGTATTTTTATTTTATAAGATATATTCGTCAACCAAAATATACTTTAATTAATTGAATAACTAAATCTGTGAAATAATCTATTACTTACATTCGTCTAATCCTATTTCTTATCCTCTAAGAATTTAAATTTTCAGATTAAAACCTATATAATTCCATATATTCTTCTCTCTTTCTCTCTTAAATAATAACTAACCCATTCTCCATCTATTACTTCTTGTAGATCACCCTCTATCCTACTAATTAATTCTTCTATCTCTGCACCTAGCTTAAGAGCTCTCTGATTAGAAAAAAGTTCTTCAAGATCAAATTGCTCTACCAACCTATCCATCCTCTTCTCGCGCTTAGTTATCTCTTTTTCAACCAGCTCTATAAAGATAGGATACCAAAAATCTCTGCTTACTTCCCTTTTTTCTGCTAATCTTTCAAGATTGAAAGCAGTTATATTTCTCACCTTCAACTCCTTTTTAAAAAGTTGCTCCTTTCTTTCATTACTTAACTCCAACCCTTGAAATTGATCAAGAAATAAATAAGGCGCAGCATCAAGATCATGCTTCAACAAACTACCTTGTTGACTATCTAAGACCTCAATAATATCAACAATACTGAAACTATCCTTATCATCTTGGTATAATCTTAACTTCTCATATTCTTTAAAATATATTAATTCTTTTGCATAATCTTCAACTTTGGGATCATATGCCACCAAAGTTCCCTCATAATCCTCTAAAATTTCAAAGGCTCCATCGGCTAGAATCATATAAATATAATCCTTAGCTTCATGTATCATTACTGCATGTCTCATCAACCCTTTGCGAGCCTGAAACTTACTTAAGCGATATAATCGTTCTAATAAAGCCTCTCCCTCCATCATCTCTATTTCATCTAAAAGCTCTTTAACTTGATTCAATCCCACATCATCAAACTCTATTCTCCAAGTACTCTTATTATATTGAACCCCTTGCAGAGAAATTAAATCTCTAAATAATTTCTTAGTCAACCGCTCTTTAATTCCATATTTGCTTTCAGTTAATTTCCATATCTTCATTATAATCACCCTAGACCTTTTAATAGTACTATTATAGATAATATCGAATAAGTAAAGATTATTCAATAGATTTTATAGAAATAGTTAGATTATAATTTAACATTAAACTTAATGGGAATATTGCGATACTTTTAAAATTAGCGTGAGTGGGTGTGTGAGTGTGAGTAAACCCTAATAAAAAGAAGTTTTACACACACTCACACTCATAGCTCACACTCGACACAAAGTGTCACATTATCTCTATACTGTATTAATTTCCCTAATAACCTAATATTTATTATAGAAATATATATCTTAAATTGCATAGACTATAGTAGATAGTAATTACATTAAGAGGATTTGACTACTAGCTAGTACTAAATAAATAATCAAACCTCTTAACAATTGTCAATTACTCACTACTTATTGATAAATTAGATTGATTGGTTAAAGTTGATTGTGATATAATAAAATCAAAATATTCTTATAAAGAAGGTGATTTGTTCAAATGAATCAAAAAATTGCTCTATTAACTGACAGCACCTGCGATATTCCTAAAGAAATTCTAAAAGAAAAAAATATACAAAGCCTTCCTTTGAAGATAATTTATAAAGATGAAGAATATACCGATCGGGTAGATATTCAGCCAGAAGAGATTTATAATAGTTTTTCAGAGGAAATTCCAACAACTTCTATGCCGTCCCCCAATGACGCCCAAAAAATTCTTTTAAATCTCAAAGAGAAGGGATTTACCCATGTTATCGCAATCCATATCTCTAGTGGTTTAAGTGGTACTTATAATATGGTTAGAATGATTGCTCAACAAGTAGAGGATATTACTGTAGAGGTAATCGATTCTAAAGCATTATCTATGGGATTGGGAAGATTGGTTCTTTATGCTGCTGAATTGATTGAAAAAGGATTAAATTTTACTGATATCATAGAGAAAATAAATAAGAAGATGGAGAATACCGATGTGTTTTTCGTAGTAAAGACCTTAAAGTATCTAATTGAAGGTGGAAGAATTGGTAAAGTATCAGGAACTATCGGAGAGCTTTTAAACCTGAAACCGATTATCTCTATCGATGAAGAGGGGCAATATTATACCCTAAAAAAGTCAAGAGGTAGAAAAAAATCTATTAATACAATCTATAATATCGTTAAAGATAAGATTAAAGAGGGAATCACTACTGTAGATGTAATGCATGGTGCTGCCTACGAGGAAGCTCAGGATTTATTAAAAGAGATAAAGAAATTAGATAATGTCAAAGAGACTTTTTTTGGACAGATTGGTCCATCTATGGTTGTTCATACAGGACCAGGTTTAATTGGAATAGTAGTATCTAAAGTGGATTAAGTGTAAGTGCAAGTGTGAGAAGTAAATGTAAACGCGTAGAATGCTCTTGATTTTACTCACACAGACTACTGGCAGTCACACTATAATAAATAGAGGTACTTGGGTTAACCCAAGTACCTCTATTTATTATAAATTCTTTACAAATCTCTTTATTCTCTTTAAAGCCTCATATATATTATCTAAAGACGAAGCATAAGAACAACGAATAAAACCTTCTCCACTCTTTCCAAAGACATTACCTGGAATTACCACTACACCCTCTTCTGTTAATAGCCTCTCAGCAAACTCTTCAGAACTTAGCCCAGTACTTTTAATAGAAGGAAATACATAAAAGGAGCCTTTAGGTTTAAAACACTTTAAACCAATCTCATTAAGCCCTTTAACGATTACTCTTCTACGCTGATTATAGGATTTAACCATCTTCTCTACTTCCCTATCACCATTACGTAATGCTTCTAAAGCTGCCTTCTGACTAACAATTGGAGCACAGAGCATAGTATATTGATGAATCTTCATCATTGCTTGAATTATTTCTGCTGGAGCTGCTACATATCCAACTCTCCAGCCAGTCATAGCATAAGCTTTAGAGAATCCATTAAACAAAATAGTTCTCTCCTTCACCCCTTCCAGAGTAGCAAAGCTAGTATGCTCTCCTTCATAGGTCAAGCGACTGTATATCTCATCAGCTAGGACAATTAGATTATGCTCTTTAACCACTTCAGCAATCTCCTCTAAATCCTCTCTCTCCATAGTAGCCCCTGTTGGATTACTGGGATAACATAAGACTAAAATCTTACTTTTAGGAGTAAGAGCTTCTCTTAAATCCTTAGCTCGTAGCTTAAAGTTATCCTCTTCTCTAGTCTTAATTCTAACTACCTTACCTCCTGCTAATAAGGTAGACGGTTCATAAGAGACATAACAAGGCTCAGGTAAGAGGACCTCTTCGCCTTCTTTTAATAAAGCTCGTAAAGCTAAATCTAAAGCTTCACTGACTCCCACTGTAACTAAAATCTGATTTTCAGGATTATATTCCAACTTATAATCTCTCTTTAATAGATTAGCTATCTCTTTTCTCAAATCCAAAAGACCATAATTAGAAGTATACATGGTATCTCCTTGTTCTAATGAATAGAAGGCAGCTTCTCTAATGTGCCAAGGTGTAACAAAATCAGGTTCTCCTACCCCTAAAGAGATTACATCTTCTACACCTGATGCTAAATCAAAAAACTTTCTAATACCTGATGGTGGAATTGCCTGTACTCGTGGTGAAATCATCTCTGACCAATTCATGGTGATACCACTAACCGTTCTGCTGGCTTATTCTCTCCTTTAAATATTACTCCATCTTTCTTGTAGGTCTTTAACATAAAGTGGGTAGCTGTACTTTGAACATGCTCAATTGTAGATAACTTCTCAGCAACAAATAAAGCTACCTCCTTCATCGTTCTACCCTCTACCTGTACAGATAAGTCATAGCCTCCAGACATTAAATGTACAGCACTTACTTCAGGAAACTTATAAATTCTCTTAGCAACTGCATCAAAACCAAAATCCCTCTCAGGAGTCACCTTTACATCTATCAAAGCAGAGACCAACTCTTTATCGGTCTTATCCCAGTCAATTAAAGTAGAATACTTGACAATGATATTCTTCTCTTCTAATTGAACAATCTCATCTTCTACCTCTGCTACAGATAAATCTAGCATAGTAGCTATCTGTTCATGGGTCAATTTACTATTATTCTTCAATAATTCTAAAATATCATCTCTCATCTTCACAACCCCTTCTCTACTACTTTAGTTAATTATTTAGCTATTTATCACAAACCACTATTCACTAGCTATTTATGTAATTATTCTCATTACTTCAAATATTAATATGATGATTTTGATAAAATAGCAACTCTTGAAAACTTAAACAATTAATCATATAAACTATAATAACATATCGAGAAATTATTACAAGTTATAAAGGAAGCTAAAAGAAAAAATTATTAGTAAAATTTAATTTTAATAGCTACACCTTGGAAATCTATACCTTAATTTTAATTTTCTTCAACATCTCTTCTGCTGGCTGTGGTCGTTGATAGTAATAGCCTTGCACCAAATCTACCTTACATGTTTTCAAAAAGTCTACCTGTTCTTTCTTCTCTATTCCTTCTGCTAAGACAGTAGCTCCTATTGCTTTTATCCTATCTACTGTCTTGTATATCTCCTCTTTAACTTCAACACCCTCACCAATCTGATTTGCTATAGTTATACATAATTTTACTATTTTAGGTCTTAACTCTTCAACAGCACGTATATCATAAAATCCACATCCTGTATCATCTAAAGCAATATTAACCCCTAGTCCTTTTAGCTCTTTAATCTTAGCCTTAACTTCTTCTAGTTGCGACAGAGGCATATGCTCAGTAATCTCAAAGATAAGTCTAGGTAATAGCTTAGTAAATCTAACATCTGAAATAGTTTTGTAAAATTTATCGTTTAATAATAACTTAGGACCAATATTTAAAAACAACATATATTTATCAGCCAATAAGAGTCCCCATTCTAAGCCTTTAATAATCGCGGTCAACTCCAACTCTTCTGTCAAATCAAAGTAAGCAGCTGCTGCAAAGAGGTCACTTGCCTCAAATAAACCACTATCAATTGGTCCTCTACTTAGTACTTCATAACCTATAATTGTCTCTTCATTTAAAGAGACAATAGGTTGTAAAAAGGTTGAAATTCTCTTCTCTTTAATAATATCTACAAATTTTGCTTTACTTATCAAATTATTATACTTAAACTTGCTTATATCCTCTCTTTCTAATAAATGATTGATATACTCACATGAATCTTCCTTATTAACTTCATCATCTAACGAATTAATTAAAAATTTAAAAGCTACCCTACTGCCAGTAGCTGTACCAAACTCATCTTTTAACATCTCTCTAATCAGTTTACGTCCTGCCAATTTTATAGTCTCTAACTGCTCATCAATATCAACTAGAATATCATCTCCTTTAATAGCAAAGGTTACAGACCAGCATCCATCAAAGACCTCCACTTTTTCTGTTAAGATGCTATGCCTATCTAATAATTGAAAGCTGACTTTTTTAAACTTTTTAGCTATATTATTCTTTATATTAACAACGATAGTATTTCCAAAGATATCTCTAACTTTATCTAGCCTATCTAAACAGAAAATCATCTGATACTTATTCATCCTCACTTGTCGCCCCCTTTAGAAATTACTTGTTATATTCATTTCTAAAAACTATTCTATGTAAATTATGCTTTGGAGTTTGAATTTATGAAGCTCAGCAAACTAAACATTTTCTATTTCAATAAGGTTATATATGTTATTCCCTACTTAAAATCAGATACCTTCTTATAGATTCGTGAATCTAGAATAAAATTTAACTATAACTTTATATAATGAAAAAACGATATTTAGGTGATAGGTGGATAGGAGTTAGGGAAATCTAACCCCCAAACCACCTACCCACCTAATAGCGACAATTTTAGAAATCAGGAGTCAGGAACCAGTTATCAGTGAAACAGACTGATTCCCGATTCCTGACATGAAAGTATCTCATTTCCTCTATATAACCTCATATTTAAATTCCATTCTAGAGTTGTTTATCTATAAAATCAGGGTATATATACCCTGATCACTAAATTAACTATCAAACTAAACTTATGCTTTCAACTTCAAACTCAATCTTTTAATAATCTATCTAACTTTTGTAAGTTATTATATTCGATAATCTCTTGGAGTTCCTTAATATATAGTTCTCTACGTTGGGAATAATTCACTAAACCTTCAGCTAATTTTAAACTATCTAGCTCTTCTCCCTTATCTCTTAGGCTTGTCCTAATCTTCCATAATTCTTCATAAGCATAATGGCTATTTAAATTATTAATATAGCTTTTAATAGAAGCTTCTATTGTATCAAATTTCCTAATCTTATAAGTAGCATTGACAGGTCTATCCTTAGGAACTACCCCTGCAACCTCCTTACTAAAGGTCCACTCCCCAAAGATATTATTGGCCACCCTAGTAAATCTAGAGGTACCCCAGCCTGATTCACAAGCAGCCTGAGCCAAAACTAGAGACAGAGGTATTATATCAACTTTGGAGAGTAATAAATCCAATGATTCCTTTAAATTATCACCTTTAACACTATACTTCTTCTTCAACTGATCTATCCATTCTTTATCCTCTGCATTAATTGTCTGGGAATTAGAATACTCTTTGGCAATAGACTTTAGCTTCCTTCTATCCTCTAGCAACTCTTGGTTGGCATAGTAAGCTCCAATTAGGGTAATACTTAAAAATAGCTTCTTCTTCTTAGCAATATCAGTAATCTGACTAATATCCTCTGGAAACTTCTCCACTTTAAATCTAGGCACCTTGACTGACTCTTGATTGATATTATAATTATATTCTTCTAATAATCTTTCCCAATCTTTATAACTATCATAAGCTATACTTGTAAAGGGTTCTTGCTCAACTTTTTTAGCCTCTTGCACCTCTTTAATTACTTGTTTAGCTTCCTTTGGTGAAGCTAAAGCTTTATTTGTTAAATTATCTTGCTTTAAATTAACATCCTTTGAATCAAATAGGCTAGTCCCAAAATAACCCATTAGAGCTAAGATCATCATGATAGCTAGTACAAGTATTTTCTTTAAATTCAGCTGATTCAATCTAAAACTCCTCTCTTAATTTAAAAGGTGTAGGAGGTAACCTACACCTTTTAATGATTTTATTTAAATCAATTATATCATAATTACTCAGTTATAATCTATACTAATATATGATTTATTTTCCACAAAAGAACCTTTAAGTCAATCTATTCCTTATCTCATCTAAGTCTATAATCGGACTTTGGGAAAAAATGGTTTTGACACATATATGCTATTACTTTATCATCTATCTGCTGATAATCTTCTATAAAATGAGCAAAGTTGTCCCTTAAGACATCTCTAATTTTTTGGCATCTTGGGCCTCTTTATCACCAACAATAATAACTGAATTTAAGCCATTCCTAAATACTCCTCTAAAGTCGCTCCATTACTAGCAATCGTATAAGCAATATGATTATTGCCTACATAACGGAGATGCCATGGCTCATATTGATAACCAGTAACATCCTCTTTACCCTGTGGATATCTAATAATAAAACCAAATTTAGAAGCGTTCTCTTTAAGCCATCTTCCTTCTTTTGTCTCTCCAAAGGATTGGCTTAATAAAAAATTTACTTTAGGACTGGTTACATCCATAGCTAGACCTGTCTGATGTTCACTCTCTCCTGGCTTAGCACTAAATTGATTAGCTCTTTCTAAACCATAGCGCATCGATTTAGAGGTAAATATCGCTTTTTGCCTCTCATAGGAGCGGTAACCAGAAGTAGCATATAAATTGATATTCTCCTCTTTCGCCTGTGTAAAGAGTCTCTCTAAAGCCCTGGCAGCATCCTCTCTCATCAACTTCTTCTCATGAAACTCTGTAAAAGGAAAAGGAACCTTAGGCACTACCAAATTTGCAGGAATATAATTTGAAGGTAGACTATTATTTTTGTTAACTAGAGCTAAGGTATCACTGGGTTCTGCTAAAACAGCATGATCTGTAAGTAGGGCTTGTGCTAAAAATTCTTTAGTTTGAGGTCCATAAATACCATCAACTGTCAAAGGATCATACTGCTTTTGAAAATCGCTAACTATTCTTTTAGTTGTAGGACCATAATCCCCATCCTCTACCAACGAATATCCCAAATCATTAAGGGCTATTTGGATAGCTCTCACCTCTTCTCCTTTAGCACCAACTCTAAAGACTCCATCTGGTAATCTTTTGACAGTAGGTGAGTCACTATGCTTAGGTATAGTTAGAGTTTGACCAATATAAATTCTATCACCAGTCAGCCCATTAGCTTGTTTTAGCTCTTCTATATTCAGATTATACTTTCTAGCAAGCTCAGATAGAGTATCACCTGCTTGTACAATGTAAGTACCTTCTTGTAGTTGGGGTACTTTCAACTCCTGACCTATATAGATTATATCACTGCTCAAAGCATTGATATCCTTCAATTTAGAGACAGTAGTTCCAAACTTATTAGATATTTTTGCTAAGGTATCTCCAGATTCTACTTTATGTATCCTAAAATTTTGAGTTTGAATCTGCTTTAACTCTGCACCCTTAGCAACCCCAATATTAGCAAAGGGTAATGATGCTACCAATAAAGAACCTACCATCAAATTAATACTCTTTACTTTAATATTAGGTAACTTCTCTTTAATATAGTCTCTAATCCCCCGCTCTAAACCTATTCTCTCTTTACTATCTATTTCATCAAAGTCTTTAGCAAACTCACTTAGCTCTTGATCAAGATATAAGATAACTGTATAGCCATCTTTTCTTTTAAGCAGTTTATGTCCAATGAATAGTTCCATAGTTTAACCACCCTTTTTTATTCTAATTAGCTATTTTAGAGGTGAAAAGAGGGTTATTGTAAATACCCCCTTCCCAATTACTTATTCTTGCTTTGGATTTTCCCATTGATTTAAGTGTTCTTTTCTCTTTTGACTCTTCTCTTCTGGACTCTTATCCCACTTATAGTCATAAATAGCCCCTTCCCATTCACCATACATTGGATTAGGTAAGAGAATAAATTTACTCCCAAATTTATCCTTATACTGATCTACTACACCAAAACGCTCTTTAACACCTTTATCAGCAAATTCACTTCTAAAGTCATTTAAATTATCACCCAATAACAGAACAATCCGGTGGGTCTGATCGACATTCTGCCTACGAGGCTCTTTATCTGAAGTATCAGTTCTAGTCAATACATGCTCTGCATCTGCTTGTGGAAATTTCAAGTCCTTCAAATTCTTGATGGTACTATCTTCTAGATGTGACTTGCGATTGGTTATATAAAATACATCGCCACCATTATCAACTACATAATTTAAAAAATCTATAGCTCCTGGCAAGGCTTTAGCTTTTGCAGAGTTAACCCATTCATCCCATCCTGTAGGATAAGCTGTATTCTTATCTACTAAATATGCTTCATAAGGACTATTATCCAAAACAGTCTCATCCACATCAACGATTACTGCTCTTTTTTCTCTTGAGGTATTTATCTTTAAATCATTATTAAAAATAACTTTTGCCATATTAAAGGCTTGGTAAGATAAAGCCCTCATCTCCGCTGCCGCTTGATACCAAGCTGTTGCCATCACTAATTGTTCATTTAAGTCCTTAAGGTTGTATTCTGCTTGATTATTTTCTTTGGGAACCTGATTGCTTTTTTGGGCACATCCACCAAGTAATGCTAATACCATCGGTATTACTATAAGTAATGCTAGATATTTTCTAAATAAATTTTTCCTCATAATCTCTTTTCCTCCTTTTTATTATAATAACTACTTAATTTATCATCTCACTTTCACACAACCCCTACTCTCAAAATTTACATTGTAATTTTAAGGTTATATAGATAAACAACTCTAAAATGAAACAATATAATGAAAAAACGGTACCTTTAGGAATTTGGAATCAGTTATCAGGAACCTGTAAACTATACTGATTCCAAATTCCTGGTTCCTGACACCAAAGTGTCGCAATATCCCCATTAAATTACACTTTAGACTTAGATATCTATAACTAATTAATTTGAATATATTACAATATTTTAGTAATCAAAGACAACTGATGATCAAGAAGCTCTTCTTATCTTTTATTATTCACTAGCTGTTAATCTTTTAATAGCTATCTAAAGTATAGCAATGAATAATTAAATATTTAGAATCTTTCTAATACTAGTATGGTAATATTAATCATAAATAATACAATGAAATATATTATATAACTTTAAATTAACAGTAAAAAAAGCCGGACCACTAGTGGTCTGGCTAAATAATCAGATATGTTAACATCACCCTATCCCTTCTTAGTAATAATCTTCTTAATTCTCTTCTTTCCATCAATAACCTCTTCACTAATCTCTTCTTCTATCTCAATCCGATCACTCTTTAAACTACTGCTATCCAATGATGACTTCATATCATCTTGTAATATTCTCTGTACCTCTATCCCATTTTTGATGATTGAATTTAAACTACCTTGGAAGTCAATTAATTTATCTATAGTAACTCCCTCTAACTTCATAACCTCTCTCATCTCTTCAGCCCCAGCATTGAATAACTCAGCTAAAGCCACCTTCTCTAAAGCTGTAGATTGTAATACATCAATTAAAGCCTCTTCTTTCTTTTTACCCTCTAACTTTAATTCAGGCATTCAGCCTCCTCCTCCTAATTAGTAATCTTTTCATATTATGTTATTATATTTTATTAAAACTAGCGGAGTTATATAACTTAAACATTAATTTTATAAGAATATTTCTATAACAATACTCTATTAGAGGTCCGTGAATCCAGAATAAAATTTAAGCATGGCGTTATATAGAGATAGTGTGAGCTATGAGTGTGAGTGTGTGTAAAACTTCTTTTTATTGGAGTTTACTCACACACCCACTCACACTAATTTTAAAAGTGTCGCAATATCCCCATTAACTTTAATTTTGAACTCATATACATTTAATTCAAACATAAATTTCTATCTTCAACTCATTTAAATTTGTCTACCTTTTAAATGTATACCAAATAAGTCCCATCCATTCATGCATAGCCTTGATATTATTATCTAGCGCCCGACCATTAGGTATAAAATCTAACATACTAAGCTCTCCTTCCAATAAGTAATTTGCAGGAGCCGATATTAATTCATAGCTCCAATTCTTTTGAAAAGAAGAAAGAGAACGTCTCATATGAATAGCATCAGTAACCAAGATTATCCTCCTATAACCCAACCCCTCTAAAATACCTGTAGTATTGACAGCATTAAGCCAAGTAGTCAGGGCTTTATCTTCTACTATTATATGTTCAGCAGAGACTCCTAAATCTATTAACACATCTCTCATCATCTCTGCCTCTGATATACCTGAAATCTTTGGAGGAGTTCCACCAGTTACAACTATATCATATCCCGATTTTTGATAAAGCTTTAAGCCTTCATATAATCTACTTAAGGTTTTAAAACCAACCTCTTCACCCCGTGGTGTACCACGTCTAATCCCCCCACCTAAGATAACAATTGCACTCTTTTTTTCTGATAAGCCTTTTATATCTAAGGGAGCATAATCATTTTCTAAAGGTTTAACAAACAACACTTCCCCAAAATAAGTACTGAAAATATATAGAGAAAACAATAAGAAGATTAATACTAAAGAGATATATCTCTTATTATCTCTTTGCTCAGAATAAGAAATTCCCTTTTTAAAGTTGAGTAAAACTATAATAACTATCAATACAAAAAATAACCCTGGTGGTAATAATAAACTAGCAATTAAATTCCTGATATAATATACCATCTACTTCCCTCCTTTAACTTGTTAAATCATTATTTCGAGCTTAATGGAACTTTTCCTTTATTTTAGCTTGAATCTTTCAATTTACTAATTTAGTATTTTACTTACACTTAGCTTAGCCCTTTACTTCATGTCAATTACATGTTAAAAGTATGGTGTTTAACTTGACAAAAGTAATAAAAATAATTATAATTAACACAACTTCAAGAAAACATAATATTTTGACGTTATTTTTTCTTGAATCTATGTGAAATATTAAAGAGTAACTTATATTTTGATTATAGATCTCCAAGTCTAAAGTGTAATTTAATGGGGATATTGTGACACCTTTAGGAATCAGGAGTCAGCAACCAGTTATCAGTAAAACAGACTGATTCCAGATTCCCGATTCCTGACACGAAA